>Ga0209606_1000857_pt1 | contig 42449 bp, 48 predicted proteins | sample AD_UKC057_MetaG_FD_184412 | JGI IMG/M metagenome (GOLD analysis project Ga0209606, IMG submission 184412) | Active sludge microbial communities of municipal wastewater-treating anaerobic digesters from USA - AD_UKC057_MetaG (SPAdes) (version 2) | ecosystem: Engineered > Bioreactor > Anaerobic >... | reverse complement strand
TACGAAGATCGCCTTCAACTACATGTTCTTTTTCTATTAAATCTCTTAATTTTACAATTTCAGCTTCAGTAAGATCTTTTATTCTGGTATCAGGATTTACTCCCGCTTGCTCCAAGATCTTCTGTGAACTGGTCAGTCCGATACCATATATATATGTCAGACCGATCTCTACTCTTTTCTCTCTGGGTAAATCAACCCCGGCAATACGAGCCATTTTACTTTTTTACCTCCATAGTCCTTTCAAAATCTTTCGAGTATCTATGTTATCACTGCTAAGAACAGTATTTATACCGTCCAGCCGCTTTAGCAGCGCTAATCACATTATCCCTGTCTTTGTTTATGTCTGGGATTTTCGCAGATAACCATTATTCTGCCTTTTCTTTTAATTATCTTGCACTTTTCACATCTTTTTTTAACTGATGGTTTAACTTTCATTATATATTCCTCCTATTTGCCTCTCCATACTATCCGACCTTTGGTCAGATCATATGGTGACATCTCAATTTTTACCTTATCTCCCGGTAATATCCTTATATAGTGCATTCTCAGTTTTCCTGAGATGTGTGCCAATATTACATGCTTGTTGGGTAACTCGACCCGAAACATTGTGTTTGGTAAAGATTCTATTACTATGCCTTCTGTCTCAATTACATCGTTTGCCAAAACTTTTGCCTCCTTATCCTAAGCATTATACCACACTTGTTTTGAAGAGTATTTTTCTATTTCATTTAACACATCTTCTGTAACTTCGTCCTGGGGTTTATGCCCGTCTATATCAATAAGAATCCCTTTTTCTCTGTACACCGCAATAATCGGTTCTGACTGTTTCTTATATGTATCCAGTCTTGTTTTTGCGACTTCTATGGTGTCATCTTTTCTAGTGTAAAGCTCGCCATTACATAGATCACATATTCCTGGCGTCTTTGAAGGATATGACACAATGTGATAAGCTTTTCCACATTTACACATCCTTCTGCCTGATATCCTTCTTATGACTTCATTGTCTGTTACAACAAGATTAATAGCCATATCGATGGATTTTTGGCAATCAGCTAGCATTTTATCCAAAGATTCCTGCTGATTGATTGTCCTGGGAAAACCGTCAAGTACGAATCCATCCTTGCAGTCATCCATTTCAATTCTTTCCTTCAATATCTGTATTGTCAGCTCATCCGGAACCAACATACCTTTATCAATGTACTTCTTTGCCTTTTCTCCTATTGGAGTATTGTTGGCTATATTCCACCTGAATATATCACCTGTTGATATATGTGGTACTCCCAGTTTTTGTGCTACTACAACGCTTTGCGTGCCCTTGCCGCTAGCAGGAGCTCCCAACATAATGATAATCATGGTTCTCCTAATCAAGGAATCCCTTGTAATGCCTCATGAGCATCTGTGATTCCATTTGTTTAACTGTTTCTAGTGCGACACCTACGACAATCAGTAAAGCGCTTCCTCCAAACCCTATCTGTATGCCAACTATTCTTGCGAGAACTGATGGTATTGTTGCTAATAGGGCAAGGAAAAGACCTCCAAACCACGTTATCTTATTCAATACATATGCTAGATACTCTGCTGTAGGTTTACCAGGCCTTAAACCAGGAATAAATCCACCATTCTTCTTCAAATTATTAGATACTTCCACAGGATTGAACGAAATCATTGTGTAGAAGAAAGAGAAGAAAAATATGAGTGCAGCATATATGAGGAGGAATCCCCATGAATCAGTTTTCTGCAATGCTATTAAAAACTTGCTTTCTGTGTTAGGTGCTACAAAATTTATTATGATTGAAGGCAGAGTGGTTATTGATGATGCAAATATTATAGGCATAACTCCTGACATATTCACCTGCATCGGTATATGAGTGCTCTGTCCTCCATACATTTTTCTTCCAACAACTTTCTTTGCATAATTTACAGGTATTTTCCTTGTCGCACCGGAAACATAAACTGTTCCTACTATCATGCCGAGCATTACTACTAATAAGCCAACTACTAATAGTATTGTCTCTATAGCAGTAGAACCAAGTTTTCCGTCCTGCCAGCTAGCATATAGTACGGCAGCTCCTGTAGGAATTCTGGAAATAATACCAACGAAGATTATCATTGATATTCCGTTTCCAATACCTTTTTCTGTTATTAATTCTCCAAGCCACATTACAATTGCAGTACCTGCACAGAATGTGAAAACGACTGTCAAGAAGCTCATTACTGTTCCGCCATCATATAACACATCATAGTTCTTAAGTGTTATAAACAGCATGCTTGCCTGGAAGAGTCCAAGTCCGATTGTAAGATACCTAGTGTACTGGGTTATCTTTTTTCTTCCTTCTTCACCTTCCTTGGCGAGCTTTTCAAGAGCGGGAATTGCGATCGTAAGAAGATTTAATATAATGGAAGCATTAATATATGGCTGTATGTTCATTGCAAACAATGACATGTTAGAGAAAGCTCCGCCGGAAAACATGTCCATGAATCCGAAAAGTTTATTTCCTTCAACCAGTACTTCAAATGCAGCACCTATAAGCCCTGGAACGGGCAGATGGCATCCTATCCTATAGATAAGGAGCATCGCTATAGTAAACAATATTTTCTTTCTCAGCTCGGGAATATTCCAAGCGTTCTTGATAGTCTGAAACATTATACTACCTCTGCCTTTCCTCCTGCAGCTGTAATTTTCTCTGCAGCGGACTTCGTGAATCTTTCAGCCCTGACTGTAAGATTCTTAGTTAATTCACCTCTTCCTAATATAACTATACCGTCGCAGACACCTTTAACAAGTCCTGCTTCACGAAGCATTACTTCATCAACAAGCTCATTATCTTCGAATATATTGAGTGCCTCTACATTGACTTCAGCATACTGATCTTTGAATCTGAAATTGCTGAATCCTACTTTAGGCATTCTTCTATATAAAGGCATCTGTCCGCCTTCAAAACCTATTCTTACGCCACCGCCTGAGCGGGAATTTTGTCCGTTAGCTCCTCTTCCTGCAGTCTTGCCATTTCCAGATCCATGTCCGCGGCCTTTTCTGAATGCTTTTTTCTTTGAGCCTTCGGCTGGTGCTAATTGGTTCAATTTCATTTTTAGCTCCCCCTATTCTTCAACTTTCACGAGGTGCTGTACTTTTTGTACCATTCCTCTAATTTTTTCATTGTCTTTCTGCTCTACGGTCTGTCCTATCTTACGAAGGCCTAAAGCTACAACAGTTGCCTGATGTTTTTTCAATGAACTGTTTGTTCCCTTGACCAGCGTTATTTTCAGCATTTTAGCTTCTTCAGCTTTTTTCTTAGCCATATAGCCCTCCTAACCTAATATCTCTTCAACGGATTTGCTTCTCTTCTTGGAAACATCCTCAACTGTCATCATTCTAGATAATCCATCTATAGTTGCTCTAGCCAAGTTAACAGCATTGTGGGAACCAAGACACTTAGTCCTTATATCCTTTATACCTGCAAGGTCCAGAACTGCTCTGACTGTACCACCGGCGATAACTCCTGTACCAGGTGCTGCTGGTTTAAGCAGAACTCTTGCTGCACCAAATTCGCCGATTATTTCGTGAGGAACTGTTGTTCCGTCTAATGGGACATTTATAAGGTTTTTCTTCGCATCATCTGTTCCTTTTCTTATAGACTCTGGAACTTCAGCTGCTTTTCCCATTCCTGCGCCGACACGGCCGTTCTCGTCACCTACGACAACCAGTGCGCTGAATCTGAAATTCCTTCCGCCTTTAACAACTTTTGCTACTCGGCCGATTCTAACTACTTTTTCTTTAAATTCAGATGGTGTCCTATCAAAATCGTTTCTCATTAAAACCCGTTCCTCCTATTAAAATTCCAGACCAGCTGCTCTTGCTGCATCAGCAAGCGCTTTGATCTTTCCATGATATATATATCCGCCTCTATCGAAAATGACACTTTTGATGCCTTTTTCAAGAGCTTTCTTTGCTACAAGGGTACCTACCTGCTTAGCAGCTTCTAAATTTCCTCCGTTTTTAAGGGTTTCCTTTAAAGAAGGCTCCAGAGTTGATGCAGACACCAGTGTATTTCCTTTAGTATCATCAATAACTTGCGCATAAATATTGTTTAATGATTTGTATACATTAAGTCTTGGCATTTCAGCCGTGCCTGAAAGATGATTTCTAAGCCTATCATGTTTTTTCTTTCTTGCAGTGTTCTTATCTAAGTTCTTTATCATTTCAATTACGCTCCTGCTTTTCCTTCTTTACGTCTGATTATCTCATCAGAGTACTTGACACCCTTGCCTAAGTATGGTTCCGGTTTTCTGTATTCTCTTATTTGTGCGGCAATCTGTCCAACAGCCTGTTTATCATATCCTTTAACGATTATGGTATTTGGTGTTGGCACCTCGAATGTTATTCCTGTTGGAGGTATAACTTCCAAAGGATGTGAATAACCTAAACTCAGAACAAGCTTTTGACCGTCAAGAGCGGCCTTGTAACCTACTCCGTTTATCTCAAGTTTCTTTTCAAATCCAGTGACCACTCCGTGTACCATGTTATTCAATAAGCTCCTGGTTAAACCATGCAAAGCTTTCTGTCTCTTTTCATCGCTTCTTCTTTCAAGCTTTACAACATTGTTTTCCTTCTTAAGTGTAATGCTCTTATTGAAAGTCTGTGTAAGAGTTCCTTTTGGTCCTTTAACTGTGACCGTGTTGTCAGCCGCTATATCGACTGTTACTCCGGCTGGAATAGTTATCGGTAATTTTCCTATACGTGACATTTATCTAATTCCTCCTGTTGTTCTTAATATTGCGAGCATCTGCCCTTTTCAGAAACTACGGATTTTCATCCGAAAGTTACCAAACAAATGCCAGCACCTCTCCGCCTACTCCTAAAGTACGGGCTTTCTTATCTGTCATAATTCCCTTTGATGTGGATATTATGGCTATACCTAAACCATTGAGTACTTTTGGTAACTCATCTTTATTTGAATATACCCTTAATCCAGGTTTGCTAATTCTTTTGATACCTGTGATTACACTTTTCTTTTCCTGGTACTTGAGAGTAATCCTGATAATACCCTGCTTGTCATCTTCAATTAATTCGATATCTTTAATATATCCTTCGTCTAAAAGTATATTTGCAATATCTTTTTTGAGATTGGAACTGGTTATATCAACCTTTTCATGCTTGGCTGTGCCTGCATTCCTTATTCTTGTAAGCATATCCGCTATTACATCTGAAATCTGCATCTTGTTCCTCCTTTACCAGCTTGCTTTCTTTACGCCAGGGATCTGCCCTTTATATGCTAATTCCCTGAAGCACAGTCTGCATACGCCGTATTTTCTTAAATATGCATGAGGTCTTCCACAGATCTGACATCTGTTATACTCTCTTGTGCTGAACTTTTGAGTCTTCTGCTGTTTTAATATCATTGATTTTTTTGCCAAGATCTTATCCTCCTTATGCTTTCTTGAAAGGCATGCCAAGTTCTGTAAGCAGTTGCCTTGCTTCCTCATCGGTTTTTGCCGTTGTGACGAAAGCTATATTCATTCCTCTGAGCTTGTCTATATTATCATAAACTATTTCTGGGAATATAAGCTGTTCTTTAAGTCCCATGGCATAGTTGCCTCTTCCGTCAAATCCTGTTGTGTTAAGTCCTCTGAAGTCTCTGACTCTTGGAAGCGAGATGTTGATAAGCTTGTCTGCAAAATCATACATTCTTTCACCTCTTAAGGTAACCTTAAGGCCTATTTTCATTCCTTCTCTAAGCTTGAAGTTTGCAACAGATTTCTTAGCTAAAGTAACTATCGGCTTTTGTCCTGTTATAGCAGCAAGATCTGCAGCTGCGGCATCTAAAGCTTTTGGATTGTCCTTAGCTTCACCCATACCTATGCTTACAACGATTTTAACAAGCTTTGGCACTTGATTCACATTCTCATAATGGAATTTTTCTTTGAGTGCAGGAATTGTCTTTTCTTTATATAATTGCTTTAATTTCATATTTATCCTCCTACTTCGCGTTTACTTTATCGATAACCGCGCCGCACTTCTTGCAAGTCCTCTGCTTATTACCGTCTTTGTCAAATGTCATCTTTGTCTTTGATGCCTGTTTGCATTTGGGACATATGAGCATTACATTTGAAGCATTGATTGGTCTTTCAAAATCCACTATTCCTCCAGCTTCGCCAGCTTTTTTGGGTTTGACATGTTTCTTTCCCATATTAGCTTTTTCCACTATGACAGTGCCTTTTGTTGTGTTTACATCAATGATCTTGCCGGATTTACCGGAATCATTGCCACTTAGTATAAGTACGTTATCACCTTTTTTTACATGCATTTTCTCAGTCTCCTTTCTATAGCACCTCTGGTGCGAGAGAGACTATCTTCATATATTCCTTATCTCTCAGTTCTCTTGCTACAGGTCCAAAAATACGGGTTCCGACTGGTTCTTTGTCAGCCTTGATAATGACTGCGGCATTTTCATCGAATTTAATAAATGATCCGTCTTTTCTTTTTACGCCTTTTTTGGTTCTTACTATGACGCATCTTACAACATCACCTTTTTTTACAAGTCCTCCAGGAGATGCTGTTTTAACGCTGCATACTATTACATCACCGATATTTGCATAATCTCTTCCTGTACCACCTAATACCTTGAAGCAGAAGAGTTCTTTTGCTCCAGAGTTATCAGCTGCTTTTAATCTGGTTTGCGCTTGTATCATAGTTAATTACCTCGCTTTTTCCACTATAGAAACCAGTCTCCATCTTTTATCTTTGGATATTGGTCTTGTTTCCATAACTTTTACTTTATCACCTACAGCGCACTCATTGTTCTCGTCATGAGCTTTGAGTTTGTATGTCCTCTTAATTATCTTATTATACAGAGGATGCTTAACGCTGTCTTCAACAGCGACAACGATGGTTTTATCCATTTTATCACTAATAACTTTTCCGACTCTGGTTTTTCTCAAATTTCTCGTTGCCATCTTATATCTCCTTAATTTCGCGTTCCCTGAGTATTGTTTTGACTCTAGCAATATCCTTCTTAACGCTCTTCATCTTCAAAGGATTTTCCAACTGATTGGTAGCATATTGGAATCTGAGCTTGAAAAGTTCTGATTTAAGCTCGTTCAGCTCGACTGCCAGTTCTTCGTTAGTCTTTTTCCTTATATCATTAGCCTTCATTCGTCTCACCACTTTCTCTAGCCATTATCCTGCACTTTATGGGCATTTTGTAGCTTGCAAGTCTTAATGCCTCTTTGGCTTCTTCCTCTGTTACTCCACCGATTTCGAACATTACTCTGCCCGGCTTAACAACTGCTACCCAGAATTCTGGCGAACCTTTTCCGCTACCCATACGGGTTTCAGCAGGCTTCTTTGTTACCGGTTTATGAGGGAATATCTTAACCCATACGCTACCGCCTCTTTTGATGTAACGTGTCATTGCTATACGGGCTGCTTCTATCTGGTTGCTTTTGATCCAGCCTGGTTCAGCTGCTACAAGACCATAATCACCTTGATTTACGGTATTGCCTCTTAAAGCCTTTCCCTTCATTCTGCCTCTATGTACTCTTCTATATTTAACTCGTTTAGGTATAAGCATTATTGTATACCTCCTTCATTATCTTTCTTTGCAGGAAGAACTTCACCTTTGTATATCCAGACCTTGACTCCGATCTTTCCATATGTGGTGTCAGCTTCTGAAAAACCGTAATCTATATCAGCTCTTAATGTCTGCAGGGGTATTGTACCTTCATGATAATGCTCTCTTCTAGCAATTTCCGCACCGCCAAGTCTTCCAGAAGCCATAGTCTTTATACCAAGAGCTCCTTGTTTCATTGTCCTTGACATAGCCTGCTTCATTGCTTTTCTGAAAGAAACTCTTTTTTCAAGCTGTGCTGTGATTCCTTCTGCTACAAGCTGTGCATCCATATCAATATGGCTGACTTCGGTTATATTTACAAGCACGCTCTTTGTAGTAAGCTTTTCAATATCAGCTCTGATTTGCTCTACTCCAGCTCCGCCTTTTCCAATAATCAGTCCCGGCTTTGCTGCCAGTATGTTGATTTTTATCTTATTAGCGGCTCTTTCTATCTCAATTTTTGAAATGCCAGCGATATATAGCTTCTTCTTTATGAATTTCCGAATCTTATTATCTTCTATAAGATATTTGGAATAATCTTTTTTGCTTGCGTACCACTTGGTATCCCAGTCTTTTATAATTCCTACTCTAAGTCCGTGAGGATTAACTTTCTGTCCCATGCTTAGCCTCCTATACCCTTTCTTTCAGAACAACTTCCAGATGGCATGTTCTTTTTTTGATTCTGGCCGCACTTCCTCTTGAAAGAGCTTTAATCCTTTTAAGAGTAGTACCCTGGTTTGCATATATTTCTGCAACATATAATTTGCTTTCATCGAGATTATTATTATTAACAGCATTTGCACGTGCCGAAATCAAAAGTTTTTCCAAAGTCTCGGTTACTATGTTTGGAGTATTTTTTACTATAGCAAGAGCTGTTTCGTAATCCTTGCCTCTAATAAGGTCTACTACCAGTTTTGCTTTTGATGCTGAAATCGAAATGTTATCAACACTTGCTCTTCCCTGATCTTTTCCTACACCGAGTTCTTTTCTTTGTTTCTTGGTCAAACGAGGAGCTTTATTGCACTTTCTGGTAAAAGTTTTCTCTTTCTTTTCAGTTGTTTTTTCCATTTTTTCCTCCATTATTTAACCTTTGTGGCTTTATCGCCTTTGTTATGTCCCCTGTAAGTCCTGGTTAAAACAAACTCTCCAAGCTTATGCCCAACCATATCCTCTGTGATATATACTGGAACGTGTTTTTTGCCGTCGTGAACAGCTATTGTATGACCTACCATCTGAGGGTATATAGTTGAGGATCTTGACCATGTCTTCAATACCTTTTTATCGTTAGACGCATTCATTTCCTCAATTTTTGCTAAAAGTCTTGGAAATACATATGGCGCTTTCTTTAATGATCTGCTCATGTCAATTCTCCTTTACTTGCTGTTTCTTCTCTTGACAATCATATTGTCAGAAGATTTTTTCTTTTTTCTTGTCTTAGTACCCAAAGTAGGCTTACCCCATGGAGTAACAGGACTTGGTCTTCCAATAGGAGCTTTGCCTTCGCCACCGCCGTGTGGATGGTCTACTGGGTTCATTACAGAACCTCTTACAGTAGGTCTGATTCCTAAATATCTCTTTTTCCCTGCTTTACCGATACGAATATTTGCGTGATCGATATTTCCTACTTGGCCAATAGTGGCTTTGCAGTTTACGCTTACCATTCTTACTTCACCAGAAGGAAGTCTAATTTGCGCGAAATCATTTTCTTTTGCCATAAGCTGCGCTGTATTACCTGCTGATCTTACAAGCTGAGCTCCCTTGCCAGGTTTAAGTTCTATACTGTGAATCATAGTACCTACAGGAATATTTGCTAAAGGTAATGCGTTTCCGATTTTAATGTCCGCTTGGGCTCCTGAAACCACAGTATCATTTACCGAAAGACCGTTAGGCGCTATAATATATCTCTTTTCTCCGTCAGCATAGAAAAGCAATGCTATATTCGAGCTTCTATTAGGATCATATTCGATAGCTGCTACTCTTGCGGGCACTCCGTCTTTTTCTCTTTTAAAATCTATAATTCTGTATTTTCTTGCTACACCGCCGCCCTGATGTCTGACTGTTATTCTGCCATAGCTATTTCTGCCAGCATTTTTCTTAATAGGCGCAAGAAGAGTTTTTTCCGAAGACTTCTGTGTAATTTCTTCAAATGTAGAAACTGTCATGAATCTTCTTGCCGGTGAAGTTGGATTATATTTCTTGATTGGCATAATTTACTCCTTTACTGACGTGGCGTTACGCCAAATTCTTCTATGCTTGTCTTATACTTCTTAGCAAGCGTCTTAATCTTACCGCCCTTTTCGAGATAAGTCTCAGGCTTCGGATTAGTGTCGATTGTTACGATAGCTTTTTTGAAAGAAGCGGTTTTACCAAGATGAACACCCACCCTTTTTTCCTTGCCATCATAATTTAATGTATTTACTTTAAGAACCTTGACATTGAACAATTTTTCGACAGCCTGCTTGATTTCAATCTTTGTAGACTTCTTTGCTACCATAAAAGTATACTTACCTTCCATAGCTTGTTCGTTGGTTCTTTCCGTTATGTACGGTCTTATGATTATGTCTTCATAACTTTTCATTACGCATAGACCTCCTGAATCTTTTCTACCGCTTCTTTTGTAACGACAAACTTGTCATACTTAAGAATGTCATAGACATTGATTGTATTTGTCAAAGCTGTCTTAACGTTCGGCAGATTTCTCGCTGATTTGATTACTGTCTCATTTTTGTCAGCAAGAACTACTAAACATGATGTATCAACTTTGATATTATTTAATATTTCAGCAAATTTCTTTGTTTTGATCTCATCAAGTATAAGGCTGTCAAGTATTACAAGTGCTCCTGTGCCATATTTCTCTGATAAAGCTGACTTCAATGCAAGTCTCTTAAGTTTCTTGTTTAGTGGAAATCTGTATGATCTCGGTTTTGGTGCGAATGCGACTCCGCCACCTGTTTGGTGAGGTCCCACTGATGATCCCTGACGAGCGCGTCCAGTTCCCTTCTGTCTGAAAGGTTTTGCTTTTCCGCCTCTTACTTCAGCTCTGGTCTTTGCGCTCTGTGTTCCCTGTCTGCCGTTAGCAAGGTATTGGACGACTGCTGAGTGCATTGCACTTTGGCTTACTTCGATTCCGAATATCTCCTCGTTTAATGACATAGTGTCGACAACATCACCCTTAATATTATATATATCCGCTTTTAACATTTGCTGTGTCCTCCTATGCGTTCTTGGCATCCTGAATCATAATCAGTCCGCCTTTCGGTCCCGGTACAGCACCTTTAACTAAAACCGCGTTACGGTCTGCATAAATCTTCATTACTTCAAGATTCTGAACTGTTACCCTGTCTGTGCCCATATGTCCTGGCATCTTCTTTCCTTTTGGAACTCTGCCCGGATCAGTATGCATCGCCATAGCTCCCAAACCACGATGATATTTTGAACCGTGACTCTTTGGGCCTATAGTGTTTCCATATCTCTTTACTGTTCCAGCAAATCCTTTACCCTTAGAAACGCCGATAACATCGATAAGCATTCCTTCTTTAAGAGCATCTACAGTTATTACATCACCGACTTTATATCCGTCTGTTGACTCAACTTTAAATTCCCTTACATATTTCTTTGGAGCAAGATCAGCTTTTGCATATAATCCCTTATCAGGTTTATTCACTCTGCTTTCCTTAACATCCCCAAAGGCTACCTTTACAGCATTATATCCATCGTGCTCAGTTGATTTAATCTGTACAACGGTTAAAGGACCAGCCTCAATTACTGTTACAGGTACAGCTCTTCCGTCTTCTAGGAACAACTGTGTCATACCTGCTTTCTTTCCTAACATGAAATTTTTCACTTTATATATCCTCCTAAGTTATTGGTTCCAGAGGTACGAGATTGATGATCGAGTAACTCTTAGGAACATGACTTTTACAGCTTTATCTCAATATCCACTCCTGCCGGCAGATCTAAAAGCATTAATGCATCGACTGTCTTTGGCGTGGGGCTCAATATATCAATAAGACGCTTATGCGTTCTCATTTCAAACTGTTCTCTTGCATCCTTGTATTTGTGTGGTGCTCTTAATATAGTCACTATTTCCTTATTAGTAGGAAGGGGTACGGGACCTGATACTTTCGCACCTGTTCTTTTCGCAGTCTCGACGATTTTATTCGCAGACTGATCGATTAATTCGTGGTCATAAGCTTTAAGTCTTATTCTGATTCTCTGTTTGCTAGCCATTCTAATAGCTCCTCCTTAAATTCTTTTACCATTTCTATTAGCACATAGTCCCGGGTGTATCGCGTTTACCCATTTTTTAAACCCGCGTGACACGGGTTTGGACCTTTGTCTAATCGCTTCCGCCCAACCTTATAGATTGGTACTTCTCCCCTTAAGTTACCCGTATTAAATACGGCAATCTCAAGGATCATGGTACTGCAGAATACCGCAGCCTATGAATTGTACTATATCTTTTTCTCATTTGCAACACTTTTTTTAGAAATTTATTTGCGAATCGCAACTTTTGATATTATATCATTTTTTCAGCCGGAAGGTAAGCTTTTTACAAAAAATTAATGCTTTAAACATGGTATAAATGTTATTTCGTACATTTACCTGTCCTCCTGCTTAAAAACATCCTCTAATGTACTGCCTTTCTTTTTCCCTTTAGCTACTTCCTCAGCTTCGCTTAGAAGATCCTCTACAGCAGGTCTAATTTTTCTTCTCGTTTCCTTAAATTTCGTTATCAACTCTTGTCCTGAATAACCCTGTTCTATTAATTCAGAAAGGATAAATTCTCCAAATTCATCTGAAACATTTTCTCTAATTGGACGGATGACTATCGAATTTTCCTGCAGAATGCACTCAACTTCGTTACTGAAACCGAGAATAATAAAATATTTTTTTGGAATCGTTATCTGCCTTTTCTTTGATACGCTGATAATTTTTCTTTCATGTTGATTATTTCTAATATAGTTATTCATCCAATATCTCCTCATATAGTAGTTGTCAGTTAAATAAAGAAATATATATTACCAAGATATATGTATTTCTTTGTTTTCATTTATATACGAGAAATATATTAATTACAACTTATCTATGTATTACATCTTAAGCTTAAAGCCCTTTTCCATCTCATATAAATTACTCTTGTTATCATAGTAACCGGTAGGAATTTTCCTGCTACACTGAATATCCTATTAAGAGCTCCCGGGATGTATACTCTTCTCTTTCTTAAAGATTTGTCTATTGTCTTTCTGGCTACTACCTCCAGCCTGTTGGATGTGGCATTCCCGAAGAAACCCTGAACAGCCATACCTTCAATAGCATTCTGTGTCGTGGCAAGGCCTCCTGGACACAATGATAATACATATACATTTTTCTCATTGAGCTCTTCATTAAGAGCATAAGAGAAATCTAGTATGAAACGCTTGGATGCTGCGTAAACCGCTTTTAAAGGCATAGGAAACTGGGAAGCCAGGCTTGATACGTTTATAATCCTGAAAGGTTCATCAACTCTTTTAAAGTTCAGCATCATATATGTAATCCTTAATGTAGCTTCAATGTTCACTTTTACAATACTATTAATCTGCTCGAAGCTTCTCTGAGTGAAAGCACCTTCGTGATCTATGCCTGCTACATTGAACAGCATATCTATATATATATTCCTTATATCTATAAATTTCCTAAACTTCTCAGTCTGTTTTTCATCTGTTATATCGCACGTGAAATATATCACATCCGCATCATAACTTCTAATTAACCCTTCTGCCAAAGTTTTCAATCCTTGTTCGCATATATCCGTCAGTATCAGGTTATATCCTCTTTTGGCACATTCAACTGCAAAAGCTCTTCCTAAGCCGCCTGCTGCTCCGGTTATAACTACATTCATCGCAACCTCCCGAATTCTACACCGCACAGATTTTCTGAAATACGCCATAGCCTGTCGGCATTCTCCCTGTTCACATAAGAGCTGTACTCTTTCTTTTCCTCACCATGGATATACATGCCTTCCGGATGTGTCTCGCTTGATGTTATGAAGTGATATGTCTTTGCTGGAACATCAGGTGTCACTCCTTTTTTCTTTCTTAATGACCATACAAGACTCACTATTCCGAAAGTCTGTTTCAAGCCTATTTCGGTATTGACCAGCCCCGGGTCTACACAGTATGCCCTTATACCTTTTTTTGAAAATCTATCATTTAAACCAAGTATAAAAAGCATATTTGCAAGCTTTGACTGCTTATATGCCATTAATGGCTTGTAAAACCGGGTAAACATGAGGTCATCCCATCTCATGCTCATGTTTTTATGTGATTCGGATGATGTGACGATTACCCTTCCTTTTGCTTTAATTAGAGAATCAATCAAAGAGTAGGTCATAAGAAAAGGAGCAAGATGATTAAGAGCAAACTGCTGTTCATAACCTTCTTTTGTGGTACAGTATCTGCTTCTTACACACCCAGCATTGTTAATGAGTACATCTAGCATGCCATCCCAGTTACTATCTATATATTCAATAATCTTTGATGATACTTTTCTCACTTCCGCCATCTGCATAAGATCAGCATTAAAGTAGGTTATATCTGCATTGTTTTTTTTGGATAAAAGATATATCTTAGCCTTATCACAGGATTCTGCACTTCTTCCAATGCCTATTACCCTGTGGCCTGCTACCAGCAAAGTTTCACAGACTGCAAGACCTATTCCAGATGTAGCGCCGGTAATTACTATGTTTTTCATTGAAACCATTCCCACACATGCCAGAACTCAAAGGATTTGGCATCAAATGCTGATAAGATATAAGCAGTTATCAAAGCAATAACAAATATGACCAAAGATGCTAAAATAGTAACTCGAAGCGTTCTTTTCAATTTACCATTAATCTGCAGAAATGTGGCTTTTGCCGGGTATACTGCTTCATTGGATGCTTTTGCCATACAGTTTTTATGAAAACGCGCATATGAGACTATTAACTGCTTGAACCACATGAATCCATATACTGCCGTTATGAACATGAGGATTGCTAAAGCCAGAAATGCAACTGCAAACAGCACTGCGCTTTTATATGGCATGACAGGTATTAATGATGCTATATTCATTTTGGTTATAAGCAGAATTCCTGCTGTTGCAGAAGATACAGCCACTGCCGTTATAACTAGAACGCCTGCAAACAGAGAAATGAATATGCAAGCAATAAAGATATCAAGAAAAGCCAGTCCTAAACCGGTAAAAAATCTGTTTTTCTTTTTTACGATTTTCTTCGGCTCGTCCTGTATGAACTGCTTTGCCAGCTCTTTTGGGTCCCCCAGCTTCAAGGATACTTCCTCTTCTGAAAATCCATCAGCCATCTTAAATATAAAATGTTCTTCATACTCGCTTAATATCTCTTCTATATCGCTCACACCGGCCTGTACAAGACTATTCTTCAGTGTTTCCATAAACTCAATTTTATTCATCATCTGCCTCCTTAATTAATTCATGCACCGTATCTACAAAGTCCAGCCATTCCTGCCTGTCCTTTAAATATGCTTCTCTTCCCGTCTTTGTAAGCTTGTAGTATTTCCTGGGCGGTCCTCCACTTTCCTCACAAAGATAAGTAGTCACTAGACCTTCGCTTTTTAATTTTCTTAAAATGGGATAAACAGTTCCGTCAGATATATCTATATGTTTGGACAGATATTCAGATATGTCATATCCATATCTATCCGCTTTATACAATAATGAGAATATACACAGTTCTATTACCCCTTTTTTATATTGAATATTCAAAAAACCTACCTCCATCAATACTATACTTGCTATACTATTGAATAATATATAGTAGTTGGATAAATGTCAATACCTTTTATTAAATATTTAATATTGAAGATAATTGATATTTACATTGACTAATTGTTTCTAATAGAAATTATATTAATTATATGCTTAACAGTATTTCCTGCACTGTCTTTATATCCGGTATCGTTTCTGCTGCGCCATGCTTCGTTACAGTAATAGCTGCAGCCATGCTTGCCATCTTCATGCATTCTTCTATCTTTAAGCCTTTTGCTATCCCTGCAGTAAAATACCCCATGAATGTATCGCCTGCGGCTGTAGTATCTTTTGCCTCGACCTTATAGCTTTCCTGATAAACAGTTTTCTCTTTATCCTTATATATAGAGCCGGCAGGACCTAGAGTAAGTACTATCTTTATATCAGGATATTTATAAAGCATGTTTTGCAGTATCATGTCTGGTTCTTTTTCCTTACTTAAAGCTTCACCCTCAATCTCATTAATAACCAGGTATGTGACTTTGCTCATATCTATATTTAGTAACAAGCTGTCAATAGGTGATGCATTAAAAACAGTCCTCATCTTCATTTCATGAGCTTTTTCTAATATATATTCTAATTCTGATACCTCATTATTTACCATTAGAATATCCTCTGAATCAAATCTATTTAGAACCTTATTTATATATTCTTTTGTTATCATCTTATTAGAACCACCATAAACAAGTATGGAATTTCTGCCGTCTTTGTCCACCTGTATAACTGCATGTCCTTGTTCACAATTACAATTATCAATCAAAGTTATATCTATATTATTATCATTCAGATATTTTGTTAGAATATTGCCTTCAGATCCTATCATGCCTGCATGGAATGTTTTTTCACCTGCTCTCGATACCGCGATAGACTGGTTTAATCCTTTGCCTCCGACATTAGTCTCGATTGAAAGAACGTTCAAAGTTTCACCTTCTTTTACTATGTGCTCGACCTTGTACACATAATCAATATTCATAGAGCCTATATTGAGTATCTTCATATCAATACCTCCTGTAATATCATCTACTGCTAAATTATATATATGCAAAATAATCTCAAGCAGCTTATTGCTGTTTTATTACTTTGTTTTTTCTGTCAAGTATTAGAAAGAGTATAAATACAATTGGGAAACCTATTGAAGCCAAAAGGCCTGCTTTCAAGTCATTATTAAAAACAGAAGCAACCTTTCCAGTAACATAAGGCCCGAAGGAACAACCTAAATCACCTGCAAATGCCAGTAATGCGAACATGGCAGTGCCACCATATCTTATCTGTTTTGATGCTAATGAAAAAGTTCCCGGCCACATTATTCCTACTGAAAAACCACACAGCGCGCATCCAGCAAATCCTACAATTGCTGATGTTGAAAGTGAAGCCATCAGATATCCTGCCAAACAAAGAATTCCGCATATTATCATGTATCTGTTAAGATCCCACTTATCACCTTTTTTCGCAAACAGCACTCTTGAAAAACCCATAAGAATAGCGAATACAAGCGGTCCTGCTAAATCGCCTGCTGTTTTTGACACATTAAGTCCGGATTCAGCAAAAGCAGAAGCCCACTGGCTCATTGCCTGCTCACTCGCGCCTGCTGTAATCATAAGGATAATAACAAACCAAAATATCCTGTTTTTCAATAAATCTCTAATACTCAAATAGCCATTTTCTCCTTTATCCAGTGTATATATGGGAACTTTAAGAAAATATATTGCATTTAAAAGTGGAACCATAGCCCAAAATAGCGAGAGATATTTCCAGTTTTCAATACCAAAAATCACAAAGAAAAGCGTAGACAATATGACTACCAGCACATGTCCCCAACAATAAAATGAATGAAGCAGGCTCATGACACTTTCTTTGTTTTTTGTCGGACAAGCTTCTGCGATAGGCGAGATTATTACCTCTGTTATCCCTCCTCCAACAGCATAGACTATTATAGATATGAGTATCCCTAGGTAATGGTCATTCATCATATCAGGCAGAAACGCTAATAGTATTAATCCTGCAGCAGCAAAAATATGTGCTATTACTGCAGAAGTCCTATAACCTATTTTGTCTATACATTTCACACCTATTAAGTCAACAGTTATCTGAACCATAAAGTTTACAGATACTAGTAAAGCTATCTTGTCGAGCTGTATGCCATAACTGCTATTAAAAGTCAGAAAAAGCAAAGGTGCGAAGTTATTTATTATTGCCTGCACAATGTATCCTATACTGCATGCGTTCAATGTGTGTTTGTGTTTTTTAAAAGGAGTAATCATAAGCACCTTAATCAGTAGATATTATTTTGCTATTATACCATTAAAATAAAAAAATACTCTTTTGAAGAAGATAAAATTTTATCTTTAATTATTTGTTTTTTATCCGGTTTATACATTTTTTAAGTTGAAGCTGTTATAAATTCTATATTAGTTTTTCATAATCCAATACTCTTTGTTTTATATCTGCACAATTTTCTAAATTGCAATATTCAAGGATGAATGGAGTATTGGGAGTATATTTTTTATATAGCCTTAAGAATTTAACCCAGTCTATGTCTCCTTCTCCGACATTTCTTCCATACGCATCATTTACTTTCCTGTCTTTACCATGAAAATATGCCACGTAATTTTTAAGATATCTGAACATGTCCTCTTCATCGGAATTTGCAAATAAATTTGCGGGATCTAGTAATATTTTAAGATTATCCCTTTCACACTGTAATATTAAATCTCTAGTTCTTTTGGCAGAAGGTGTAAGATCAAGTATACATGGTTCAAATGCAATAGATACATTATATCTTTTTGCTATATCTAAAAGATTGATCATATTAGATTTGAAGTAATCGAAATCCTTTTCGTATGTATCGGCATTAATGCCTCTTCTTCCGGGTATGAATCCTGATTCAGTGGACACAAATTTTATACCATTATTTGCGGCAATCTGGATATATCTTTCGTATGCCTTGAAATTTTTTGCAAGCTTTATTGGATCTGGCTCTAACAAAGAGGAAAATGCTCCGATAGACACTATTTCAATAGAATTATCCTTAAATGTTTTCACGATGCTTGCTGCAAGCTCATCTGTCAGTTCATCCATAGGTTTATAACCATTATATTGCCAAGTATTTATGTTGCTGAACATAAAACACAATTCCGTTGTTTTAAACCCAAATTTATTTAAATATCCTGCGCATTCCACTGGTGTGATATTCGGAAATCCTCTTGTTACCATTCCAATATCCATTATTTATCTCCTTTTAATGCTTCTTTAATATGTCAGTCTGCTGGTTATCTGGAATAATCCATCCTTTTTTATACAGGATATTCCGTACAGGCCTCAAAACAAAATAAATGATGAGGGTCTCAATTATAATTACTGCGGCAGTCTTAATGCTTCTAGCTATAAAAAGCTCGTCGATAGGGATTTTGTATAGTACATATAACGCAATACTCATAAGCAGAAAATCGCTTACAAAAGCTTTTGTAAGTACAGTAAATACAGTCCTTCTTGCTGTAATTTCTTTGTTATACAGAAAAAAACCATAAATAAGTCCGTTAGCGACAGCAACTATTGATATTAAAGGAGAATACGGTCCTGTCGGGAATAGAAAACCACCCAGAATATCTGCAAGAACTGCAGAAAGAGCACCCCATGCTGGCCCAAACAGTATTGATCCAAGCGCTATTGATACGAATTCTACCCCTATTCTTACAAACTGCAGGTTAATAGCCAAAAGTTTTGCCAGAATTACCGTTAATGCAGTTAATAAAGATAAAATTGCTATTCTCCTTGTGTTATTCAACGGATAGCCCCTTTTATGCTATACTCTTTAAGAAGAGTAAGATACTTCCAGTAATTTTCCAAAGATACTCCTGGTGGAGTCTGATGATCTACACTTGGTATATACCCTCCTGATTTCATAGTCGGTAGAAGCCTCTCAAATTCTTCACGCATTGCTTCTTCAGAAACATCCATAACCATTTTGTCATATGCTCCTATTACAAGGAAATCAGGATAATTCTGTCTTATCCGGTTAACATCCACCCCTGCTTTTCTTTCTAGAGGCAGTGCTCCTCTAATCCCTGCTCTTTGAAGCCAAGGAATCATGCCTTCAAGCTGTCCGTCAGTATCAACAAGCGGAATAGTACCCAGACTTTCGATGTATGGAACAGTCTGTTTATAGTAAGGTAGAAGAAACTCATCAAACATATCCTCAGAAAGCATAGGACCAAGATTATATGACATGTCCTCGGCAAAAGTCATAAAATCCGGATGTATTGCTTCACTCATCTTCTCAAAAACATATTTAATATAGTGTGTGTTATCTTGGTTCATCCTGTGCATAAGTTCAGGGTTATCATAAAATGCATAAAGATGGTCCTCTATCCCAAACAGAGTTCTTGGGAACCAGAAGAATCCATCTACAGTTATCCATACTACAAGCTCCCCGTCATCATGCATTTTCTTATATTTTGCGGCATCTTCAACTGCGGCATCAACCTTGCTCTTATCATAAAGATATGGTTTTAATCTTTCATATGTCTCCATATCAGTTATTTTTCTTTTATCAGCAGCAAGATTACTGAACTCCCTTGACCTTGATCCGATCCAATACTGTTTAAGCCTGTCTAGACCAAAATATGTATGTTTAATATCTTCTTTGACTGGCAAATCAGGAGCTCCTTCGGAAATGAATCTAGCAATGGTCTTGTCCCACCAACCCGCCCATTCAATCATAGGAAGCCTGTCAACCGGTTTAAAATTCATTACATTTAGAAATCTTTCTCTTTGGTTCATATCTACACCTCGTGGTTATATTATCAGCCTATTAAGTTATAGTCAATTCAATTTACTTGTAAAATTTTCTCAAATTCCTCATATGGCATAGGTTGATAATAGTAGTAACCCTGCACTATGTCACAATCAAGGGATTTTAAAACATCAACCTGCTCTTTTGACTCAACACCTTCGCATATTATCTGCAAATCCATGCTATGCGCAATATCCGCAATACCTTTTATCATTTTTTTCGTCTTGCTGTTTTCCAAGTTATATATCATACTTTTATCAAGTTTTAGAAAATCCAGCATGAAGTTTGGAAGATCTGCAAATGATGCATAACCTGTACCGAAATCATCCAAAGAAATAGTAAAACCAAGTTCTTTAAGCTTGTTCACAATCTCGTTCATCATTTTTGCATTTTCTGCTATAAGGCTTTCTGTAACTTCTATATTAAGATAATACGGAGGTACTTCATATTTTGAAGCTATGATAAATATCTTGTCACAAAAACTAGTATTGATGAAGTGCGATCTTGCAAAGTTTACTGATACAGGAACTACTTTTTTCCCTTCTTTAAGACTCTGTGAGATAAGCTGGCATGCTTTTTCAAACATATACAAGTCAAATGCTATTATAGTGCCGCTTTTTTCAAAAACTGGTATATACTCTCCCGGGCGTATAAGCCCTCGTCTGGGATTGTACCACCTTGATAATATCTCTCCTCCACAGATACTGTTATCTTCAAGATAGATTTTTGGCTGTATGTATATAAGGAATTCAGCTTTCTGCATACTTGATAAAAATTCCTGTTGTAAAAGATTTTCCTCCATAGTCATTATGTGAATAGTCTCATCATAAAACATATATCTTAATTCATCTTTGTCCTTTATGAACTGGCGAGCTTGAAGTGATTTCTGCATAAGTATATCCATATTTGTTTCCTCATATTTGGGGGTATATATTCCAATACTGAGAACCACAGGATATTCGGATTTTTTTATTTCATATTTTTCATTTACCCTGTTTATTACCTGGGTTATTCTAGCTGCCATTTCAGACTTTTCTGTAAACTGGAGTAAAAGTATGAAATCATCATTATTCGCTTTTACCAGGATCTCGTTGTTGTATATAAGGTCATCGAGTATGACGGCAATATCAGTCTGGACTTTATCTGCTTCAGGATATCCGAAAACTTCTCTTATGTAATCCAGATTATTAACGACAAGATTCGCCATACAGTAGGAGCTTATATTCATAGAACTAATGGACACATCGGTAATAGCTTTCATTCCCTTAATGTTAGGATATCCGGTAAGCCTGTCAGTGTTTAAGAATAAAGTCTTCTGCTTTTTATATCTAGAAAAAGCTATAAGGACAGTAAAAGCAATCACTGCAACTATAATAAACGCTGATATTGCTATTACTATATATACTTTGGTATTATCAAACATTTTTTCATACTGCACAGCTTCAGCTGCAATGATGGAGCTTATCTCTTGCTCAGATATTGTATAAATAGCACGGTCAATCAGTGCTATGACTTCTAATGGCGCTCTTTTTGTATATTGTATAGCTATATTGTGTCCGCTGAAATTTGCAAGCTGTCGTGATGTTATAAAATCTGTGTTTTGATATACACTTGAAATAGTAATATCTGCTTGAAGATTAGTGCCGTATTGTATAGCTTTTTCTAAATCTTTTGTCTGTATATACTCGAATTTGAATCCAGTGAGCTCTGATACATGTGAAAGGATCTGTACTATAACGCCTTCATACTTTTTATTGGATGGGTTATAGAATTCAAAAGGGAAGTTTTTACTGTCTAAAGCAACATAAACAACCGGATAAGAGGACACTACTGTTTTTTCCTCTTCTGTTAATATAAATTCTTCTTCTAATATAAATTCTTCTTCAGATGCCTTAACATTGCATATTGATAATGCTATTAGAATACAGGATAGTATTATTATGATAACTTTCCTTTTAGCCATTTCATCTCCCTTGATTAATTTTATATGCCTCATCACAGTCATTCTTTATGCTTTCAGCCTGCTTTATAAATTTTTTAGAAGTTTTTGTCACTGCTTTTTTAAATTTTTCAAATTCCTCCTTACATTGTTCATACTGTTGTGTCTGTATTTCTTTTTCAGATATTACATCTTTTAATATGTTATCCGCTTGTTTTCTTGCATCAGTTATTATTTTATCAGCTGCATTTCTTGCATGTACAAGAGTGTGTACTATTTCATCCTGATTTTTGTTTAGCTGTTCTAGTCTTTTCATAAGAGCATTATTCTGCATCAGTATCTCTGTTACCTGCCTATCCTTTTCATGGATATGAGTGTTAAGATCCTCGTTAAGAAGTTCTATGTATTTAATAACATCTTTCTTGGAATATCCGAATAAGACTTTTTTTAGACCTTTGAATGCAATCATATCAACTCTTCCTCTATTTTATTCTCTTTCATTATATTACATACATTGCTTTACTGGTTAAGTTTTACCCTCTTTATTTTACCCCATTGTAATTTTTTCTTTTTATAACCTATAAAGGATGTCATTCTAGTGAAAGCCAGTATTATCCTAAATCCCACATTTTCATATATGCATGCCCATATGGCTTTCCACACATCCTCTTTGGTCAGTCTTATGTTCTGGGTATGTATTCTGGAGAAAAAAGCAGACAGAGTAATAACCGCTCCGAAAAGTAAAGAAATTACCATATAAGTTAATGCAACTTTGGTTGTTACCATTCCAAGAAGGAACATTGCTATAACTGACAATATTCCAAAAATCTCTATATATGGCGATAACAGCTCAAAGATAAGGAAATACATATAAGATATAAAGCTCACTGCTCCAAATTTACGGCTAAAAAGCATCTGCTTATGCTTGCTCAAACTTTGGAATAATCCTAAATGCCATCTTCGCCTCTGTTTTCGTAAATCTCTCATACTTTCAGGAGCCTGACTCCAGCACACTGCTTCAGTTTCATATTTTATTGTATATGGAATATTATTTTTCCTACAGAAAACATGCAACCTTACCACAAGTTCCATATCTTCTCCCATAGTTCCATTATCATAACCTCCGACAGCAATTACAATATCTTTTTTAAATAATCCGAATGCTCCGGATATTATCATGCTTCCGTTAAACATATCGAATAGAATCCTAGACGCTAAAAATGATCTTTCGTATTCCAGAACCTGCATAGCAGTGACCATTTTTTTAGGCATGCCATATTTTTTTACTTTCCCATTTTCCAGAATAACTCCGTTAGCTATCCTGACAAGCCCTCCACAGGCTATAAGATTCTCATCTGTTAGCACCGGTCTTACAATTCTTTCCAGAGCATCTGACTGAAGCATGGAATCAGCATCCATGCATATGAAGTAAGGATATCTGGAAGCATTTATGCCCATATTCAAAGCATCTGCTTTGCCACCATTTTTCTTTCTTATAAGTACAACAGGTACTTTATATGCATAACTTTCATAAACGAACTCCTCTTGCTGACATCTTATGCTTTTTTTAATCTTTCTTCTTAACTTTGTCATCTTAAATTCTTCTATTAAAACCTTTGATGTATCATCTTTGGATCCGTCATCAACAACTATTATCTCATAGAGCTTGTAATCCAAGTTCAAAAGAGAGTGTACTGTATCACAGATAGTTACTTCTTCGTTATAACCGGGGACAATAATAGAAACAGGAAAATAGTATTCATGTGAAATTTCATTATGCAGCCTGCTCATTTGTTGATTTTTATACAGTTCTGAAGCTCCTACAGTCACGGATATTACTAAAAAAGTCGCATACACAAGAAGATATAAAGAGTAAAATGCTCCTATTGATATTAGTATGGTCCTAACAACTTCTACAAACATGTTATTCTCCCTGGTTAGCTTTCTTTTTCAGTCTAGCAGTCTCTATTTTATACTCCAGTATTTCTCTTGCGTATCTGTCTGCCCCATTGTATATATCAACCAGTTCCATATATTCCACATCCAAAGAAACCAGGCTTTCAGAAGCATTGTATCTTATATACCAGTTATTTGATTTTAATGCATCTTTCAAAACATCAATCACTTCTTTGCTTTTATATTTTGCTAGAGCTGAAGCTCCAATAGCCTTATATTCCCATTCCAAATTCTCCTGCTTCATAAGTGATACAAGATACTCTCCAGCCGAAGCATAATAGATTTTTCCGAAATATCGGATTATTGCCAACTTGATTTCTTTATGGGTATATTTATTTTTTAGTAAAGCTAAAAATGGTTCTGCATAATCTAAAGTTGAAACCTTTATGAAATTTATTATAGCAATCCTTATATTAATATCAAATCTGTCAAATTCTTTCCATAACAGCGATGCAAGTTTTGCTCTGTCTCCTTGAAACAACAGTAATCCATCAGATATCAATTTGTTATTGTGCTTTATATTTAACTCCTGCATTCGGAGCATTGCGGTAAGAATAGCTTCACTGTTGTTAGAAGTGTACAATGCATGAAGAGCATTTTGTCTGACATAAACAGACTTGTTCATTGTGTATGAAATCATGACTGAGACTATGAAGTCATAACTAGCATCATCACAAAGCCTGAATTCTGATATAAGAAAAGCAAGATAAGCTTTTTTTGTGTTTTCTTTAGTATCAAATTCGATAAGCACATATTCAAATAGCGGTTTACATAACTTAAGATATCTAAATGTGTTTTTTTCATTTATTTTAACTTCTTCTTTTATAGCGTCATGAAATGCCTTTAAAACCTTTACCTTTGTTAGTCTTCTAAATAGATATGACTGTTTATTTTCATCTATCTTGCTGTTTTTTGAAACAAGCAGTACTTGTTCTCTTACTATCTGCCTTATTTTTTCTTTCTTACCCTTAAAAAGGTAATCCTTGTAACGCAGATATAAAAGATAAGCCGTATTGAATAGAATCATTAATATACATATTATGATGTAGATGATTAATATGAGATCTATCCTAATTTCACTCATTATCTTTAGTCATTCCCTCGCTTGTCCACACTTGCTTTATCATATAGTAGGATTGTTTCAATCTCTCATGATAAGTAACTTTATCCCATCCTTTTAATTTGAATGGAGACATTTTTATTATATTCCCTTTGTTTTGATTTGACCCTATCCCTATTCCTATCCCTTTTATATTTATAAATTCCACACCATAATTTTCATAATAGTCATCATGAACCTTCATTTTAGACGGATCAGAAAAATTCAATATACTCCAAGGTATCCTCATTTCTATATAATCCTCGTTTATATAAAAATCTGCTAGAGAATTGTATTCATCATCTTTTGGATTGCTGTTGCCATGTGTAAGTATTCCTGTTTCATATGTCTGGGCCATTAAATCGGGATTATTTATCTTTTCTACTGATTCTAGTTGAAGTATAAGGCGTATCTGATTAAAAACAGGACTGTTCTTTTGTGGAGGATTAGAATAGGGGTTCACCCCATTTACATACTGATCATATAACGCTTTAAGAGTATCATATCTTTCCTGTACTAGAATCCTTGTTTCTTCCTGTCCATCGATGACTATCAAAAAATCTGCATATGCATCAAATCTGACATCATATTCAGTACTGTAATTACTACCGGTTTTTGGTGTAGTGTCTATGGGTATGTATAGGATATCTGATTTTTCATCATAATTTTTTTTGTAAACAAGGTAATATATATACTTTTCATCATACTGCATGTATATTTTCATATCACCGTTAATAACAGCAGGGTTTATGTTTTCCCATTCCGTTATATCCCCATCAACATGACATAATACATCTTCCTCACCAGGGTCAAATGACAAGATACCGAAACCTTGATCACTTGATTGTGAGTCTGACCAGTATATAAGTCTTTTTTCATCAACAGCATGCTGGGTGTTCCATGTAGCTTGTGTCCAGTCATCCTGCCATATATACAAAAGGCTTCCTGCACAGTTTACTGATTTTATCTGTTCATATGTGTCGATAATTATCTTCCCTTGCTCATATTCTGTGTTTCGCCCCTGGTTATACCCTTTATTTGTATCTTCATGTGCCATTCCTCTTGCAGTAGGTACTCCAAATTCCGTTATTACTATAGGAATACTATGATGAAGTTTGAGCATTTTAAGATATGCGGTGTATGTGTTCACATTTCCTTGATCATCTTTAAACCAAAATTCTTTATTCTCAAAATAGTTAAGATAACCCGGATAGTACGGATATGCATGATATGATGCGAAATGACCAGAAATAAATGCATCTGTCGTCTTTATATGTTCAACATCAACCGAAGCGCATTTCTTGAAAAACTCTGTTATATAATCTGGGTATTCAAAAGGATCTGTAGAAGGCCAGTTGAAAAATGATATAAGCCTCTGCTCTTTATACCTTTTTGATTCATAATCTATTATAGTATCTCCTATCATGGCAAGGACAGATTCAAATGCTGTCGCTTCTTCTGATGTATACATATACTTCCCGCTGTATCCTTCATGAGTATCATGAAGCTTATTAGTATAAGCGATGGTATTGCTGTTCCAGTTGGAACCGAGAATGTATCCGATTACCCATGGAGAAACGTCTCTAAGATAAAACCCATAACCGCTAGCCTGGTTGAGTACAAGCTGACGGTTTCCGTGAATTATATCAACAAGGATATATGTATTCTTAATTATTTCTTTATAGAAATCCTCATCCATCGCATTTATATGGCTGTTCTGTACATAATCGGATATTGTCAGACCATGCAGAAGATAAAGAGGATTATCATTATCCTTATTATACTGATAAAGAGCATTATAGAAATCTGCATTCATGATTTGATAAACTCTTATTGTATTTGCTCCCATTTCCTGTATCTGCCTGAACCATCTAAGAAAATCATATTTTGTAATAGAATAATCAGTTCCGAAGCTGCCAGGTATCGTATTACCAATGTTAACTCCTTTAATCTCAAATCTCTCATATTTCCCGTTTTTAAGTATATATATGCTTTCATTGTCAGTATTAAATATTGTCATGACTGGAGCATCAGGATTAAAATCAATAAAGAAGCTTGTGAAGAAGAGTATATAATTTATACCTATTGCAAGACTTATTACTATCACTGTCGCTATAAGAAACTTCTTCATCTTCTTATATATCTCCTACCTGTTATATGGCTTATTCCTTGACTCATGAGAAAACTGCATTAACGTATCTATATTCTCATCTATCCATTTACCTCTTGCGATTATGTATTCTTTGAGTTGATTTAATGCAGCTTCATAACTCTTAAGATTCCTTTTTGCAGGTTCTAGCATCCCTTTGTCATATACAAAAGTATATCCCCATTTTTCAAAATTCCTTTCAATAGCTGGACCTAAATACTTAACAGTCTGGTCAATATATTCAAGTATATATTCCTCACTCAATACAGTCTTTCTTAAATCCTTATATCTTTTAATTACCAGATTTGTGAAGTACTCATCCTTCATAAGCATGATGTACCATACTTTGTTCTGAAAGAAGAAACCCGCAGTATTCATAGGTGTTTCAATATAGTTATCATATGCATTGTTGAAATCCCATACAGGGCCTATCTCCAACTTTCCCTTTATATCTTTAAATATGTAAGTTGAATAAATACCAGCATCGTAATTTTGAGTGAATTCATTTATTATCAAATAATCAACAAAAGACATCACATCAATATATTTTCGATAACCTAATCTTATATCATCATAATCATAGGAATATAATGCTTTCTCGAATTTCGATATATCATCCTCAATGAAGGTTATAAGCTGCTCATTTAAATATTTTTTTGCAGGATAGATGACATTGCCAATAGATGTCGAATTAAATGTGTATCTTGTAAAAGGATTGATTTCCTCTTCCGGATCAGAACCTCTATCCAGTCTTACTATATAGCTTGTAAAAGGATCATTCTCATTATACTTGGCTATGTCCACCCTTCCTTTGGAACGTGATACTGATTCCATCATCACATATATGCCCATATACTCATCATTTATAAATACTTCACAAAAACGTACATCCGGAGCATTTTTCATCATCTGTCCCGCTAAGTTCATGCTGATATAGTTCCTTATCAGAGTCTTATCCAGTATAGGTCCGTTAAGGACCCATTCATCATGAGATTCCATTCCCATAATCTTCTTGCTGTTTTCTGTACGGTCAGTATTAATGAGCTTGATTAGATAGGATTTCTTATCAAAGAAAAGAGAGGAATTACCTCTTGCCCTTATAGTGATAAGGCTATGCAAATCCACTTCATCGTCTAAATGGTTATTGGAATCAGATTTATCAAATATGGAAAGGTAGGAATCTATAACCGAGCTTCCATCTACCAATGCAGGTATCTGCTGATTATGAGTGTCTATTTTTACTAAGGGAAGATGCGTGCAGAATTGTCCGTCTGTGTGGTTGCACTGAACATCCTTAACATCCATGGAATGCTGATGATATCTTTCATATCCATAGTTATAGAAAGTAAGAAAAACAGCTGTAGCTATAAGGAATATGATGGCTATTATACTGATTATCTTCCTATGCAAAGTATCTCCTTTAACTGTTCACTTCATCATTCTGCTCAACAATATTCACATATTCGATGTGTTGAAGTTCATAAAGCCTATCGGTTATGCTTTTTTCATTTACAGCCGCCTTCCTCATGACTTTTTTTGATACTTCATAAATATATTCAACAGTCAGTTCCGTAGTATTTTTTACCCGAAGATTTGCTTTTGCTGAATAATAGTTGAATATGATTGCTTCAATCTGCCGTTCAGAACCTCTTGCTCCTTTTATTATAACAAGCATTCTATTGTCATTCTTTATTTTTCCAAATGCAAGAAGCAATACGAAAACAATAGCACTTCCTATCGCTGCTACAAGATAATCTCCTGCTCCGCAGCAAATGCCTGCTATAATCGCCCAGAATATGTATGCTGTATCCCTAGAATCTTTAATTGCAGTACGGTATCTTACGATGGACAGCGCGCCTACCATACCTAATGATAAAGCTATATTATTTCCTATAACAGTCATTACCATTGTTGTTAATAAAGTCAGCATCAATAATGATACATTAAATTTCCTGCTATATATGGTTCCTGAATGGGTATACATATACGACAGGAATATAACTATCCCGATTGCAATAGCGACAATAAGGTGTGATAGAATCTCCTGTAATGTCAGAGTCTTTCCCTGCTCAAGCAGTTTTAACAAGTACTGTGTCATAATCCCTCCTCTTAAAAAACATAGTTCAAACATATAGTGCGGCTTAACGCATATTTGCTTACTGATAATTCGGATTTATCAATCCTATCAAGCATATCCTTTATATACGACAGTAAAAATCCATTATACTTCACTTCTAAAACAACACTGTCTTGGTGAAAAACCGGGTACATGTTCAGATTTCCAGAAAATATATCGAAACAGCTTTCCGTAGCACGGATATTATGGTCAAATGTCACCCTTATATCATTTTCCTTAGCAATAAATGCTTTCCTGTTGTATTCCACTATTGCTTTAGGCCTGTAGAAACGCATATTCATAACAGCATATGCTTCTTTTGCGAAAGGTTCCGAATAATTTAGTAAAGGTGAATAAATCCCTTTTGTTAAGAGTATAGCATCCTCTCTTGACATCTTAAGAGATCTTTTAAGCTGTTGGGTACCTTGCTTTTGTTTCATCTCGAGAGATGCGAAATGATTATCGGTTTTGTAAATCCTTAATCTTATTTTCCTTCTTATCTCAACACCATCTTCTTTTTCATTAAAATCATTATCCGATAAAGTATCAAAATAAAGGGATCTTACAGTATAACCATGCTCGCCATTGTTTACGTCCTGAGCTAGATAGGCATTAAATGCAGCCGAGTACTTTATGTAATCTGATTTTGTTATTAGATATTTCTTTTCCTGCCTTAAGACCTGTTTCATTGCTACCCCTCTATGGCAATTAATCAGTTATATTTAAGCCTTTATCTATAATCGTTAATGTTGTAACGCTTTTGGTTGCTTTTATACTTCCTCGGAAAGAAGAGGGAAAAGCTCATATGCTCCTTTTAAAATGTCTATTGAAGGTGAAGGTATCCTCCCTAATCCGTCTGGTCCGACATTAATAAGGTAATTTATTCCAAGATCATTAAGCTGCTTTCTGTATGCAGCTATCTGTTCAGGTCTCTTCCAGTTTTGATCATGATAGGAAAATCCCCATGTGTCATTTAATGTCGCGGCTGTCTCATAAAGTCCGAATGGAGATTTTTTAGCTCCTCTTATACTGTCCAGGCTTTCGGGTATCTCATTGTCTCCTAAAGAGACATAATCATATATCCCATTTCCTAGACGTGAGTTTATCAAGCAATTTGGTTGATATTTTTTTACAAGATCATATAAAGTCTTGCTATGCTGCTCTTTCAATGTCATAGGTACATCAAACCATATAAGACAGAGCTCTCCGTAATTTCTAAGAATCTCCTCAACCTGAGGTTTGATTTTGTTCTCAAAGCAAATGTCATAATTCTTTATTGACCGGTCAGGAAAATCCCAGCAGTTGTCCCATGACTTTCCGGCAGAAAGCCTGTCAGTGCTGTATCCTCCCCCATGTTGCTCGTGCCAGTCGATATCCTGTGAATAGTACAATCCGAACTTAAGCCCATGTTTATATGAAGCTTCTGCAAGCTGTCCTATGATATCCTTTCCGTATGGCGTCATATCACATACATTGTAGCGGTCAGCTTTAGATTTAAACAATGCGAATCCGTCATGATGTTTTGATGTAACTACCAAATAATGCATCCCACACTCCTTAGCAAACCGTACCCAACCTTCGGCATCAAAAAATACTGGATTGAATGCTGAACACAATTTTTCATATTCCTTGATAGGTATCATATGGTATGACTGTATCCATTCTGCATAGTGGCCGCTTTTCATTCCGTCATACTCTCCGGCAAGCAAAGAATACAGTCCCCAGTGGACCATCATCCCATATCCTGCTTTTTTAAACCACTCTCTGTTTGACATATTGCTCATAAAATCAGTCTCCTTTTTCTATTTCGCTGGAAAATGTTATTTTTGCCCTTAGAAATCTTTCCAGTTCTCTTTTTCTTTTGAAAGGTTCAAGTATATCGAAGAACAGCATATGTAAAGCTTCCCACATGAATACCCATCCTCCGATAATTAGGCCTTCAAGCAATACTCTTGGCAGAAGCTGGCCTTGGGCTTTTGCATTAGATAGGATGTATAAAAAGATAAATCCCAGTGCTATTATAAACAGTATAATTGAATATCTAGTTATTCTTTTAACTTTTCTATCCTCGAGTTTTTTAAGAGCGTTATAATAATTGCTATAACTTGCAATGATAAGTTTTTCTTTCTCCAAATCCGAAGATATATTTTTAATGTGAAAGTTAATATCAAATTGACGGTTCATCGGTATGTCTTCTGAACAGATATCTAAAAATTCAGCAAGTCCTGGATTTATATCCCTTTTTCTAAAAGTCGCGTTATCCCATTCATGGAAAAAATCTAGATATTTGTCTAAAGCGATATCTATCAGGATATTGTTTGTAACAGGGCTTCTTCTATATAGGCTCAACAATGCCGATTCTTTTGCTTTCTTCTTTTTACCCATACCTAGATTATATTCTCTGGCAAGGAATATAACAACTGTGTTGCGTGACAGTAAACACATATAGAGCTATTTTATTTTTTTCCCAGTCTTTCTAGAAGAGGTTTGCATATTTTTTCTAGATACTTTGAACCGAGAACCATTACAACATCCCCGCTTTGGACATGTTCGTAAAGATAGTCCTCTATAGCCTGGTAAGATGGCAGATATATCGCTTCAGTCCCGCTAAGGCTGACTGCCTCAGCAAGTTTCTTGCCGGATACTTCCGGATCATTGTTTTCCCTGTCGTTATATATATCTGCTATTATAGCCATGTCCGCATGGCTGAAGCTTTTCACGAATTCATTAAACAGTACCTTGACCCTGGAAAAAGTGTGAGCTTCAAAAGCCGCATAAAGCTTCTTGTGTTTCATGCTTTTTGCTGTTTCCAGTGTTACAGCTATTTCTGTCGGATGATGGGCATAATCGGAATACACCTTTACTCCGTCCGCCTCACCAATCAAATCAAATCTTCTTTTCGCACCATGTACATATGATAAATGAGTGCATGCTTTTTCAAGGTCTGCTCCCAATATTCCTAAAACAGCAATAACTGCAAGTGAATTTAAAGCATTATGTTTTCCCTCTGCTCCGAGTTTCACATGACATATATATTTTCCTTTTACATAAAGGTCATAAGACGGTCTGCCTTGTGTATCTATTTCAATATTTAAGGCAGTATAATCTAAAGATTTATTTTCCAATCCGTAATATACAACATTGCATGTGACTTTTTGTGCTACTTCCCTTGCAGGTTCATCATCATAACAGGCTACAAGATATCCGTCCTTATCTATCCTGTTAGCGAATTCCAAAAAGGATTTCTTCATATTATCGAAAGTCTTGAACCAGTCTACATGGTCAAAATCAATATTAAGTATTACTCCTATGTAGGGATTTAGTTTTAAAAAACTGCCGTTGAATTCACATGCTTCGGTTATGAAATAGTCGGAATTTCCGCTTTTTACATTACCGTTAAGAAACGGGGCTTCTCCTCCGTCATGTATGGTCGCATCAAATCCCATCTGCTCTAATAAATATGAAGTCAGCGTCGTGGTAGTGGTCTTTCCGTGAGCTCCAGATATGGCAATCCTGTATTTGTATTCATCCATTATCTTGCCCAAAAGCAGAGCTCTGTCCATTAATGGTATGTTATTAGCTGCCGCATATGCGTATTCCACATTATCAGGATGAACAGCAGCCGTATATACCACTAAATCCGGTTTTCCTACCTTTGTGCTGTCATGAGGTATATATACATTAATCCCAATTGATAATAGTTTATCCATTGTGCTTGTATGTTCAATGTCTGAACCTGTTATTTTAATCCCTTTTTCAAACAACAGTATGGCAAGGCCTGACATTGACGCGCCGTTTATGCCTATGAAATGAACATGGTTAATACCTTTTAAAAATTCTACTTTCATGCTTTCTTCTCTTCCTTAAGAGTCTGTGTTGCAATTATATCCGCGCCTGTTCCACATACATCTTTAATTATTACATCACCTTGTTGCACAGGAGCCTGTATCTGAACGCAGCATATGTTTTTCATGACATCCTGAATCTTATCTTTACTTATCGGACGGCTGGTTTTAACAGGACATACTGTATATCTGGCATTATTTATCTTTACAGATGAAGTTACCATCCTAGTAGGGGAAAGTATCTCAGCAGTAGCGTAATCGATTCCTCTTTTACAGCTGTAACCTTCCATGCTGTTTATACCGTTTTCATCATAATCCACATGGATAGTGCAGCCTTTAGGACATACGATACAGATTATATCTTTCTTCATTGCTTCACCTCGATTACAAGGTCTTTAAGTTCTTTCCCGTTTTCTGTTTTTACAAACAGATCTGATGCTTTTATCTCTAGTGATTCCATTTCAGACGGGATAAGACGGATTACTTTCTTCTTTGCCAGTTCCTCATTGTTCATGACTGCATGGACAAAAACGTCTTTGAATCTTGCTTTGGAACGGAAAAATACTCGGATAGTCTCATCAGGATCTTTAAGATAAATATGCTGGGGCAGTACATATCTTAAACCATTTCCAGGTACTACTTTTATCTCCGATTTTATCTTTTTCTGTTCCAAACTTTTATCCAGATACATTTTTACGCTTCTTGCTGCTCTTTGTCCTTCCATTGTGACATAATCCACTAAATCATGTACATGCAGAACATTACCACAGGCAAATACTCCTTCAGTATCAGTTTCCAGGTCCTGGTCAACATATGCTCCTCCAGTCACCTGATACATTCCTACACCCATTTGTTCGGTCAGCTCGTTTTCCGGTATCAAACCAACAGACAGTAAAAGAGTATCACATTCCACATATTCCTCAGTCCCTTTAATCGGAACCATATTACTGTCTACTTTTGCTGTTGTTACCCCTGTGATTCTGCCTTTACCATGTATCTTAACTATTGTTGTGGAAAGGTGTAAAGGAATATTAAAATCATCCAGGCACTGCACAATATTTCTGGTAAGACCACCAGGATAATCCATTATTTCATATACTCCCTGCACTTTTATCCCTTCTAAAGTGAGCCTTCTTGCCATTATGAGACCTATATCGCCGCTACCTAAGATAACTGCTTTTGAGCCGGGAAGTATACCCTCCATATTTACGAATCTCTGCGCGGTACCGGCTGTAAATATACCTGCAACATTGGCTCCGGGTATACGAAGAGCTCCTCTTGGTCTTTCCCGGCATCCCATAGCAAGTATTACTGCTTTTGCCTTTATGGTCATAAAACCGAAATCCGGATTTACCGCATAAAGGGTCTTATCCTTTTGAGCATTTATAACCATAGTATTCAATAATACTGTAATATTTGTATCTTTTATCTTTTCAGAAAACCTTAATGCATATTCAGGTCCTGTTAGTTCTTCTTTGAAAACATGTAGTCCGAATCCGTTATGTATACACTGCTTTAGAATTCCTCCCAATGAATCATCTCTTTCCAGTATTACTATATCTTTTATACCAAGGGCATGTGCTTCCAATGCGGCAGCCATTCCCGCCGGTCCTCCGCCTATTATTACCAGATTAAATTCCTTAACCACGTGAATTCCTCCCCAGGATGCATGAGTCCGCATTGGCTTTTGCAATCCTGTTAACAGGTATACCAGTATGCTCCGACAGTATCCTCATTACATGAGGTGAGCAGAATCCTCCCTGGCATCTTCCCATTCCTGCTCTGGTTCTTTTTTTTACTCCATCAACAGTTCTTGCTCCGCAAGGGGCATATATCGCTGCTACTATTTCCTTTTCTGAAACAGTTTCACACCTGCATATTATCTTTCTACAAAGTTCATCTGAATCACATGCTTTTTCTTTTTCTTCATTTGTCATTTCAGAAAAAGGCTTGTCATGTTTTACAACCATAGTATATTTGTCTTTTTCTTTTTCCTTAATATCTATTAAAAACTTAACTATATCTTCTACATATACTGCTATTGCTGGTGAAGCAGTCAATCCGGGAGATTCTATTCCTGCTACGTTTATGAAGTTATCGCATTTAGGGCTTTGCTCTATAATGAAATCTGACGTGTCAGGAGTAGCACGTATTCCTGCAAACACTGTTATGGATTTTTTCATATTTAACCCTGTATAGCTTTGTGTTGCAGTCTTATACACATAATCCAGATTATCGCTGTTCGTACACTTGTCATCCTTGTCCTGTGTTACTGTCGCATCTGGGCCTATCATCAGATTACCGTCAACTGTCGGAGTGACTAGTATGCCCTTTCCTTTTTCAGTAGGAGTCTGGAAAAGCACTGTGTTAATCTTTGAACCTTCCGTTTTGTCAAACAGTATATATTCGCCTCTTCTTGGTATTATCTTAAAAGAATCGTCTCCTACCATCCGGCTTATTTCATCTGCATGTGCACCTGCACAATTAATGACAATCCTTGCAGTTATATTAGTTCTGTCTTCTTCTTTTATAGGATCAACCTTACTCATGCTGCATATATCACCCATCACATCAACAGATATTTTAAATAAACCATTTTGTTTTTCAATGCCTGTTACTTTTGTTTCGCGAAGAAAAACAACTCCATTCATAATAGCATTATCCATAGCCGCAATATTCAATTTATATGGCGATACTATGCCAGCATTCTTTGCATATAGGGCTTTTGTAACTGCGGGATTAACATAAGGTTCTTTTTTCAAGATAAAGTCTCTGTCTACAATAGACATTCCAGTGACTCCATTCTTAATACCATTATCATAAAGCTGCTGTAAGACCTTTTCATCATCTTTATCAAAAGCAAGCACAAAAGAACCTATCATTTTACATTTTACTGCTAGGTCTTCACATAGTTTGGGCATCATGTTACAGCCTTCAACATTGAATCTGGCTTTTTTTGTACCTGTTTTTGCATCATAACCAGAATGAACTATACCAGAATTTGCGCCTGTAGCATCCATCGAAACATCTACATTTCTCTCTATTACCGCAATCTTAACTTTGTATTTAGATAACTGTCTTGCAATAAGGCTTCCTATTATCCCTGAGCCAATAATGCATATATCGTAATTCATATGCCCTCCGTCAGCTATTTAATATGCCGCTTTGCAGGACCATTGCCAGTAACAGGGAAAGCACCAATACCGCGGCCAATATGATTGCAACAACTCTTTTCATGGTTTCTTCCTTCTTTATATAGTAATTTTATACTTGAGCAACTATTTTTGCAACGAGCTCATATATAATAACGGCAATAATTGTATTAACTACTTATTAATCAAACCTGTATTTTGAAGCATGCGTCTTAACATAACCACAGCCTCCGCACGGGTAAGGTCTGCTGTTGGATCTGCTTCATTATTTAGTCTTCCTATAATAATGTTATTTTTTATGCATATTGCCATGCTGTTAACAGCATAATGTGATATTTCGGACTTATCGATAAATTTGTCAAGTATCATGTCGATTTCTACTTTTTCTATTACTACGTTATAACCGGCAAGATTCATAGCTCGCTCAATAATTGTGGTTGCCTGTTCTCTTGTAAGAAAATCATCAGGTCCGAATAAGCCGTTTCCATATCCTTTGATTATTCCATACTCATACGCTTTTTCTATATACAAAGAATGCTCAGACTCGTCAGATACATCACTGAAGATACCTTTATATGAGTCTGGAACCAGTCCTAAAGCTTTCACTGTTAACTTTGCAAACTGTGCACGAGTTATCTTTTTATCAGGGAAGAATCTGCCTTCATCATCAAGCTGTATGACGAGCCTTGATGCCATATCATTCAATTCAGTTTTTGCCCAGTGGTCTTCAGCATCTTTTATCTCAGCTTTCTTGTAAACTATTGTATAGATGCTGTTTGTAAGGCTTTTAATAACTGCGTAATACTTATTACCCTCTTGCACTATGACTGTCGGAACATGGCTCATAGTTCCGTCATCATTTAAAACTACAGCTGTAGATATCTTAGCTGGGTCAATACCATCAGGTATTGCAATCCTTCTTTCAACATATCCTTTGAATTTTGATATTTCCATTGATTTTCCATTAGCTTCACAGGTTATCGTAAATTCCACAGGTTTGACTACAAGCTGCAGTTTATCTTTATTTGCTGAATCATTAATTATTCTTACAGTATCATCATCAGGCTCGGATATATTAATCTTCACTTTTATATCTTCCAAGTTTGACTGAGAATCAAGTACTTTGGATATCTCGTCTATATTTAACTGGTCGGCAGGTAATGAATAGCTGGCTTTATCTGTCTTTATCTCAAGTACAGCATTCTTTCGTTCCATATTTTTGATTGTCTGACCGTTAAGTTGTCCTACTACCTCATTGGTGTATCCTATAGCTGGAAGAGTTACTTTAACGTCTTCATCCTTTTCATCTAAAAGATTTTTTAAAAGTTTGTCATCAATAGTTATTGTAATAGTGGTCTTACCCTTTGTAGTCTCTCTTTTTATATTTGCTGCTTCTTTCTTTTCGCCATTAACCGTTATTAGAGTATTGTTAGGCAATTGGATGTCTTCATCAGTTATAGTTTCATCCGTTGTTCCTGAAATGCTGTTATATAATGAAATATTTCCAGCTTCATCTTTAACAAGGACATTGAAATAATATCTTGTGGAAGAAGTTAAATCTGAAACCATAACAGAAGTTTCAGATGACCAAGCATTAATAGCTGTACCATTATTTAACAGATCAATAATACTGCTAATATCATCCCTCATGGAATAGTATGCTCTATAGAGCAAGTCTGAATCTGATGATATGTTATCATTAGCTGAATCCCAGCTAAAGCGTATGAATTCAGTACCAGTAGCATTAACTGATATCACAGATTCAGTGGCTATTACAGGAGCAAGATTATCATAAATATATGCAAACTGAACAGCTGCAGTATTAGTATTACCTGCTGCATCTTCTGCAGTTCCATCAGGAAGATCCACTGTCACGTTTCCTTGAGTGGCAGAAGTAATATCAACAGTATATGTTGAATTACTGATTGCTGTAAGGTTGCTTGCGATTCCATTATTTACAATAATATCGCTAAGGGTAAAACCTGTTACATTCTTACTAAAAGCAAAAGTCACTGTAATAGGTGAGCAGTATGTATAGTCAGATATTGAAGAAGAAATAATTACAGTAGGTCTTTCACTGTCAAATACCCTTGTCAAGCTTGGAGCTGCATTGTTAGGATTTAATGCTGCATCCAAAGCGGTATCTGCTAAGACATCAATAATTACTTCTCCGTTTCCGGCAGGGGTTATAAAGGCTGTATAAACTGAACCACTGACTGAAACAAATCCTCCCGCAACACCATTTATCACAGTAATTTCATTAACTGTGAATCCTGTAACATCCTCGCTAAAAGTTATAGTAACAGGTATAGGTGTTACATTAGTTGAATTTCCTGTTACAGAGCTTATAGCTACTGTAGGATTTATTGAATCATATATCCTTGTAAGTGCCAATGCCTCAGTATTACCGTTATTTGCTAAATCATATGCTGCATCTGCTGATATGCCTACTGTAACAGTACCCTGTGCTGATGGAGTGATATTAATCATATATACACTTCCACTTCCGCTAAGCGTTCCTTTAATCCCGTTCGTTACTATTACATCCTCTACAGTAAAACCTGTCACTGGTTCGCTGAAAGTTATAGTAACAGGTATAACAGATAGGTTTGTTATACTGTTTGTTGCAGAATGTATAGCTACTGTCGGCTTTATTGAATCATATATCCTTATTAATTCTGAAGCTGCAGTGTTGTTATTGCCTGCTGCATCAGTAACGACTCCTGATGCAATATTAATATTCACAGTTCCTTGTGTTAACGGAGTGATATTAATCGTATATACACTTCCGCTTCCATTAAGTGTGCCTTTAATTCCGTTCATTACTGTTACATCCTCTACAGTAAAACCTGTCACTGGCTCGCTGAAAGTTATAGTAACAGGTATAACAGATAGGTTTGTAGTACTGTTTGTTGTTGAAGTTATAGTAACTGAAGGAGAAGTCCCATCATATGTCCAGGTATAGTAGCTGGATGTTTCATTGGTATTGCCTGCTAAATCTAAAACACTGCCATATCCTATCCTTAACCTGACCTCACCGTTTCCAGATGGTATTATCTGAGCAGTATATGTACTCCCGCTCCCGCTTAATGAGCTGGCAGTTCCGTTCTCTAACAGGATATCTGATAATTGCATACCACTGACATCTTCGCTGAATGTTATTGTGATTGGTATAGATGTCTGGTTTGTAGGGTTTGATAATGAATGAGTCACATTTACTGTAGGTATATCTGTATCAAGAGTATACTGTTGTGTTGTAATAGTACCTGTATTACCCGCAGAATCAACTATTCTTAATTTAATACTATGTGTACCTTTAATAAGTGTAATATTGTCATTACCATAATATGAGCCAACAGCGTGTCTGAAGTTCGTCCATGTCATGCCATTATCCATGGATATCTCTACATGCTCACCATCTGCAAGCCGTTCTAGCAGAGAGATATATAAAGTCTGTCCAATATAATTTGTAATAAAATCTGCATTACTTTCCCCCATATCGCTATTTAATTGCATTAAAGATATTGTGTTAGTTGGCGAAATTGAATCATATGTCCTCAATAGCTCTGAAGCTGCAGTATTTTCATTACCTGCTTGGTCTGAAGCGACTCCTGCTGCAACATTAACACTCACAGTACCTTGTGCTAATGCAGTGATGTTAATCGTATATACGCTACCGCTTCCGCTAAGCACGCCTTTAGTTCCATTAACAACTATTATATCGTCTGCTGTAAAGCCTGTCACTGTCTCGCTAAATGTAATAGTTACAGGTACGACAGATGCATTTGTTGTTGCCTGAGCTGATGATGTGATATTTACTGCAGGAGCTATTGCATCATAATTAAAAGCTATTGAAGATGAATTGCTATTCCTATTACCTGCTAAATCTTCTGCCATATTTTCCGATAATGAAATAATTATATCACCTTGTATGCTTGTGCTTGTGTATATATTAAATGTATATGTAATACCATCTGATGTAGAAAAATCACCTATTCCCGCATTGATAACCGAGATATCACTAAAATCGAACCCTGTAACTTGCTCATTGAAAACTACACTTACAGGTATTGATGATTGATTTGTATGACTAGAGGATGATGAATACAATGTTAATGCAGGAGCAGTTGTGTCAAGAGTATATGAATAACTCGATACAGTCCCTTCATTACCTGCCGTATCTGCTATTCTTCCTTTTATGGTATGTGTACCATTTAACAAGGTAACAGAACATGTTCCAGTTGTCGTACCAGTAGCTATACTGACATCAGTCCACGTACTTCCTTCATCCATGGATATTTCTACATGCTCATTATCTGCTAAAGAGCTATCTAAAATTATGTTTAAATACTGTAAAGCAGTCTTAGTTATTCTATCTGAACTGCTATTGCCAGAATCATTGGAAAAGGAAATATTTGAAATACTAGTAACTGGAGCTGTTGCATCTATAACAACAGTTTTCGCTTCTTCAGAAAATACTGTAACTCCGCCTAATGTAGAACTGCATATGAAGCTATATGAACCTTCTGTAATAGGGTTAATCCTGTATTCCCAATAGCCGCTGCTATTTGCTGTAGTTGTACCATGTGATATATAGCCGCTAAACATTTCTATAGTACTATTAGCTGTCGCGCTACCAATTAAAGTGATATCATTTGAACTTGTTATAAAATCACCTGAAACATTAGTATCATTAACCATGTTAGTTATTTGAGGTTGCTCAATAATAGTGACATTTATAGTTTTTGTAGCAGAAGCAATACCGTCTGATACCTCAACAGTAAAAGAATCTGATCCTGTATAGTTAGCCGTAGGCCGGTATAATATTGTTCCTCCTGGTGTTATATAACTGCTTCCTGAAGATGCTGTTGCTGATTCAATTGTAAGCGTACCATGTGAAGGAGCAGAGCTTACAGTCCATGTCAGTGTCTGTAGTGTATCTGTATCACTGACACGCATTAAATTTCTTATATCCCAAGATGATGATGAACTTACTGGTAAGTATAAATCTGATGAACCTAGAAAAGAAGGAGTGATATTACCAAAAACCATATCAGTTATATAGAATTCTTGATCGCTTTCAATTCTAACACAGTAAACATCAGAACTAGCAGGTAGGCTTGCAATACTGCCTGTGGTAGTTGCTGTTACTGTCACATTATATCCGCTTATTTCGTTAAAAAAAACATCCAAAAACTTCACTTCTACTAAAGCAACTCCTGAATCAGATTTTATCTTGACACTGAACACCTCATTAGGAAATGTAGAATAAGGTAATTTTTTAAGTTCCAGACTATTGCCATAACCTCCAAATATTTTAAGCCATCCGCTTACGCTGGTTAAGTTCCTGGGATTTCCGCTATAATCCGATGCCCTTATAAATAAAGAATTTACAGTATCTTGATAAAGACCAGTTGATTCATTTACAGTATGATCCCATCTGTATATTGTCGCTGCATCAGCTGTCATCATCATCGATGGAAACAGCCCTAATACTAGAGCTGTTACTATTATTATCGATATAGATTTGTTGTGAAATGATTTTGTCATGTAACCTCCTGGATTTTTAACCCCTAAAAAACACCTTTACATAAATACATAAGTAATAACAAGCCCTATTTTTTAGTTTATTGCTCAATAAGCAATACTTGTATTATCCCTTAATTTGTGTAGGTGTGTCAATTAACATTTAAATATATTTATTAAAATGCAGCTATTCATGTGTAACTAAATTATCGGGTATATTCCCTCAAAAGCTCCCTGAAATAAACGTAGTTCTCAAACGGGACCTCTGCAGGAACACCGTGATCGCAAGTTGGAAGATACCCTCCATGTTTTTTCATAAAGGGTAAAATCCTGTCTATTTCAATTTTTATAGCTTCCTTGCTATGAGCTAAAATTCTTTTATCTATACCACCTTTTATTCGTATATCGGGATGGTCTTTTCTTATCTGTACAACGTCACAGCCTGATGCTACTTCCATAGGC
>Ga0209606_1000856_pt1 | contig 42468 bp, 69 predicted proteins | sample AD_UKC057_MetaG_FD_184412 | JGI IMG/M metagenome (GOLD analysis project Ga0209606, IMG submission 184412) | Active sludge microbial communities of municipal wastewater-treating anaerobic digesters from USA - AD_UKC057_MetaG (SPAdes) (version 2) | ecosystem: Engineered > Bioreactor > Anaerobic >... | reverse complement strand
ATCTTTTAACCTTCCCAGAAGGAGACCGGGAACGTCAGATAGTATTCGCTGAACTAGCTGCGAAGCATCTCACAAAGGAGGAGATCTCAGCTTATTATCAGGCGTTCTCCAGGAGAATCGAGAGAGGAGACTCTGGATCAGCTGTGGTTAAGAGCCTCCTCCAGGACATCGAGACCAGATGTAACGGCTCTGGAGGAATCATAAAGGAGATTCGGAAAGGGACCGACTCGGTATATCGGGAGAACCTCGTCTGGTCGTATCTGGTGGAGGCAGTGAAGGAATGACGGAGCTCCATGCTGGGAGGTATCCTTCCAAGAAAGCTGCGGAAGCATACGCCCAGAAACTCCGGGAACGGGGGCTGAAAGCGTTCCCTCGTGCCGCAACGGTGTATGATGTTATCATTGAAAGGGGATCAGAATGAAAAAACATTGCGTTTATGATATTCTCATCCCTTTTTATGAAACCCTGCTGGAGCAGGAAGGGAGGGTTCGACCCTGGACCTGTCAGGAGGTCGCCTCCTCCCTGGGTCTGGACCCGAACATGATACGGTCTCGCTGCTTAAACAAGATGCGATCAGAAGGATTCATCGAGAACTCTGATAAGCTGGGAGAGACTGCGAAACGTCGGGGAACCTTCGCTGGGTACGGGAAGACTTACTGGGTCTTCACTGGAAAGTTTAAGAACGTGGCAGGAGGGAGAAGGCTCGGGAAGATCCAACAGGGTCCCGTCCTGTCCTCCCTCCCTTAAGACTGCGTTTTTAATCGGGTGATATTTTGAAAGTCGAGACAGAAGAGCATGCGCTATACATCAGGGAGACGAGGCCGGTCCTCATGGGTGACATAGGGACGGGAATCAGGTTCACCCTGGAGCAACGAATCTTTACGAAGAAACGGAACGACGGGAACCTTCCTTTTCCAGTGAAGGAGATCCGGTGCGAGGAGAAAGTCTGGGGCGAAATTGATGTTCCCGAATCCCAGGTTCTAATCTGGCTGCGTGACTGGATCGAGACTGGGGGGAAGAAGAAAGCGGGGGCGAAAGGATGAACCAGGATCAAGAGTTCAGGGAAGTCGGGATTATGGAAAGTAATCCACATAAAGCCCTGATAAAATTTCATAATTCAGGAAAACGACTCCTGATAGAGAAAGAGCAGCTCGGGAACCTTATCCGGGGATTTACGATGGATAACTCCATCCGGGTCTTATCCAGGGATCCTTCCCAGACAGTCTTATTCGGTGAAATCCCGGAAGCGTCAGCAGGAACCGCAGAGATTACGAGGTCTGGGAAAGCGGTTAAGATAACTCTCCAGGCTCCGGGAGAGCCTCCCTCCATTTATTTCATTAATAAAGTGAAGGCGTATAAGGTTCTCTCCGGCGAGGAGTGGTCCTGTCCAGTATCGGTTCTCGGGTGATACCGTGTCTCTTTGTAGCGAGTTACATCTTTACATACTGGAAGAGAGGGACCAGTCCCCTCTCCTGTATAACGAGATCCCGAGAAACATCAGGAAACGATTCCTCGATGCTCTGGACGAGATTAAGAAGAAGACCAGGACAGCATCAGATCCAGACCAGTTCGAACGGCTCCAGATGGAGGCTGACTCCCTGAAAAGCTCCTGGGCTGAACTCATCCAGATCAGGAGGGATAAGATCCTGGATAAAGCCATTATCGAAATTGACGGTGAGAAAAAGCCCGATCTGTCAGGGATACTTCCCTGGGAGGAGGAACCTTATCAGAAGATGGTCTGGGCGTTATCTCGCCTCGTCGCTTCTTATGAGGCGGTGGAATGATTCGCCCGGATCCTCCAGGGACCATTACCTGGGGAAAATCGAGGAAGTCGAAGACGGTCCATTGTCTGGTCTCCGGTTCTTCCCTCTGTGGAAAAATGACGGGAAAGGTGGATATGATCTTCCCAGGCTGGGATCCTCGTGATAAAGCGACCTGCCTGGGCTGTCAGGCTCGTTATGGCTGGGCTAAACGAGGCGGAGTGAAGGTGAGAGAATGATCTCGATCTATATCCTCGCAGGCTGTTTCTCCATCCTGGGAACGGCTATCTTCGCCGGACTGGTGGATGAATGATCTCGGCAGTATGTCCGAATGAGATTCGGAGAGATAACAGGCGAGCGAGGTTCCAGAAGTTCAGAAGGACGAAGCGGTACAGGAACAGGGTCCAGGAGCTGAACCAGGGGAAGTCCTGCGTTATCTGTGGGACGACTGAACGGCTCACCCGACATCATACCCGAGAATCCGATTATAAGGATGAAGAAACCTATTTCCGGGCTCTCGACTGGGCTGTTCCGATATGCTCCAGACATCATCGGCGATATCATTCAGGGAAGACGAAAACCTGTCCAGACTGCGGAAAGGAGCTCATCGCTCCCGAAGCCGAATGCTGCTGGGACTGTATTCCCCAGGAGGAGAAGGACAGGAAGGAGAACTCGAAAGAGTTCTGGAAAGCATTGCGAAGGAAGTGGAACCACGAAAATTATCTGAAGGCGAAAGAGGCTGTTGCGAAATGAAACCAAGAAAAATTAACAAAGGAGAGGCTCTCGAACAGGTTCTGGCAGGGATCCCGGTCGGGACGGTCCTGGACCTCTCCGATATTATGCGGCTCTGTTCTGAAGCCCGAGGAAAACACCAGTTCCTGGCGAAAGAATTGAGTCAATTTTTAATCAGGTCGTATAAGGTGAAGAGCATCGCGCTTAGGAAATGGATGCGAATTGATGAACCCGCGCCCAGGATGGAATTAAAATGATAGATCACGGCTCGTATGTAAAATGTCCCCGGTGCGGCTGGAAACAGGTTACTTATGCCGAAAAGGAGGTTACGTGTAACAGCCCGCACGGATGTAGACACCATTATCCCAGGAGAAAGCACGAGACAAAAGACGACTTCGGGAATGGTATCGGGGATCCTGGATTCATGAGAGCCTCGGCGATGGTGAGAAGATGAAACCCTGTCTCGAACGGGAGGAGACCTGTCCTCCACAGTGTATCTATGAAAATGAACTGGTTTCTCATCCCTGCTATCGATCGAGAGATGTAAACATCTGGAAGAGTCTCCAGGAGAAGATCTTCCCCAGGGAGGCGGCGACATGAGTCCGATCCCGGAGGTTTTTGATCTTATCATTCGCCTGGGTATCAGGGACGGGGTAGCTCCTCTTTCGAAAACGCATCCTGGGAGATGCTGGGAGCGGGATCTCGGTTCTGGCTGGTGGATAGCATTAAACGGGAACGAGGCTCCTGTAAAATGCTCGAGATCAGTGGAGGTTCCTCCCTTCACCATCTATGGCGAAAGGAATGGCTTCCCTGCTCTCCTGGTGAACCCGAAAGGAGGATCTGTGGGCGGTCCAGGCTGGGGCGACCTGGACCTGGAGGGAGAGCTGATCGGGATCCTGGGAGGGCTCCTGGGGAGGAGGCCGAGCCGAATGGCTGAAGGAATCGCCCTGAAGACCCTGGACTCGAAGGAACATGCGACGCCTTCCTGGATTATCCAGAAACTCCGGGACGAGGAACTGGGCGGGCTCTGGTTCGACCTGGACCCAGCAGCAACGCCCGAGAATGCGAAGGCTCCTGTCTATTATACCCAGGAACAGGACGGGCTCTCCCGCGCCTGGAACGTCAGAGGGTCGCTCCCGACGTATGTCTTCTGTAATCCTCCTTACGGCAGGGAGGTCGGAGCCTGGGTCAAGAAAGCATACGGGGAGACCAGGAGAGGCGTTATCTCGTATCTCCTGCTGAAAGTATCCAGCGATACGGAATGGTGGCACGACTATGTTATGAAGGCCGATGAGATCAGATTCATCCGAGGGAGGGTGAAATACGAAGGAGTCTCGTCAGGTCCAGCTCCATTCCCTTCCTGTATCGTGGTGTTTAAGCCTGACAGATGGAGGGACGCTTCCAGGAGCTTTCCCCTGGTCTCCACCTTCTCGGAGGGTCCAGCATGAGTCTCGTCGCGATAAAATTCTCCGAGGATATGGCTCTCGCTGCGATGGAAGGCCGGAAGATATGCACGTCCAGGCACGACCAGAAAGGAGAAATCGGCGACACTTTCTTCGTGGTCCATCCAGAGACCAAAAAAATCGGAGCGTTCCGAATCGTGGATGTCGATTTCCTGGAGCTGCGAGAAATCGGGAATAAACTTTACCGGAAGGAAGGCTGTTCCTCCAGGGAGGAGTTTATCTCCCTCTGGAAGAGGCTCCATCGTGGACATTATTCTCCCGATAATAAATACTTCGTCCACTGGTTCTCCAGAGTCGTCGGGGAGATACGATGAACTCCTCTCCCAGGGTGAACCCTGAAGACTGCCGGACCTGCGGCGAATGTTGTAAAAGTTATAAGATCTTTTATCCTCCAGGACTGAACAGGGAGAAATACGACGACATGATTCGTATTCTCTATTCAGACGGGATTAATGCTCACATCGAGCAGGAGGGGCTCGGGAACTGGCTCGTTTTCGACCATCCCTGTCGGTATCTCATCCAGGATGAGGAGGGGAAATACTCATGCGGGCTCTATGATGAACCCGAGCGACCTCTGATCTGTTCACTGTTCCCCTACGCAGACACGACGAAAAAAGACTGTCCTCATTTAAGGAAAATTATTTAATTACTACGATAAAAAGGTGTTCTGAATGAAACTCACGACGATAGTAACGACTATCCTGATGCTCGCTTTAATCAGCGTTGCGTCCGTATCGGCGGTAGATTATGAAGCTCCGATCTGGTTCCTCGATTCGAATGGAGATGGGCTCATCGATGATACTGACGGCGATGGAAAGACGACGATGATGGACTGGGCTCTCCTGTATAGTTACCGGAACTTTATCGCTGGGAATTATCCTGGTATGCTTCCCCGGTTCGATTACAATGGAGATGGAGTGACCGACAGCAGGGATCTCGATTATGCTTACCTGTTCTTAACAGGGAAACAGCCTCCGAAGGTTCAGCCTGTCCAGCCAGCCCAGACCCCGAAGCCGTATATCTCTCCTGGTGGATCCTGGTATCCGAACGGAGAGCGAGCGAATTATGAGAAAACGCCATCCATCACCATAGGATGGAACCCAGAAGACGCACCGAAGATGAACCGTCCAGCCCTTCCAGAGTCAGGAGTCCTTCCTCCTCTGAAACGCTGGTGAACTCTTCTCACATTTTTTTTATTTCGGCAGGATACGAGGTTTAACCTCTCTTTTCCGTATCCTGCTCTTTTTACCTGGAAGTTCTGGAAGTTCTGGAAGTTCTGGAACTTTATAAGCGCATAAATATAAAATGCGCCCGATTGTTCTCATGCAATCGTTATATCGGTTTCTCACCGTCGTAATGGCGTTGTTTCTCCTCCTCGCTGGCGTCGGGATGGTCTCGGCTGCTGAATGCGAGGAAGAAGGAGAGGACGTGGAAGAGTTACCAGGGAGCAATATTGAAGCGGTCTATCAGGTCGCTGGAACCCTCTCCCAGGGCTCGTTCGTGTCAAATGTGGGCGTTCAGTCCTCGATTTATGGGAATGTAACCGGATCCTCGGCGTATTCTTCGAAACTCCTCGGGAAAGGAGGGGTCCAGTTCGCATCGACCACCCTCGTTTCCGGAGATACTATCCTGGGCGAGCTCGCTGCGATGCTCGGAGAGGGCAGAGTATCCGGGAAAAGTTCTGCATTCATTACCCAAGTGAACCCCGGCGAGATGGAAGAGCCCGAGGAATTAGGACCAGAGGAAACCTGTATCGCGGCTTGTGTTTTCAATGATCCGGACCCGGAGGAATTAGACTGGATTTATCCTCCATTCTGCGAGGATGCGATAAGCGTTAATCAATTCGACATTACCTCGGGGCAGGCGGGAATCATATCATCGGTCTCGCTCCCTGCTCCATCGAGCATAGTCTCGCAGTCTCTCGCCGTCCAGGGGAACGGCTGGGCGAAGAGTTCTGGAGGTTATCTCTACATGGAAGGCACGAACGCAACCATGTCCGGTCTGAAGAGTTCGAAAGCCTTCACGCAGATTCATGGACGGGATCTCACCTTCGCAAGTCAGTTCAATTATACCGCGATCAGAGGGTGAACACCATTCCCCTTTCCCCTCTCCAGCAGAAAATATTTCGGACCCTGAAAGGTATCGGGAAGCCGCTCTCCTTATCGGCTCTCTCCTTCTCGATGAACAGCCCAGAACGGGAAGTCCTTCCGGCACTTGCGGAGCTCATCCTCCAGGGCTGGATCTCCGAGAAGGAGGGGAAATACTGGATCCCGTATTACCTGGACCCTCCACTGAAAAAGGCCGACCTGGAGAAGAAGGTCGGGGACGGCTGGAATTATGAGAGCATCCAGGGAGAACTCCTCGCTGGGGAGAAGCCCGAGCAGGCTGAACCCTTCAAGAATCCATTCGAGAAGTATCTCCCGCACGGATGGAGTCAGAATGGGCGGGGAACCTGTACCGGACACGCTGGCGCGATCTGGATGCAATGCAATTACTACGCCGTAACCGGGGACTTCCCGACAGATGAGGAGATGAGGGAGGCGAGAAGTAACCTCACCGAAGACCTGGACTCCTGCCGGATGGTCTATGACAAATGGTATCGGACCGTCTTCTCGGCGCAATGGTGTTATCATATCGGGAGGGTTCATGGGAATGTAAAATACCCGTCGGGAGGATACACAAAAAGCGTCGTCGAGGCGATGAAGAAATACGGGGCTGTCCCCTGGGACGCCTGCTTTACGCCGAAGACTCCCTCCTGCGCTCCTCTCACGCACCCGCACGACTTCCAGGATCTCCTCCCTCTCGCTCTCCAGCATCGGATCGAGGGGTATGCGGTCCTGACTACTTTCGAAGCTGTGATGGACGCTATCGAGAACAGTCCAGCTCACTGCGTGAACATGGCGACGAACCTGGAGGAGGATTACCTTCGCCCGAGCCCTGGTAACATCTGGAAGGCTCATCCTGGACAGCCGAAAGCCGGGAGTCATGCTCTCGCCTGGGTCTTCACCAACCGGGAGAAAGGGCTGATCGGCTGCTGGAACAGCTGGGGAAATACCGACTACCCGCAGACCTGCTGGATCGATAAGAGGTTCTGGGCTGAAAATTGTTCGCCTGGATACGTTCCCCTCGATTCTGACGAGGTTCTCATAGGAAAGGACATCTATATCCGAGCGACCCTCTCCTCGAACATTCCAGCCCGTTACGTGGTCTCTGACGGGGAGAAGGAATCCGAATATTCAGGGGCTGGCGTGGTCCTCTCACTGGAGAGAGGGACGCCCTATAAGATCACTGCTCATCCTATCGCCCTCGGCGAAGTGGAGGAGCTATACCTGGAGAAGTCCGTCTGTTACTTCGACGAGCCCAGGGACCAGTCCATCGTCTTCACCTTCACGAAGAAGAAACCATCGGACCCGGGGAACCCAGGGACTCCAGGCACGACTCCAGACTGGGTCGCAGACCTGTTCAGAAGAGTCGGTGAGATTTTAAAAAAACTCCTGAAAAGGGACGGTAATGATCCGGGGATCCCGGTGAACCGTCCGGACGAATGATGAAGGGATAAAAAATGGACTATGCGTTGATAGCATATGGAGCCCTCGGCGGGGCTGCGTATGGATACGAGATATACCGCAAAAAGAAAGCCTCGGACCCAGCCCTGGAGCCCGATTATCCGAAGCTCCTGGGAACCATTGCCATAGGAGCAGGAGTCGGAGCCCTGGTCGCTTCTACTGGAAAGGAAGTGGACCTACTCACCGTTGAGGGAGCTTTCGTCGTCTTCGGCGAAATCGGTCTAACCGCACTGATAGAGAACACCGCCCGCCTCGTAACCAGATGGTTCGAGAAACGGGGGAAGAACATCCCAGCATAAGGGAGGAAAAAACATGGAAGAACATTTCGCAAAAATAAAGGGAATCGAAGAGCCTGAAGGAATCAGCGACGCTTACGGGGTGAACCTGAAGAGACTGGTCGCCCGCGAGCTGGATATGGACCGCGAGAGACAGGGACAGGAGTCTCGTCTGATCGAGCTGGCAATCGCTACCCAGGCTCGGATCAACGAGATCTCGATGCAGTCTCTCCAGGCGTTCACGAACTCGATGGATGAACGGCAGAAGGACAGCAGGAACGCAGGTCTTCGGAAGGAGCATTCCACCGAGGAGAGGGCGAAGGAGCTGGAGGAGGTCTTTAACAAGACTGTCCAGGCTTCATCGGGCGTAAATTCCCAGATGGTCGGTCTAAATACCGCCATTGCGGAAGCAGTCAGCGGCGCGGTCTCTGGAGTTATCCAGGAGCTGATCGCCAGTGGGAAACTGAAAGCCGGGGGACTTTAATCCCCTTTTTCCATGCTCTCCGCCGTCCTGGACGCATAGATGAGGCTCACACCCTCCGGAGAGCTTCCCCGAGTGGAGGCTCATAAAAACCCTGCTTCGCCAGCAGTCGCCCGTCCTCCCTCGGGATTTCAGATTTACGCTTATGACGAAAAGAGGATATAACCAGGGACTCGGGATCCCGTTCCCCTCCAGCGACCCGAATTACTTCCGGGTTTATGCCCTGATAAAAAAGGGAAAGAGCCTGGAGGAGGCTCTCTGGACGCTCGGGCTCTCCTGTTACCTGAATAAACCCTGTCCTTCTTCTGATACTTCATCGCTCGTCCAGGAAGACCCAGACGGGTTCCAGGGAATGATCCTGGACAGCCTCTCCCTGATTCATGGAGACCTCATTCGCATCGAGAAGATCCTGGAGAGAATGGAAGCCCTGGAGAGGATGAGATGAAGCCGAGAAAGATCCTGACTCTCGCGGATCTCCACGTTGGGAGTCGCTGGGGATTATGGCTTCCTAAATTCAGGGTCCAGGATCCCAGGACAGGGGATGATATCGAATGGATCCTGAACCAGACGCAGAAGAACCTCTGGGCTCACTGGTCGAAAAAGATGTTACCCAGGATCCAGGATGTCGAGTGCATTATCATTATCGGAGATGTTATCGACGGTCTGGCGAAGAAGGACCGAGGGAGAGGTCTCGTAACCTCCGACCTGGGCTGGCAGACCCAGTGCGCAACGGAGATAATCAGAACCCTTCCAGAAGTCCCGACCTATATCCTGGAAGGGACAGACTATCACGAACTGGAAGACGGGAGATCAGTCGAGCAGACTATCGCCGAATCTCTTCCCCACGCTACATACGGGGACGAACTGGTAATTGAAGAATGCGGTATAAGGATTTTCGCCAGACACGTCATAGGAGCCTCGACCTCGACATGGCAGTATATGACGACAGCTCCTGCTCGGGACCACATGCTCCTTTACCTGAATAAAGCCGAGGAGAAATATGGTCCTATCGACGTCGCCTGTTTCGCTCATAGACATTCTTTCGTCGCTGCCGAGTATCCTTCAGGGCTGGCTTATGTTAATCCATGCTGGCAGACGAAAACCCCTTACGCCGTAAAGAGAGGTATCGTATCCCCTCCAGATATCGGCTGGATAACGCTGAACATTTTCGATAAGAAATGTATCGCCATCAATCGTTCTGGGATCACGCACCTTCAAAAACCCTGCCGTGTCGTGGGAAGAGACTCGAAGCAGAGGAGGAGGACTGGATGAGCAGGAAGGTCCGAAAGATAGTTATCCAGGAGCTGGAGGACGCTCCCGATATAAGAGGTAAGAAGTGGAGCAGGGACGAGGAACTCATCCTGGCGACATACTATGGGAAGAAGTCTCCAGCATCAATCGCCGACTATCTGAAAAAGTCCCCGATGGCGATTAAACATCACTCTGCGATTATAGGGGTTTCGTATAAGACCACAGATGAAGAGCGAGAGGAGATCCTGCGGAAGCTCCAGCAGGAGGAGGATCCAGAATGATACCTCCAGCCGAGATCTGTCACATCTCCCAGATGAAACAAAAATGGGTCGTCGTAATTCCTGACGCTCCTCTGAAATATGAAGGAGATCCGAAGTTCCGGTTCATTCCTGAACCCATGAAGGATCTCGGGATAATGTGCCTGGATGCTGCGAAAGGGATGCGATGCTGTGTCACCTATGCGTCCTGGGTCGGTCCCGTCCTCTGGTATGATCTCCTGCTCCCTGAACCAGTGACAGTCCAGGCTCCAGATGGAGTCCCGAATCGGTACCGATTCCTCCGCATTACCTCTGATTATGTCACCATCGAGGATTCTGGATTTATGGAGGCGAAATAAATGGACCCTGCTCCCTGCTCGACTCCAGAGGATAAGAGGAGAGCTGAGATCCTGTCCGGGATCCTGGCGAATTATACTGCGCTGCTCCCTCTCTCCCAGGAACTCCAGAAGCGGATTAATGGAATCGACCTGCTCTGTGAACAGACGGACCAGTATTTCTATGAGCATGTCGAGAGCCTGCGAGATCCCTCCATATTGAGAGCGACGAAAACTGATAATTTAGTAAATCTCGCCCTGGAGACCCAGGCTCACATTAAACGAATAAAAGATGTTCTGAAGGAGATGGATCGGGTTCATCATAAACTCGACTTTTTCCCCTGGGATAAACGGCTCTCCCTCCAGTTACGGGAGCAGGATATCGAGGAGAGGACTCTATGAACCCTCGACCAGTTCTTTATCTGGCTGGACCTTTCGGGAACCTGGACCCTATACATGGGATCCAGCGTAACATCCTGACCGCTTCAGAAATCGCTCTGGAAGCCTGGAAGAGGGGCTGGGCGGTAATCTGCCCGCATAAGAATACTGCCGATTTTCAGTTCGCTACCGGGATCCCAGACGAGACCTGGACGGAAGGGTATCTCTCCATTCTGTTACGGTGCGATGTGGTCCTGATGCTTCCAGGCTGGGAGCGGTCTCCTGGTTCAGTGAAGGAACGACACTTCGCTATCGAGAGAGGGAAGAAGGTCCACTATTACGAGAATGAAGGGATCCCATACGTCCAGCAGGAGGCGCAAAAATGGAATTAAAAAAGGTGTTCATCTCTGAACTGTCACCCGCAGAATATAATCCCAGGAAAGACCTGCGACCAGGAGATCCAGAGTTCGAGTCCATCAGGAAAAGTATCGAGGAATTCGGCTACGCAGACCCGATAATAATTAACGCCGATTATACCGTTATCGGAGGACATCAACGGTTAAAAGTGCTTAAAGAGCTGGGATTTACCTCGATAGATGCTGTCGTCCTGGACATCGACAAGAAGCACGAGAAAGGGCTGAACCTCGCATTAAACAAGATCTCGGGATCCTGGGATATGGATAAACTGTCGGCTCTGATGAAAGATCTCGACCTGGAAGGGTTCGACCTGGACCTGACGGGATTCTCCCAGATGGAAACTGCGGAACTTCTTCACTGGGGCGAGACTCCTGGAGCCCCGGATCCGAGTAATGAATGGCAGGGAATGCCGGAGTTTAACCAGGGAGAGGAGCTGGGCGTAAAGAGGTTGATCGTCCATTTCGGAACCTGGGAAGATGTGCGAGCCTTCTCTGAACTGGTCGGACAGAAGATCACCGAGAAGACGAAATGGATCTGGTTCCCCGAACTGGTGAAAGAGAACCTCGTCGCTCTGGAATATCAGGGAACCTCCCAGGAGGAGCCGGAGGACGATGGCGAATAAATTATACTGTTCTTTCGGTCAGACGAAAGGGCTCCTTTATTCCTCCTGGTATGACGCAATATTAAACCGGGACTTTAAACCTCCAGTCGGAGCAGGAATCGACCTGACGAACGCCTGTAACCTGAAATGCGTCTGGTGTAACTCTGAATCGTTCAGGAGTGGAAATACCCTCCCGACCTCTCACGTAAAGAACATTATCGACATGCTCTCATCCTGGGGCGTTAAGAGCGTCTGTTATGCGGGAGGAGGAGAGCCCTCGCTCCATCCAGACTTCGATAAAATCCTGGAATATACCTGGAGGAAAGGTCTGGATGTCGGCGTAAGCACTAACGGAACAGCATTAAGAGAGAAAGACATCTCGGCGATTATCAACTATTGCCGGTTCTGTGGCGTCAGTGTAGACGCTGGAACGAAGAAGACCTGGGAGGCAGTGAAAGGAAGCGACCTCTTTCCTGAACTGATAGAGACCTGCTCCCTCCTCGCTCATAAAGCCAGAAATACCGACCTGGACCTTACGTTTAAGATGCTGATCTCTCCCGAGAATCAATACGAGATCTTCCCAGCTGCGGAGCTGGCGAAATGTATCGGGTTCAAGAACTTCTTTATGCGTCCCGTAGCTTTCGAGAACATCCCTGGACAGGAGAAGGATCTCTCTTTCGACACTGCGGCTATCCATGAACAGATCGCCTTATGTCAGGATCTCGAATCAGAATCCTTCCAGGTCTTCTTAAACTTCGGGAGGGTAACGAGCGACCTTCATAAAGTCCACAGGTTCACGAAATGCCGTGCCTCTCCCTTATTCGCAATGTTCTGCGCCGATGGATACTGTTATCTCTGTATTGATTACCGAGCCCGCCCAGCCTGGAGATTATGTGAGCATCTCGAGATCCGAAAGTTCTGGAACAGCCCGGAACATCACAGGTTAATCGACAGTATCAGGATCGGAGACTGCCCGAGATGCACCTTCGGAAATTACAACGAACAGATCGAGCATTACCAAAAAGACACGTTCTTTAAATGGTTCCCATGAATCCGAGATATCCGGTTTATGTATTGAGTTATGATCGATGGCAGGAAGGCCGGAGGCTCACCATAAAAGCCCTGGAGAGAATGGGCGTTCCTTATACTGTCGTCGTCGAACCGGAAGAATACGACCACTACGCCTCGGTAATCTCAAAAGACAAAATAAAAATCATGCCGCAGGAGTATCATTACCAGTTCGATCCCTGCGTCCCTCATGAACCGAACCAGAGACAGGGCTCCGGACCAGTCAGGAACTTTATCTGGGACGATGCTATCAAACGTGGATATAAACGGCACTGGGTATTCGACGATAATATCCGTGATTTCTACCGGCTGAATAATAATCTGAAGGTAAGGGTATCGGACGGGACCATCTTCCGGATAATGGAGGATTTCTGCGACAGGTATAAGAACGTCGCTCTGGCTGGACCGAACTATGAACTGTTCGTGATCAGGAAAAAGAAAGTTCCTCCCTTCAGGCTGAACTCCAGAATATATTCGATGCTGCTCATCCAGAATGATATCCCCTATCGCTGGAGAGCCCGGTATAATGACGACACGGACCTTTCCCTCCGGGTTCTGAAGGATAAATGGTGCACGATCCTCTTTAATGCGTTCCTGGGGGATAAAGCACCTACGCAGTCCATCCGGGGAGGGCTCACGGATCAAATATACATGAAGGAGGGGACCAGGAAAAAGTCTGAACTCTTAAAGAAACTCCACCCTGACGTAACGAAAGTGGTCTGGAAATTCAATCGCTGGCATCACGAGGTAAATTACCGTCCGTTCCGGAATAACCGGCTGATACGTGCGGATAATGTCACTATCCCGGAAGGAACCAACGAATACGGAATGGTCCTTACCAGGAAAGAAGACCACAGAAGGAGGGAACCCTGATGGTCCGTCCTTCACCCTATGATCCGAAAAGACATCCAAAGAGGGCGAAACTTTACACAGAGAAAGGGCTGACTACTTACCAGATCGCAGCAAAATTCGGCATTTCTCGTCAAACGCTGTATAACTGGACGAAAGCTCATCCTGAATTTTTAGACGCACTTATGGGAGGGAGACAGTTCGTCGTTTCAGAAGTGGTCCTCTCCCAGTTTCAGAAGGCGAGAGGGTATGAATACGAGGAGGTAAAATCCATCGGCATTCCGAAAACGAAGAAAGATGAGAACGGGAACCCTGTCGAGTATATCAAAATCGTCAGGGTAGAGAAGACCAAAAAACACCAACCGCCGGATTCAGGAGCGGCGAAACTCCTGCTGAATGCTTACGCTCCTGATGAGTTCAAAAACAGCATGGAGCATACCGGAAAGAATGGTGGACCTATAAAGACGGAAGGAGGGATGAGCCGTGCCGATCTGTGCGAAATCGCCGCAGATATCATTCGACTCTCTGGAAAATAATCTCGATTCAATCTATGAGGAGTTCCCGTCCATCTGGGCGAAGAAGGCTCTCCACTGGGAAGACCGGATCGGGCCGATGGACCTATGGCAGGAAGAAGCCCTGAACACGACCAGGAACTCTCTCTGGAACTGCACGAGACAGGCTGGGAAAAGCACGACAGCAGCTGCGAAGGGACTTCATATGGCGATCTACTCTCCTGGAGCCCTGGTCCTCCTGGTTTCTCCCTCCCTGCGTCAGTCTTCAGAACTCTTCCGGAAGGTAACAGATCATATCGACTCCCTGGATAACCCTCCCAGGCTCCCGGAAGATAATCGGCTCTCTTGTGAGCTGGAGAACGGGTCCAGGATAATATCTCTCCCTGGAGAGGAGAAGACGATCAGAGGATACTCGAAAGCCTCCCTGATTATCGAGGATGAAGCTGCGAGAGTGAAGGATGAATTATACGCAGCGATACGCCCGATGCTGGCTATCTCCCAGGGACAGATTCTCTTAATGTCCACTCCCTTCGGGAAGAGGGGACACTTTTTCGAAGCCTGGGAGAACGGGGGATCCTCCTGGTCCCGGACGAGGGTTCCCTGGTATGACTGCCCGAGGATATCTCCAGAGTTCATCGAGGAGGAGAGGAGGAGCCTCGGCGATTACTGGATCCAGCAGGAATACGAGTGCGAGTTCGTCCAGACGATGGATCAGATCTTCTCCTATGATCTGGTAATGGAAGCCCTGGACGATTCCATCCCTCCTCTCTTCATCAACGGGAGGCCGATTTAAAATGTTCATTATGGGTCTGGACCTGGGACAGGCCGCTGACTTCACCGCATTATCAATCATTGATTATCGGCAGGAGCCGAGGTCTTTCCTGGTCCGACATCTCCAGAGGTTCCCACTGGGAACACCGTATCCCGAGATGGTGGATAGATGTATCGAGATCAGACAGCAGCTGAAAGGAGGGGCTCTCTGTATTGATGCGACAGGAGTCGGGAGACCAGTCCTGGATCTCTTTTACGAGAAGGGACTGACTCCAGTCGCCATTACCATCACTGGAGGAGATATCGCTCGCAATCGGGCAGAAGTCGAAGCCGCAGCGAAAAAGAGTCAGGGTCTCTTCTATACTCCATCGCTCCGGGAAAGAATGTCCTGGACAGTCCCGAAAAGGGATCTGGTCGGCTCTCTCCTGGTAGCGTTCCAGAACCACGAATTAAAGATCTCCAGCGCGATTCCTGACTCGAAAACGCTCATTACCGAGATCCTTAACTTCAGGATGAAGATTAACACGAAGACAGGTCACGACTCATACGAAGCCTGGAGGGACGGTCAGCACGACGATCTTGTTCTGTGCGTCTCCCTTCCAGTCTGGTTCCTGATGAGAGCAGGAGCCCGTCCAGGAGCGAATGTCTCTCCGAGTCAAATGACAGGACAGAACCTCCCGCCAGCTCCGACACTGACTGAAACCCCGACGGACTCCTGGGGGAATCCTCGTGGGTTCACCCTGGGAGATATTCCAGGACTGTAAAAGGCGAGGGATGAACTATGGCAGAAGAAACGAAGAAATTATCGACAACGAAGATGGAGGGGACAGTCTATCTCTCCTCCTATGGGACCGTCTATCATAAAGCGAAGATAGACGCTGACAGGCTGAAGAAATATTCGAAGAATGTCTACGGCGCAGGAGTCGCAAATAAACACCGGCATTTAATATTTAACGAGAAATACTCCATCGAAGTTACTGATAAGACTGGAGAACCTGACGAGGATCTGTCTCTCCACTTAACCCAGATGATGGACTCGAAAGAGGTCCGGTTATGGCCGAAGATGCAAACGGCATGGAACGACGTTTTCTGGTTCGGGATGTCTTTCTTTAACCCAGTCTGGGAATATGTCGGAAACGAGTATTACCTGACGAAGCTACGGAGGCTCCCTCCAGAATCATTCGCAACGGCTCCTTATGGCAGGAGCGTAATATACTCTGAAATCCTCCAGGGCGTCACCCTGGACCCAGCAACGGGGGATCCAGAATACTATCAGACCCTGGAGAGCCTGGGCGTCCAGGTTCCGCAGAACTGGTCCGGGAAGCTGCTCCAGGATAAACTCTCGAACATCTTCACAGTCTCGGACCCTTCCTCTGGAGAGCTGGCAGGATCTCCGATAGTCCTCCCTATCGCTCCTGTTATCTCGATGCTGGACTTCAGCTGGCAGGCGCAGCTTCAGAAAGTGAACCGGATCGGAGCTCCATTACTGTTTATGGAGATTGACGACCCTTCAGAGGATGATATCGCCTACGGGACGAAGTTCCTCGCTAACTGGGGGAAAAATTCCGGGATGCAAATTAGGCCGAACATGAAACTGATTATCCCAGACCTGAAGGATAATTCGTCGGCTATCGAGACCATTAACGCCCTGTCGAAAATGGTTATTGACTATTTCACGCCAGCGAGCCTTATCGCAAAAGACGGGACTCTCATCGGTGGATCTTCAGCATCCGAGCAGGAACTCCTCCTTTCCTATATCAGAGGGACGCACTCCTGGATAACAGAATCATTCGAACAGCTTCTCCAGATATACCTCGAAGGGAACGCATATCAGGGATATACTGCCCGGATCTACATTCCCAGCCCGTCCATAGACAAGAGCGAGATCTGGATGAGACAGGCTCTCGCCCTGGGGCAGCTGGTAAAGGATGGAGTAACAGTCGCAGACGAGAACGAGTTCAGGAGCCTTCTGGAACTGGAGGAGAAATCTCCGGAGGAGATAGCATACCTCCGGGAGGTCTACGAGAGATACCGGCCCGTTCAGGAAACATCGGCATTCCAGCGAGCGAGACTGTCTATTGATGCTGCTGCGGTGGATCCAGTTGATCCATACTCCATCCTTCATCAGAAACAGATTAAAAAAGCCGTGAATAAGGCTCTCGACCAGGACCAGGAGAAGGAAGAAGAGGAACACGGGAATTAAGATGGCGTCCAGGAACCTGTCTCCGGAGATCAGGAAAGACCCAGCCAGAGCGAGAAGGTTCATCGAGAAATACGAGAAGGATCTTCGGGGACTGTTCAAAAGATACTTCGACGATGCGGTAAAGGAGGTTTCAGACGCATACGACCTCGGGCTGGCGAACCTGTCCATTCCAGGGGTTCCTCCAGAGATTATGCGAACCGTTCTGAAAGATCTGTTCATCCGGTATGGCACGGAGATCCTGGACATAGCGAAACAGAACTCCGACGCTGCGTATCATCAGGGCGTCCGGGTCGGTTCGATTAACCTGGAGAAAGCAGGGGTAAAGAATCCCGCAACCCTCATCCCTGCCGACTGGAGAGCTCTCGACTGGATAGAGAGGAGGAATCTTACCGTTCTGGAAGGAGTGACCCAGGATATAAACGACGCTATTATCAGGGAGGTCTCCCAGGGGCTCATCCAGGGAGAATCTATCGATCAGGTCGCCGAGAGGCTGGGGAAGGTTAAAGGGCTCACTGAAGACAGGGCGTATAAAATCGCCCGATACGAGACTATGTTCTCTCTGAACCAGGGGACCATAAACCGATATTACCAGTATGGAGTCGAGAAGGTGGAATGGGTCGCCGGTTATGATGATCATACCTGCGAAGAATGTCTCGCCCTGGATGGACAAGTATTCGATATCGACAATATTCCAGACTGCCCGCTCCATGTAAATTGTAGATGCACCCTCGCCCCGGTAGTCCGAAAGGGATATACTCCCGAGTTCACGATGAAAGCGGTCAGGAACGCAGGAAAAGCCTTCGAGGATTCGTTTTACGGGAGGATCCTCGCTCCTCCCTCATACTTACATGGGTCCGGCTGTCTCTGCGTGACGTGTCAGGAGGGATAATAGACGATGAGAAAAAAGAAGGGTTTCAAATGTCTTCCAGGGTGTTCGACCTGTTGCGGCTGTCACATCTATTTCGATAAATCCCTGGTGGAGAGGAACCGGGACAGGTTCCAGGCTGAACCGATGCTGGAGGTAAATACTCCAGGCAGGGGCGTCCAGGTCTATACGGAGGATGCTTATTGCGTCTTCCTGGACAGGAGGACCAGGAGATGTTCTGTCTATTCAGAACGACCCCATACCTGCGTCACGTATGGACTGCTCCAGCCCTGTCCTTATGTCCACCCGAACGGGACCAGGAGGAGCGAGGAGGAGATCAGACGGCATAAACAGGCTGTCGAGAGATTATGCAATTACACTGCGGAGAGGATGATAAATCATGGCACAAATTGAATTTACGACCAGGGAAAAGAAATTAATCCTTATCCTCCGGAAAGTTCGGGAGGACTGGTCATATTCAGACATCGCCCGGACCCTGAACGATATCCTTCCCGAGGATAACCAGAGGAACAGATCTGGATCAGGCGTTAAAAAATTCATTGCCAGAGAACGAGCCCAGACAGAGTAAAATCCTTTTTTATGACGTGGGACTTATTATCACGAGATTAATATATAATTGTCGATGCCTTCTGATGTTATTGCGTTCGGGGATGCAATAACCCACGCAGTCTCGGCGCACGAGACTATCCTCCAGACCCTGAACCGATGGATGGATTTCGGGGAGGGAAAGAGGCTGTTTTATGGAGTCGAGAACTTCGAGGGCACGGAACCGAACTGGGATAAAGTCCCGCTGATTTTCGCATTAAATCATCCTGACGTGGACCAGATGCGTCGGATCGAGAAAGGGGAACTTAATCAGGTTCTGAAAGAGATAAACGGCTCCCTCTGTGGAGAGATTACCTCTTCGGAAGTGGTTATGGCTGGACAGCCCAGGCTCTCCAGCATGGTCTCCTTTTTTGATCCTTCAATGGAGGCACGATATAACCAGGGAGAGTTATCTCTCTCGACTGGGTTCTTCTGCTTCCCTGGTAACGATGGACACCTTCAGGGGAAGGTCCGTCCGAATCATGTTCTGGTCTTTAAGCAGGATGAACGGAACCAGCCTCGGGATCTCGGGGCGATGTTCCTGAATAAACAGGATGATAATATGCCGACCGATGCTGCTGTTACGCATGCTGGGAGGGTTATCTCCGAAAAGAACAAGAGCCGGTTTAAAGCAGCTGTTGAGGCTCTCCGCTCTCTCTATGCTGACTGGACAGGGGAAGGAGCAGAAAACGCAGACCTTACCTGGAAGAAGGACGAGGAAGAGGAGAAGAAGAAGAAGGAGTCCGGACCCGGAACTCCTCCAGCAGCTGCGAATAAGGAAGGCGATGGAATGGGAGATATAGCCGAAACCCTGAAGAATGAGCTCGCTACGGCGAACCAGACGATTAAGGATAAGGAATCCGCAATCGCCAATAAGGACGCCGAGATCGAGACTCTGAAGAAAGAAAAGGAAGCCCTGGTTAATCAGGTGAACCAGTTCGAGAAGGAGAAGAAGGACGCCGCATGGACAGCCTTCAAAAACCGCCTGCTTCCAGGCTTCATTCCGAAACCGGAGGATGAACCTGCGAAGAGGGAAGAGTTCGAGAAGGATCCAGTCGGGTTCATGAACTCCGTTCTCGACCATCAGATGAAGCCTCCGACCCAGGAGGAAGGAAAGACGCACACTGGCGAAGGGGATAACACCGCTTCGACTGGTATCGGGGTCTGGAATGCGAAGACCCAGAAATGGGAGTGAGGGATAAAATATGGCTGATTCTGGATACGTCACGCCGACGCAGAACATCATCGTTCGTGGAACCTCTCCACTCCTCCACCGGAGGAACATCGGCAGCGCGACGAATATGTATCCTGGACGGATAGTAGTCCGGGAAGCTACCGACTATGATATTAAAGTCGGGGATGGAATCCTCCCGCCGCTGGGCTGGCTGGGATACGAGGATTTCAACGAAACGGAAAGACCTGCGACCATTGACACCATTGCGACGGTGGATACTGAAGGTCCGGTTCATTCTGGAGGCGGGTTCGCTATCAGAGGGACGCTCATTAAGGGGACCGTTGCTGTCCAGGGAGATCTCCTCGCATCCTGGTCCGATGGACTGGTAATCCCTGCGATTCTGATCGGGGGTGTTCCTGCGATTAAGATTCCCTTCTCGAAAAATGCTACCCTGAAGGACACCGGGATCGATATCCCTGCTGGAGCATGGGTCGGGCTTCCCCAGGTCTACGTAACGACTCATCATGATTCCGGGACCATTGACATCGGGCTCGGGGCTGGAACCGAGGCAGGACACGACGCCGATGGACTGGTGGATGGTCTCTCCCTGAACACTGAAGACGGGAAGTGGGCGACCCATGATCTGGTCCATACTACCGAGGGAAGTATTACCGCCGGAGTCCTCCTGGATGAGGCTCATCTGAAGGATGCGGGGAATGCTTACGCTCCTGTTCTGACGAACAATTTCGGACATATCTGCGACGGGACCTGTGTATCCCTGGACTATACGACCTCTGATCATGCTGTCGCCGGATACTTCTACGTCCCGGTAATGTCTCCTGGGGTTCAGATCGTCGGGAAGGCAGGAGCCGCCGCTGATGCTTCTGCGGCTGCCGTGAATATTTTCGTGGAGAGTGTGTTATAATGGCAACGGCATATGAGAACGCTGCGAAATATTTCGATAAGGAACTTGTCGAACCGATTCGCCAGCAGCTCGTAGGAAGGAAACTGTTCGGAAAGGTGACACGAGTCGATCCTGGAGTCTTCAATATCGACTATAACACCCTGACCGACATGGGAGATGCAATCGTAACCTTCGACCTTCCAGATGATACCATCGAAAAGGATTCTGTGAAGGTTGCGACCTCCAGCATGAAGATCGGGGTTATCTCGAAAGGATACAAGATCCCGAGATCCCAGTTTGACGCCTTCGCAAGACAGGGAACTCCTCTGGACACCGCCGCAATGATATCGGCAGCCCAGAAGGTCGGGGAGAAGGAGGACGACATGCTCATCCAGGGCTGGGCTCCTGACGGCTCGAATTATAAAATTAAGGGGCTCTATCAGACAGCAGGAAACTCCTATACGACCCAGAAAGACTTCGCCACTTTTGGCTATCCGACTGCGGCTATCTCTGGAGCTCTCGCCCTGCTCTATGAGGATGGAATCGTCGGGACCAACTTTAACCTCGTCTTGAACTATGCGCAGTATGCGGAGCTCCAGGCGAACTACGAGTATGGAACCTACGAATGGGATAAGATCATGAAAATGATCAACCCGAACCCAGGAGCAGGACAGGGACAGATCATGATGTCCACCGACATAACCGCCGGGACGGGACTCATGACGCCCGTAGATACTGCCGGGGTTTATATGGACCTCATCGTCGGGGCTGACTATAAGAACCAGGTCGCCGTCCCGAAGTTCGACATCTCACCGATTGAAGGGATCACCTATACGATGGTAGTCCCGAGAATCAAACATACGAACGCGATTTGCACTCTGACGCAGATCTGAAGCGAGGACGGAAAATGCCTCGCTTTATCATTTTACGGGGGAAGATCGGGCGGGATGGTAATGTCCTTTACCCTGGGGACACTTTCGAAATGTCCCTGGAGGAAGCGGGAAGGTTTCCGACTGGGATGGTCGAAGAGGTTCTCCCATTCGAGGAGGAGGTTCCTCCGGAGATCCTGCTGGCTGAAGTGGAGGAGGAGATCCAGGTCCAGTCCACGACTGGGTCTGAATACTCTGGAGTATATACTTCGCCGGAACCAGTGAAACCGAAGAAGGGGAAGAGGGCGAAGGAGTGATTGAAGATGGTCGCAACTCCCGCCATGATCGCCCAGATATCCGAGTTTTCTGTCAGCGATACCGGGAACGCCATCTTTACCACGTCCCTTTTTAATACTCTCTCTCCAGTCGCCCAGGCTCTCCTCGATGAAGATAATCCAGGACTTCCGGATGCTCTCTACGATTATTGCCACGCCCTATTAATCGCACATCTCTATTCGGTTAAAAAGGGTCTGACTGGGTATCAGTCGCAGACAGCCCAGGGATACTCCGTCCAGAGGAGAGTCGGTCAGACGGCTTATATGGTGGAGTATCAGAAGACGATAAAACGCTGGGCTGCGAAGATCCGGCCTTCTGTTGGTTCTATCAGTAATGAGTATTCATCCAGGAGAGCCGATTCGAGAATGGATGGACTCCAGCTGGACGAGGCTGAAATCCCGTCCTTCTTCGAGGGGCTGTAATCATGCCGACATACCAGGAAGGAGGATATTCGCTGGAGATAGACTGGTCCAATTTCGAGAGACTTGTCGGAACGCTGGAAGGTGTTCCAGATAGAGTCTGTGAGCTGACAGCCCTGGACCTGGAGAAGTCCATTAAGAACGAGCTGGAGGATTCGAAATATACGGGTCAGTTACGAGCCTCCTGGAGAGCCGACCAGAATAAAGGGGCCGAGGTTATGGGAGGTCTGTTCAATGTCGTAACCTCTCACAGAGGATCTATCGGGGCTGAATGGGTCGTCGGGTCTCCTCTCCCAAGAGCAGCATATCTTAACGATGGAACCCGTCCACACTGCCCGCCGAAAGCCCCGATTAAAAAGTGGGCTGAATTTAAGGGCTTACCCTGGTTCGCTGTCTGGAAGGGTATTTGCGAGCATGGGACGAAAGCGAACCCATACATCGACAGGGCTCTGGAGAAGACGAACAGAGAAGTTCCGCACTTCATTAACCAAGCTATCGACGAGATGAAGGCGAAATTATGATCGATGCTGATATATCCCGGACCCTGGGGCGAATGGAAGGACAGATGGAAGGAATCCATCGGGAGATTAAGGAGGTTAAGCAGCTCCTGAAGGAACGAGACCAGGAATGTTCCTCCTGTAAGGAATCGATCGATTCCAGGTTCGAGTTCCAGGAAAAGAGAATCGACGGGCTGGCTGATATCCAGACTGGCGAGGAGGCTGTCTCGTCCTGGTGGAACTCCAGCCTTACGAAAATAGGGATCCTGTCTGGAGTCGTCCTGGGTATCATCGGATTCGTAAAGGGGATGTTCTCATGAGTCTACCGACCCTGGCGACAGCCCTGGACGAGATTATGGACGGGTTCCTGGATGCTCTGAAGGCCGAGAATGTTCCTGGAGGGCTCCTGTCTGAAGTGGTGACAATCGCCCGAGGAGACAGGACTGGACCCAGGGCTGACGTTCCGGCAGTCTACATTACGCCTCGTCCTATGACGGCAGTCCAGGGAACAACGACCCGGGAATGGTGGACCCTGCCGGTTCTGGCTGGGTCGATGGTCCAGAGTGATAATGACCCGGACGGGTATTACAACGCAACCGACATTGCGGCACGAGTCCGGCGAATCATGCTGAAACGGCTTAACCTGACGTATACGAAAAAGCCATATTCCGGCGAGTTCACTCCTGCCGCTCCAGGGATGAGGGAGGAGGATTACTTCCGGGCGATGGCTGAAATTCGTATCCAGTTCGAAGTCGAGGAGAAAACGTGAGATTATGACTAACTACGGAATTACGGAGTATTTCAACAAAACTGCGCTCGTAGCAGCTGAAATCGCCGATACCGAGACCTTCACCGTCCTTCCTTACTGGGACGGGAAGAGGACTCGGTTCATGATGGTGAACCCTGCTCCGAATCTGACAGCATGAGGAAGGATGGAACATGACGAATTATACTTTCACCGAATACGCTACCGATGTAGCGGCTGAAACGGCGATTGAACTGCTCGAAACGACCACAAAATTCGACCTTATCGCGTATAAGGAGAAGGACGCCGCATCGAGTAAGTTCATCATGATATCGCCCGCACCGAACGCAACCGCATAGGAAGGAGGATGAAGAATGACAAAATACGCCGTTGAGAGATACACTGTCGCCCAGTTTAAGGCTCTCACTGTTGATGCGGAAACGACGACCTTTCTGGCGGTCCCGTATCGGAAGGGCTGTGCGTCGATGGTGTTCTATATCACGCCAGATCCCAGGAACGCCGCATGAACACCTTAAAGGAGGTTAAGAAATGACTGCGCCCGACATTTTCAGATACGCAAGATTCGGGGCCGAGACCACATTTCACACCGTAGCGAACGCCACTTTCGGAATCGAGACCACAAGTAACGGTCTCGACTCTCCTGAAAACCAGGAGATCATTATCGACTCCGGCTGTGGACGTGGACCCAGGACGAAAGTTCCAGGGTATTATACCTGTCAGGGACCGATTGAGTATTATCCAGACATCGAGACTATCGGCTGGTTCTGGAGATGGTTCCTCACTGGGTATCAGTATACGGCTGGAGATGGAACTCCGGACCCGAATCTTCATGAAATCTATGGAACCAGTTCTGGAGCCCTGAAATCCGTCACTGTGCGAGAAGGACGGGATAACTGGGAACAGATCTTCGCCGGTGGAATGCTGAACACCATTGATCTTCGGGTGGACACTTCCGCACAGCTCGGTTCCTGCTCCCTGGGCTGGATTACCGGGAAAGATACTCCAGGGGCTATCTGCGCTGAAGCCGACCTGAACCTTCCCTCGGATAGTCTTCCCCTGGGCTTCGCCGAATCCCAGGTATGGATCGATGAGGAAGAGAACTCGGCTTTAATGAAGTCGATGGTAATTTCAGGAACCAATAACATCGCAGCCGAATCAGCCCAGCGATTTAATTCTCTCTTCCCGCAGGGAGGCTTCCTCCCTGGAAAGCGTGGGATAAACTTCGCTCTCCGGGTCGTCTTCGAGGACAGGACGCATAAAAATATCTTCTGGGGTTCTGATGCTGGACCGGCGACGACTGGGTCTCTGGAAGTCCCGATCTCCTTCAAGCTCTCGGACCCTGATGGATACCGCTCGATCCTGTTCTGTGCGCCCAGGACGCTTATCAGGAGCGTGAAGAGTGCGACCAGGGGAAGCGATCCACTTGTCCAGGATATCGCCGGAACCGCACTTATAGCGAATAATGTCGCTCTGGCTGACGAATCGCTCGTAAATACCGAGCTTCTCGTCACTCTGAATAACTATCAGGCGACGATGATTTGAGGGTCCACAGATGGAGATCATAACGAAAGAGCAGCTCCTCCAGGGGAAGGAATATCGGGAGACTCTGGAGGTCGAGATCCAGCCTGGAGTTATGGGGGCGGTGAAGATCCGTCCCCTGACTTATAGGGAATGGGTTATCCTTTCATCCAAGAGGATCCAGGACATTGAATCCAGAGGAGCCGTTAAAAAGACAGGACGGCGAGGGGAAGAGGTAAAACTCGACCTTTCTGCTATCCAGGGGAACACGTTTAAGGCGAAATGTGAACTGGTCTCCCTGGCAATGGTGGATCCCGTCGTGACTCCTGAAGAAGCCGGTCAGATGTGGAAACCCGCCCTCGATAAAATCAATGACCGTATCAGGCAGATCACGGGAATTGATGAAGAGGGAAAGGAGGAGATCGCCTCCTTTCGTGATGGAAAGCGAGGAGGGGATGAGCCTCGCAGAAGTGGCGATGAGTTATCCTCTGGCTGATTCATTCCACGAATTAACGCCGGGACAGGTAATCTTCCTCCAGGTCGCCAGCGTAAGGAGGAGAGGGGTTCAGAATGGGCGATAATATAGTCGAGATTATAATACGGGCTATTGATCAGGCGTCTGGAGTAATTGACAAGATCGGGAAGTCTGGAGGAGATCTCGAACATAAACTGGTCGCTAATTGGAAAGCTATCGGAGTAGCCGCCGCAGCTGCTGGAGCAGGTATCGAACTCCTGGCGAGAAAGAATAATGAACTTTTGAAGGAGACCCAGCAGATCTCGATAGCGACTGGACTCTCTTCAAAAGAGATTAACCAGCTCGCCAGAGATGTCGCCGGGGCTGGAGATACTATCGGCGAGACCCTGGACCTTATCAAGCTGGCAGGAAAGGAAGGGCTTCAGTCTGGGGAAGCCATTAAAAAATACGCCGAATACTGGGATATGGTCGGCGATGCTTCAGGGGAAGTCGCAGGAGATCTCGCTGACGCCTCATCAGGGCTCCGACTATTCGGGATCGAGGCTGATAATGTCAGTGATTCAGCAGACGCTTTCGGGCATATCCTGAACAATACGAAGACCAGCCTCTCCGATTTCCTGGGGATTCTGTCAAAAGCCGGGCCCTCTGTCAGCCGGTTCGATATTGACATAAACCAGATGGCTATTATCGTAGACGAACTGGAAGAAGTCGGATTTACGGGAAAGAAAGCCATATCTGCGATAAATGACGCTGCCGCAGGTGCGAGAAACCTCCCGGAGTTCATTGCTAACCTGGAGAGGCTCACTGGAGCCGAGATCAACCTTAACCAGTCCCTCGATGGTTCAGCCGAGAAGCTTTACGCCCAAGCTGAAGCAGTAGACGCGAACCTGACTCCCGTCCAGAAATTAACGGCAGCATGGAACGAATTTGCGTATCAAAACGCCGAGACCATTAAAACTATGTCGTCCCTGGTTCCTGCTCTCGCCTCGCTCGGTCCAGCCTTAAAGAGCCTGAAAGAAGTCCAGGGATTATTAAAGGATGTAAATATCGCTTCGAAACTGTCGGGACTTTCTCTGGCAGGAATGGGAACCTCGGCTCTCGGACTGGTTGGAACTCTTGGGCTGTTAGGAGTCGCCCTCGCTCCCATTCTGGCAATAATGATCGCCACAGACTATCAGGAACAGAAGAACGCCGAGACCATACAGAAACTCACTGAAGTCGAAAAAGAGCAGCTCTATACGATGGGAGAGATGTCCAGTGGAGTCACTGATCTCGGGGGAAACTATTCCGAGTTCGGAACTCTGATGGTAGACACGAACGAGCAGATTCTCGAATCATATGATGAGTTCGGAAATGTTCAGAGGGAAACCGGCGAACAGATTCTCGAATTATATGATGAGTTCGGGCGAGTCATTCCTGAAAACGCCGAGAAGGTCAAGCAAGCATATACAGAGTTCGGGACTCAGATTGAACAGGTCGCCGACGACGCCAAGAAGAATTATGATCAGATGGTGAAGGATCTCCAGGATCTTAATTTCTCATATGAGGAAGCGAAAGAGATCGCGGGAGATGTGTTTAAAACCATCGGAGAAGACGTCGAGAATTCCGCCGCTCAACAAGAGAAAGCACTTCATTCCGTCGCGCAGATGCTCGTCCATAAATATGGGCTCGCGTGGGAAGAAGCGGAGCGAATCGCTCGGGAATCCCTCGCACGAACTATCGGAGATCTGGAGAATGTAAAAACTCTCTTCGGGCAGTATGTCGGAGAGATGAAGGATACCGTTTATCAAATTTCTGGAAAGAACGGAGGAGGGGTAAACTATCGCTGGAATAAGGAGAAGGGAATTTATGAACAGGTCGTGGAGACTGGACCTGGGCAGTATGAAACCCTGGAGGAATACCAGAAACAGCAGAAAGCCCAGACCTCGAACTCCTTCACCGAATCGGAATGGGTGGGAATGTCGGAAGCCCAGAAGGAGGAGGTTCGGAAGAAGGGCTCCTATACCATCGGGGATAACAAATATAATGCGACTCCAGATATGGGAGGAGATTATCAGAACGACCCTGACTATGAAGGATTCATTAATGAGGGGTCTTATTCATCAGGACAGCAGAGCCCGCATGGTCATGATGTGAGGACAGAACGCCCCGACTATATGACGACCGGGACAGGCCAGAGCGGTAACCAGTATTATCACGGATGGTATCGGGATGCTTCGGCGGATTCTGGATTTAATCCGCAGTCGATGACGAAACAGCTCGTCGAGGAATGGCAGAAAGCAGGAGTCGAACTCTATAAAGAGGTCATAACCAACGGCGTTCCGACGACGGGAGAAAAGATTCCGTATGAAAGCACCGACGCAGCGAAGGAAAAGACCGAGGCGGATAAAGAATCGAGCGAGGTTCTGAAGAATGCGACATCTATCATCGATAGATATAATGAGAACTCGAAGACCTCCTCCGATAGCACGGACAAACATTCGGCATCCCTGCTGGACCTTATAGCGAAGCATAAGGAGAGCGATGCCGCCCTCGGCAAGAGTAAAGGCTCCCTCGCCGACTGGAATACCGATGTCGTCGGGAATACCGATGCGATGACTACCGAAACCCTGGGATCCGTCCGAGGGATGCGCGATGGAGTCCAGCGCGATTCCGCAGAGACTACCGGAAGAATCTCCCGCACCTGGGGAGATATCGGGAAGGAATCCGCAGAAGGAACCCGAGGGCTCGGGAATGACTGGAAGTCCTTCCTCCAGTCAGCCCGGAGAGATCTCCAGACCGAGGTCCAGGCGTGTTCTGGACCAGGATGCGGGTTCACTGGTGGAGGGACTGGAGATGGAACAGGGACTGGACTCGAACCTGTCTACGACCTGGAGGAACTCTGGCGTCGGCGTGGACTTCCCAGGGCGGCCCGTGGTGCAAAGATTGTCGGGGCTGGAGATATCCTGGTCGGGGAAGAACGTCCAGAAGTGGTCCGGCTTCCCCAGGGAGCCTCCGTCCATCCATTATCCGAATATGATGGAGGGTTCGGGGGACGTGCTGGGAATGTCTACCAGATCACGATTAATACCCAGGGTGTTATCGGTGACAAATCAACGGCGAGACAGTTCGCCAGATGGATTATGGAAGCCCTGGACTTCGAGACTATTCGAAGGGGGACGGTGGCATAATGGCGTTCCTTCTTTCCGGTCAAACCATCCAGGATCCAGCCGATTTCATACCGACTGATATTATCATCGGGGAACAGGATACGGCTTCGGACGGGTCTCTGAAAACGGACGTAATCGCCGTTAAAACGGAGTGGACCCTCTCCTGGTCGCATCTCCTCTCGGCTGAATATGCCGTTATAAGAACCCTGTTCCGAGCCCGCAATGAAGTGACATTCCAGTATCCGGATGATAACAACGTCCAGACTTCAGCCCAGGTAATCATAATGGCTCTGACTCCAGGACGGCGAAAAATGAATACTTATTACGAGGGTGTTAAGATGGTCCTCCGGGAGGTTTGAGAATGGCAGGAGACGCAATGGATGTTCCGATGTTCATGACGATAAAACTGGAGAAATTCGACGGAGACCCTCCTCGGTTTCGTCCAGGGGATAAGATTCCTCTCTGGGAGAGGGCGAAGGCGTTCTTTACGGGAGAAGTCCTGGTAAAGGAACCAGTGGAGATAATCGAACGAACTTACTGCCTCACGGAAGAGGAGGCGAAAAAGTGGGAGGAATTAAAAAATGGGACTGCTTAATGCGGGGAGGAACTTCCTCGCCCAGGCGATGATTAATGATTCGAGCCCGACCTTTTTCGATAATGCTCATGCTTATCTATGCGTCGGCGACGGGAACACAGCATACAACGCAGAACAGACAGATCTCCAGGCAGCGACCAATAAGCTGCGAAAGGGGATGGATGCTTCATATCCGACCAGGAGTAACAATGCGAACACCTTCCGAAGCACTTTCGCAACAGGTGACGCAAATTTCGAATGGATAGAATGGGGCGTGGCGAATGCTTCATCTGGCGGTGTTCTCTTTAACCGGAAGGTCGAGAGCCCGTCCCTGGGGACGAAGACTAACACCCAGTCCTGGGTCTTAACCGCAACCCTGACGCTCGGTATCGGCTCCTGATTAATCCCATTTTTCAGGAGTCTTTATCGTGGCGTGGTTAAGTGGATACTCGGCGAGAAAGGAATTATCCGTCGAAAGCAGCGACGAGGCGACGGGGTTTCAGAAAAAAATTATTCTCCATGCTCATTCAGGATCTGATACTGAAGGAGCCGACCCTGTAATTCATGTTCCCGACTGTCAGGCTGATTTCGACGATATAAGGTTCACCGGCTCCGATGGAACTACCCTCCTGGATTATTGGATCGAATCTATCTCGGGAGAGGTTGCGACCATCTGGGTCGAGATGAGTCTTGCGGAAGGATATACGACGGTTTATCTTTACTGGGGGAACGCGGCAGCGACAGCGGTAAGTGACGGCGACGCGACGTTCCCGTTCTTCGATGATTTCCCTGGGTCAAGTCTGGATACTACTACCAAGTGGGATCTGAAGAGCGGCGGGGTAACCGTCAGCGGGGGTATCCTGTCACTCGCATCGGGAAAGATCCATCAGAAGACGGCGGTTACTGGTCCGGTGATACTCCGGTCGCTGGCGAAATGGTCAGACGCGACACAGTGGAAGAATATCGGGTTGGTGAAATCCGGCGCGAACGACGCACATCTCTTCCAGGCGAAGAATACCGGCACGGCGCTGATCGCCCGGTCAAACAACAACGGAGGGATACAACAGGAAGCGGCGGATGTCGGCGATTATTGCGATGATACATACCGCGTGGTGGAACTGGCAGCGGTCGCGGCGGACAGTTTTAAGTATTATATCCCTGCCGGCACGCTGGAGGCTACCCTTACTTACAACATCGGCACCAGTCTGAAGGTCCAGGCAGAGGCGACGGATACGACGGTCTATATTGACTGGGTACTGATCCGGAAATACGCTGCCACTGAACCGACGGTCACTATCGAAGCGGAAGAATATCAGAAAGCAGCATCCGAGACCCTAAAGATCTCACTATCGGAAGCCCTGGACCTGCTGAAACCTTTCTCGGTTTCAGACTCCATCCTGGTTTCCCTGGATGAATTCGTCCAGATGTTGAAACCGATATTAATCAACGCATCAGACTCCATCCTGGTCTCGCTCCTGGAGGAAGCAGGATACGCCGTTGCGATAGATGTATCAGAGGAGCTCTCCCTCCTTCTATCAGAATCCTGCGTGGTGGATAACCCGACCACAGCCAGCGATAAATCGGTGAGAAGGCTTCATGGGAAGGTTAAGATCTCATATACCGACTCATCCCTGGATGAAGATAGCGAAATAACCTCCTCTTCCGGATTCGCCCGGGGATCAACAGAGGATTCGTTATTCGACGGAATGATCGGGGCTCCTGTAAAGTATATGATGCTCGACGGGTCCTGTCCTCTGGATGGAACAGTATCTGTCGGAAGTGATTCCATAGGATGGAGAGGGGATGATATGTCCGACGAAACCGGGGCTGTTAATGAATGGATCGCGATTTCATTCGCTACCCCCAGGACGATTCATAACCTTTACCTATGCGGGGATAATCAGTGGAATAATTTCCCGGTGGCGTTCTCCATCTATGCTTATGATGAGGAGGATAACGAGATCGAGATCGATGGAGTATCCCCTCTCGTTGTCGATGATAATGACGAGATAAATTGGAGTTATGCTCCATTAACGGCACTTTCAGAAGTAAAGAAAATAAAATACGAGATCTCCAAGATTTCCCAGCCTCTCCAGCCGATAATGATTACCGAGCTTTATTCCTCCTATTCAGAGGAATACACAGACGCAGAAATCATATCGATCCGGGTTCTGGAGGAGATGGAATATTCGTCCGGCTCCATCCCTCTCGGGAACATCTCCTCGAATGAGTGCGCGATAAAGCTGAATAACTCCAGCCATAAATTCGACCTGGGGAATCCTTACTCGCCCGTATCCTCTCTGATGCTGAAGAACAGGAGAGTCGAGGTCTGGTTCGGGATCGAAGTCCCCTTCATGGGAGAGACAGCCTGGACGAAACGAGGAGTCTTCTGGACGCAGGACTGGTCCGTACCGGAGGATCAGATCTATGTCGAGATAACAGCCCTGGACAGGCTTGAACTCCTCCGGAAGACAGAGTATTATTCCCGGACTCTCCACATCGACAAGTCTATCGGATACCTCCTGGAGAAAGTCCTGGACGATGCTGATCTGGTGAAGGACACGGATTATTGGATTCATCCAGACCTTTACGAGATTATCATTCCTTACGGTTTCTTCAAGAGAACCTCGCACCGGGAGGCTGTAAGGTCTCTGGCAGTCGCAGCCCAGGCGAAAGCATACTGCGACGGGGATGGATGTATCGTCGTGGAACCCTGGGATCCTGGGAAGGTTGCGAGGGTCCAGTTCACCCGCAACAAGTTCAAGAGGAAGGATAATCCGCTCGCCTTCTCCGAGATCGTGAACTTCGTCGAGGTTTATGCGAATCCCAGGGAGATCGGCGAGGAAGAGGAGATCTATACGGATTCTGAAGTCCTCCGGATAGAACCTGGAGAGACAGCGACCCGAACCTGTGTGTTCGAAGGCGACGATCCCTGCACGGACGTTCAGGAAGCAGATTTCGACCAGTCGGCTATCATCGACCTTTCAGATGTTATCTGGATCAACCTTTCAGAGGAGACGAACCTGGACATCTCCTCAGCTGATACCCGATGGATGAGAAGGGATGACGCCATCAGAGTTACCCTGGATGAGGATGTCGAGAAAGCGACAGGGGCGTTCCTGGTGGAACCTGAAGGAGGCACGCCTCCAGGAGCGGGCGTCCATATCAACAGCCAGACGAACTATAACTGGGGAAGCGAGATCGAATTCCATAATACCGGGAATGTTCCCTTCGAGATAACCTCCATCACCATCCGGGGGAAGCCGGTCAGGGTGAAAGGCCGGAAACTCGTGACAGCCCAGGATAGCGGTTCGATTCGTGCTTATGGAAAGCTCTCCCTGTCCAGACCGATAGATAATGAGTTCATCCAGAGCGAGGAACTCGCCCAGGAGATCGCGGATGATATCCTCGCTGCGAATAAAGCAACGAGAAAAGATGTCACTATCGAGGCTTTTGGGTATACCGACCTGGAGCTGGGAGACAGGATCCAGGCTGTATCGTTTCAGAACACTGAATTAAAAAACTACGCCCTGACATCCCAGGAGTTCGAATACGACAGGGGAGTTTTCAGGGTGAAATATAAAGGAAGGAGGATTTAAAATGGCGTGGCAGACACCAGTCGAGAACTGGGAGGCTCCAGACTGTCCGACGTTTGAAGATTTCAACCGCATCGAGGGAAATACCGCATACCTGAAAGGAGCCCTCGATACGATGAACGATTCGATTACGGACCACATTTCAGGGGCGAGTCCTGTTGAAAGGAACGACATTCATTTCACTATCGCAGAATGCCGGGGGATAGATTCGGTCCCGATTGTTCTTCAATGTCTCCAGCAGGATCCCGCGAACCCTGTTGTCGGACAGATCTGGCTTCGGACTGATAAATAATGGCAAAAATCGGGATCTATGATGTCTTCGAGAGCGGCGAATATTCGATTAGTGGAGGGAGCGGGCAGATTAAATTAACCATCCCGATTAATCTGGCAGTCGCGGCGATAGGGTTCATGTTTAAAGGAATCTCCATCGCTGGATCTTGTCCTGCGACTGCGATCTGGGATTCTGGTTATTCAGAAGTAAGCAACGGCGGGTCGTCTCCAGGAGGATATCCCTCTGGAGCAACGGCTGCGGGCTGTTTCTATACCGGCATTTCGAAATATCAGGCTGCTCCACCCACCCAGCAGAATACCGGCTGGAATGATTCCGGGATTTCTCCGCGTGCGCAATCAGTATCGAACTCCGTCGTCGTTCCATCGGTTCCGGAAGGAGGAAAGTTCCAGTCAGGGACAGTGGAATATTACGGCTATAACTACGATGGACAGACGAGATCACTCTATATCAATGGGAGCGGACCATACACCGTCGGAGGGAGCGGGAGCTATAAGATGATCTCTTCCGCTCTCTCTGCGGGAGACTGCGGGAGTCAGAAGACGGTCAATGTATATGGCTCCGGGATGTTCCAGGCGGCGAGGGTGCGAGCGATAGTCTATTACCTGGGCTCGGGATACTTGATAGAAACCAAGACGGGGAACTGCTCGAACAATTACGGCGGGTCTGTCGCCGGTCCTCTGAATAACGGTCAGACGGGATCCAGTTCAATGAGCCTTCCGTCTGGGAACATCTCTCACAGCATAGGAGGGTCCGGGCGGGCTGGCTTCCGGTATCGGGTCCAGTATACGTATCAGCAGGCTTACGAGATTAAGACCTCTAATGTCCAGGCTTCATGCGGGGGATTTTCGTGCGGATACTCTGAAGCGATTAATAATGGATCCTGGGTTCTCCCGTATTCTGGGACCGACGCCTGGATCCGGATGGACCCTCTTGCGTTCCAGCCTGGGAACACTGCGACGATTAACATCTCTGTCGGCGGCTCCCAGAAATGCGGCGTAAAAGTGGCGTATGAGTATACCAGGGCGCGTCCTCTCCTCCTGAACACCCTGGAGATCCGGAAGGGTCCAACGACTACCTATGCGCTCCCTGTGGTCGATCCGGAGGATATTAACCTGGACCTGGATTCGTATGTCCAGGCTCTGGTCCCGACCAGTCCATCAGACCCGACACCTATTATTCGGTGCGTTGATCTGGTGGAAGTGGACGACGGGGAGGCTGGACCAGTCCGGATTAATACTCATCATGGGTCGAAGGCTGTCCGTAAGTGGCAGGGATAATAGATCTTTTTTTCCTTCCATCCCAGTTCAGCGCAGGCAGGGAGGAGCCCTGGCGAGTCGCCTGACATCCAGATCCGGGGGGTAGATTTTCTTATGGATGGTCGAAACCTGGGGATCCTGGACGCCAGGAGTCTTCCATCTTTCACGTTCCACCATAATTATAACGAGTTATTTATTCTCATTGATAATATAACTTGCGTAATATATTAGTGTATTATTTTGATACGGTAATATTCTATACCCTATATGATATAGAATATATTAACAGGTTCTCCGACGTGACACTGCGTTAAACCCTGTTTCCTGCGTTTCTGGGCGACCCGTTTCCCGTCACAGTTTCTCCTCCACCGAATCTTATTTCCTGCGCCAGAATGAATCTACACGAAAACGACCTCTGAAAAAATGCTTCATTCTGAAGCATCTATAAGAGAGGTTCAATTATCATCACGAAAATAGATCGTTGATTATATAAAGACCCTTATTTTTTATGAAAGAGATGTGAACATCTTTTTCTACATCTCTTCCCCGGCGTCCGAAAAACTTGTTCGAGTCCCTTACGATCAATTTTTGAACCAGATGGACCAAAAACTGAAATGATGAGTTTCTATAATCGACACTATTCCAGGGACAGTAAAGCGATAACTTCAGCCATCGCGCGAGGACAGATCACCGACCAGGATGCATCAACCATCCTGGAGTTTATCGAAGAATCCAGGGCGACCCGTCACATTAAGGACCACAGAGCCTTAAAAAGTCTCTATGATCTGATAAACTGGAGGAGGTTCCTGCTGAAACCCTATCGGGATCTGGAGCCTGCTGATCTCTATGCTGGTATTAATGCCATGATGAACGGGGAGAGCCTGAACGGGACTCCCTTTAAGCAGAATACTCGGCACGATTATATTAAAGTCCTGAAGCAGTTCCTTCGGTGGATGGTGGAGAAGGGATATTCCAGGATCCCGGGCGAGGCTGTCTCCAGGATCAGGATTCCCGAGAAGGACTTCCAGACGCACGAACCAGGAGACCTCCTGACAGAAGAGGAAGTCGCGCTGGAACGGGCGCGGACTGATCCCAGGAACCTTCGGAAATATGCCGACTGGCTGGAGAAGCACCCGGAAGAATGGGAAAGTTAATCCACTCGATTAAAATTAATCACAGCGGTAAAGGAAGATTTATACGGGTTAAGATTCAAAATAGGGTTCATGGATCCGATGAATCGTCCTGAGTCTGACAGGATGGAAATTCTTTTCCATGATAAAAAAGTTCTCGATCGATTGCGGCAGTCTATAAGGGAGGTTATTTCCCCCGACTTCTCTTCTCAAAAAATATTACCCTGTCTTTTCTCTGGTCTTCTCCTCTTCGATTATGTGCTTTATGAGATCCCGACCCTTCTCGCTGGATAAGAAGACGATAGTCTGTTCTTCGATACTCCCTGACAGGTAGAAATCGCAAGCCTCCAGGACGATACTGGACATCGACCGATACTGTTTCTTCGCCTTCTCCTGGAGCGCACGATACATCCCTGGAGGAAAATTCACCGAATGACGAATAATGGTGTTCTCGTCATCTGTCTGATTCAATAGTTCGCCAGCAGTCATGATATGACTTAATGAATCACACGCGCCCATTCCGTATAAATCTTCGCCCAGCACTGTCGCCCTATATTCATGATGCATCATAATGATGCAAAGATTTATAATATCCATGATTCATACTGATTATTAATCCATCATGAAGCAGAATGAATCATGATGGACAGGGAAGGCCTCCAGGAATTAACTTCCTGCTGGCTGTTCCTGAAAATGGGGCGGGGAACTGAAACAGCTGGGTTCCCTGAAATCTCCCTGGGAAATGAACGGCATGATGAATGAAGGGATCCCAGGGGGAAGCCGACACTGGACCAGCATCCCAGGCAGAAAGGGCGATACAAAAGGGCGAGCCTGGGTGGAATGAGAATGGACTATTTTCAAACCTTTTAGGATAATGGAATGTCTAAAAGAATTATGGGAATTATCCCAGACGAACTCGATGAGGGAGTCCAGGGTCTCTATGATGAAGGCTATACACAGGCCGAAATCGTGAGAGAAGGAACGAGGCTCCTCATCCAGAAGAAGAAATGGGAGCGAATCCTCCTGGAGCAGGGGGATAAACTCCTGATGGAGCAGGAAGGAAAAGCATGCGTTCAGTAAGTGGTCCTATACTGGCGACCAGAGAATGGCTGGACGGATACTCGAAACGTGGTCCTGCTTCAGCTTCTTTCGCTCGCTTCATGGAAGAGGCGAAGCTGGTAAAGGTTATCGAACACCCTCTGAAGGAGGAATAAACTTTGATAAAAAATAAGGCTGCTGCGGTCCCGGAACCTCACCGTTCCAGAACTGATGATACGGTTTCAGGTTACGGGCATATAAGTCTATGTATCAGATGCGTTCGCGCGAAAGACTGTGAACAACGCGACCAGGATACATTACTCGGGCTGGTTGCGAGAGCCTGCCCGAAGTTCCGGGAGATAAAATGTCTCTCCTGTGGTCGGCTGATCTGCTGGGACAGGAATCCCGCAATTTTAGAATGTAATCGCTTCGTGTCTCTGGAGATAGCATCCAGAGCTTATAGGGAGGAGATCGGGTGATAATCTTCGACATCTACAAGAGAGAACCCTCGAAGACAAATGACGATACGTTGGTTCTGTCAGCGAAGGCCGAAGATTATATTGAGGTTCTGAACCTCTGGGCTCGGCTCTCTCCTTATGGCTATTACTTCGTCGTTGGAAAAGTGAACATCGAATAAAATTCTGGAGATGTGAAATTATGACCGTAACCGAATCAATAGCGTCAGCTCCGATTATTGACGCAGAGGAAACAGAGTTCGAGAAAATTCAAGAGGAATACTATTCCGTGCTTAAGGAATGGTTGGAGGCGAAGAAGGAGTGGGAAAGGAAGATGGATGAAGCTCTTCTCCCATACCGAGAACGCCTCGAAAAACTGGAGAGGAAGAAAGTCGCCCTCGGTCCGAAGCCTGACTGTTTCGGGACCAGGAACGACCTGGACCTTCCCGGCTGCGAGATGTGTATTCATGGAGCCCGATGCTTCAGGGCGATGAAAGCGAAGGGGTTGATCTGAATGGCTGAAGAGAAAGCGAAGAGCGAGATCCTTCCCCTCTCCCGCCCTGCTGAAGAACTCTTTAAGGAAGGGCTGGAGCTCCAGGATCTTATCCAGGCTGGAACGGAGCATCTAAATAAACTCCAGGAACGCCTCGGGCTGATTAAGGAGGAGCTGCTCTTTCATGGAATCAAAGAATCTGAATCCTATACTCTCTGGGAAAAGCAGCGTGTCGTCCGAAAGATCAATGTGAAGCGGTTCGCCGAGATGTTCCCCGAGGTATATACTCGACTGATGGAGGAGGAGCTCCTCCGGGCGAAGAGGAACGCCGGGAAAAAGATCAGGGTTCAGGATGCGGAACGGATGCTGGGAGAAGATACCATCGATCCAGCCTGCGACCTGGATACGACCATCACTCACATTATCCAGAGGAAGGAGATAGCATGAGTGACGAGCTCATCGGGGTTCCTCTGGAATCCATAGAAAACCGGGGATTACGTGGCGTCTACGCCCGGATCAATGGGACAGACTATCGAGCCCTGGATTATGTCGAGCCCTATGTTACCAGGAGGAAGGTCGGTGATCTGGTGGATATCTCCTTCTCTATGGATAAGGACGGGCTCCCAGTCCTGACGAAAATCAGTCCTCATAAGGCAGGAGGAGCAGGACAGAAGGGGAAGCCCGAGAAGCCTGGGAAGGAAGTCTCGGCTATCCTCCGGAAGGTCCAGGATCCTTACCTGATGGTAACCGAGGAAGGAAAGGACAGGATCTCTCTCTATTGTCTCTCCCATGAGATGAGAGACAGAATCCAGACCGACCCAGGGCTGAACATTCCCCAGAAGATCCGGGTATCTGTTGATGCGATTTCCTTCGTTCAGGGATACGAACTCGGGGAGTCGGTACCGGAAGACAGCCTCCCTCCCATTGCGGCTCCTATTGTCACTGGTGGACAGATTAAGCAGGAGAAGGCGAAACAGGCGACCATCTCTGAACCTCCCAAAGAGGAACCGAAGAAGGAGGAGAAGAAGGAGGAAGCACCGAAGCAGGAAGAACCAAAGAAAGAGGAACCTCTGAAGGCCGACGATAAAAGCGCGTCCCCTCACCCTTCGGAAGAGCTCCTCCCTCTGAATGGAAGATACATCCTGCGGCTCGGTGGAACCTGCTCCCTGGATGGATACGAGAACATAAAACTCGAGATCGAGGGTGATGTCGATCCGAAGAACCTGGAGGAAAGGGAAGCCCTGATCAGATACTGGGATGATACGCTCGGGCTGTTCGGGAAGAAATCCCCAGCAACGAAGGATAAGATCGACTCCTTCCGAAGGAGGGTTATCCTGGGGGCGTTATCATGAGAATCGTCCAGTATCTGAAGGCTGGGAAAGACTGCCCGGAGAATCTGGCGGGGAATCTGGCTTTTGCCAGACAGGTTATCCTCGTAACCAGACGGAGACTGGAACTCCGTCCCGAAGATACTGTGGAGGTCGTGTTCGAATGAAGCCCGAACCGATGTATATTGTTCGCACCGATGACAGTCTGGCGAAGGCTCCCAGTTACCGGGAGTTCGATTCGAGGGAAGCTGCCGATCTGTTCATCGTGGAGTATCTCCAGGAGATCTCCCAGGACAGGTCGGGGGATATCCAGTTCGCTGTCGGGCTTTATGAAGTGAACCTGGGAGAGCAGGAGGACGACGGCTGTTTCTGCTGTGGCGATTGTGTAGACTGTGAAAAAACTGCGAATAAGGAGGAATAAAAATGGCTGCTGGAATTACTGCGAAAGATTCGATGTTTTATGTCAGGGACGTTCCCTGGCACGGACTCGGCGTTAGAGTCGAGAATGCACTAAATAGCGAAGAAGCGATCAGAATGGCGGGGCTGGAGTGGGAAGTATATTCCGCTCCTCTGAAAGCACATCTCGAAGACGGGAGTATCCTGGACATAACCGAGAGGGTTGCGAATGTCAGGGACTCCGATAAGTCCATTCTGGGCGTTGTATCAAACCGATACAAGATCGTCCAGAACCGGGAGGCTTTCGCCTTTACGGACGCTCTCCTGGGAGGCTCCCAGCATGTGAGATACGAGACTGCGGGCTCCCTCTGGGGCGGGAAAAGGGTCTGGATGCTGGCGAAGATGGATGGGATAACCCTCCTGGGCGATAAGGTGGACCCTTATCTGGTGTTCACGAACTCGCATGATGCTTCGACAGGAGTCCGGGTCGCCATCACTCCGATACGGGTCGTCTGTAATAACACCCTGACAATGGCGGTGGAAGGGGCGACCAGAGTCTGGTCTACAATGCACGTGGGGAACATCTCCTCGAAGATCACGGAAGCCCAGGAGACCTTACGGAAAGTCTCTGAATATCTGGAAGGAATGCCGGAACAGGCCGAGACTATGGCTGAAACGAATATCTATCTGGATGAGACAGAACAGATCTTCGATAAGCTGTTCCCTGTTTCAGATGTCGAGAAGGCTGGAAAGATCAGGCTGGAGAACATCGAGAGACAGAAGAACGCGGTTTATCAGATCTGGACCACGACTCCAGATATAGCGAAGTTCCAGGGGACGGCCTGGGGACTTTACAACGCTGTCGCCGATTTCTGTGGACATATGCGCCCACTCCGGGAAACTCCGACCTTCCAGGAGAACCGCTTCGCATCACTGGCTGACGGACATCCACTCATCCAGAAAGCTCAGGAGATCTTAATGAAGGTGCGACAATGATACCGGAAGATAAGTTCCTGGAGAGGCGGGAGAAGCTCTCCACCATCACCGCCGAGGATATGAAAGAGACAGCCCGGAAGCTCCTGGAGCAGGGAAAGATCAGGCTGGAAGACTGGGACGATAATTACATCCTGCCGAAATTGTTCCTGACTGCTTACGCATCCAGGATGAAGGATATCTGGTCTCCCATAGGTCCAGCGACGGCATACATGAAAAAGATCAAAGAGATGGAGGCGGCACTATGAATCAGCCTCTCCCTCCATCCAGGGCGACCATTCCCTATAAGGCCGAGGGACAGTATGTCGCAGTGTGCCTGGGCTGTGGGGAACCTCTGAAACACCATCAGAGATCATTCCGGGTCCGGGACGAGAAAGCCATCGACTTCGACGATAGGGTTCTTATCGACTTTATGGGCTGGTTCTGCCCGGACTGTAAGGAACGGATGCTGGGATTCCTCCAGGGAGGGATCCGGGCTGCTGTGGAGAGGATGAAGGAGAAACAGAAGACCCTCCAGCTCCTGGATAAGAAGGATCGGGAGGCTCTCTCCCAGGTCGAGGAGGGATTATAAATGCGGGTAATGTTCCAGAACGGTTCCCATACCGTAGGAATCGGGGAGATCGAGGAGGGAGACAGATACACCGAACATGCGATAGTCGGGCTCCCAGCACTGAAGGAAGCGATTAAAATCGCCTCCCTTTTTGAGGGTGAAGATTATCGGGTCGGCTTCCTGGAGGGGGAAGGCGGAGATAAAATCCTGGTCTTGAAGCCGAACACAAAAGGAGACTCGGCTATCCTGGTCGCAGAGAGGATCGAGGTCGAAGATCCAGAACAGCAGAAGATCACTGGAAACGAGGAAACAAAGGAGGGGCCTGAATGCCGGGAGCTGTAAACCCTAACAGACCGGCGAAAGATAACCATTCCTGGGATGCTGATCAGCCCGTTCTCGAATGGATGGTGAAGAACGGGACGCCGTTATCAACGATGAGTGAACTTCTCCAGAGGACGGAAGGATCGATTAAGGAACGAGGGAGGAAGACGCTGGGAACCATCGTCCGGGACGGGTATCTGATGGTCCGACCTGCTGTTTCAAAAGAGGAAGGTCCGGTAATGGTGAACCGGGAGACTTTCGATCCTCCTCTGGTCCTGAAAGCCCGGGAACCTGTCATAATGAAAACGACCATTACGACAGGTCCAGGGAATGGGAATGGCAATGGATCCACCAAAATTATCCGGGATCCCTGGGAGACTGACGAAATTCTGATCGATCTCTTGAATGAAACCAGGAGAAACGGACAGATCATGGAGGAGATCAACTCCTCTTTAAGGAAGATCTGCGGTTACCTGGAGAAGAAATCAGACCGACAGAACACCTTAACGGGGGTTATACGATGAACCCTCCCACTATCAAAAACCATTTTTCCCGCTCGTTCTGGGGGAATGCTGAATGGAACTCCGATATTCCTCCCTCATGATATCAGATGATATTCGATATCATGAGATATCACTACTACTACTACTACTAGCTACAGCTCCTCATGATATCATATCATATCATGAGAGGGAAGGAAAGGAAAAGTTCCAGCCTGATATCTCATGATATCAGATATCAGGTGATATCATGAGAGGGAAACATAAGGACGTAAAACAGCCTACTCGCAGGATGATAACTGCGTCCCTCCTGGACCTGGAGATCCTGTCTTCCCTGGGGTATGATTATTCAGAGGTTTTCGAGGAAGGCAGGAAAGCCATCTTTAAAAAGTGGTTATCCAGTCAGGTTCCTCCGCATATCGGGCTGTTCAAGCTCTCCCGGATGGACCTTCTTATCCTGGACCTGGGAGAGGAGATCGAGACCCTCCAGGAGGTTAAGTCTATGCTGGAGGCTGTCAGGAAAGCCCAGGCAGATCTTTTAACCTTCCCAGAAGGAGACCGGGAACGTCAGATAGTATTCGCTGAACTAGCTGCGAAGCATCTCACAAAGGAGGAGATCTCAGCTTATTATCAGGCGTTCTCCAGGAGAGTTGAGAGAGGAGACTCTGGATCAGCTGTGGTTAAGAGCCTGCTCCAGGACATCGAATCTCGCTGTAATGGTTCAGGAGGAATAGTGAAAGAGATCAGGAAGGGCGACTCCATTTATCGTCAGAATCTCGTCTGGTCCTTCCTGGTGGATGCGGTGAAAGAATGAACGTTGATCTTTATTCTGGAATACTGGCTGGCTTCGTGCTGGGGACATTCGTAAATTATTTTTATTGGAGTCTCTGGATGGGGAAGTTATGCCGGACCCTCCTGGGATTTATGGAGGGGGTGATGGAATGACGGAGCTCCATGCTGGGAGGTATCCTTCCAAGAAAGCTGCGGAAGCATACGCCCAGAAACTCCGGGAACGGGGGCTGAAAGCGTTCCCTCGTGCCGCAACGGTG
>Ga0209606_1000855_pt1 | contig 42470 bp, 30 predicted proteins | sample AD_UKC057_MetaG_FD_184412 | JGI IMG/M metagenome (GOLD analysis project Ga0209606, IMG submission 184412) | Active sludge microbial communities of municipal wastewater-treating anaerobic digesters from USA - AD_UKC057_MetaG (SPAdes) (version 2) | ecosystem: Engineered > Bioreactor > Anaerobic >... | reverse complement strand
TTGATGCAATAATCTTCTTGTCAGCCATTTTCTCTCCTTTCTATTTGCCAAAGTATTTAGGAGATACTCTAATGGCTGACTCTTTCCTTCGCCACTACAATTTCGCAGAAAAAAGTTTACACTATCCTTCAAAGAAAGAAAATTGGCAAAAGAAATAAGAAAATGAAGAATTAAAGACCAAAGAGAAACTTTTGAAAAAGTTTCTCTTTGAATCTCTTCAAAACGTTTCACTGGGCGTCGGGAGTGAATCGCTGACGCGCTTCTCTCCCGACGCCCCATGTAAAATCGTAATCGTAGGGGCGGGGCTTGCCCCCGCCCTTTTAACATTTCGGGCGACCCAGCGGGTCGCTCCTGCGTCTTCGCAATCGCAACCGCCAAAACAAAATTGAAGAGTTTGGGAAAGGGGTTTGGGGAACAACCCTTTTCAAAGGGTTTTCCCCAACCGCCGCAGGCGGCCGCGCCGCCTTTATTTTTTCTTTTCCTCTCTTTTCACATGATACGCGCCGAAGGCGGAGGCGAAGCCCCGCCTTCGGCGCTGGCATGAAAGATTTTGAAAGGGATTTTAAGGAAAAACTTTTTTAAAAGTTTTCCCTTAACGCTTCCCTTGATAACTTCCCCTGCCATCATTCCCCCGCGCGATTTTGACCCGTGGGCGGGCATGTGATAAAATTTCGCGCGGGCGGCGCTCGCCGTCCCGTCACAACAATACGGAGGCCGAAAAGATGCCCAAACCCTATATACTCGCCATAGACCAAGGGACGACCGGAACAACCGCGATGGTGTTCGGCCCGGACGGCCGCGCGCTCGCCAAAGTCAACCGGGAGTTCACGCAATATTTCCCGAAGCCCGGATGGGTAGAGCACGACCCGATGGAAATCTGGACAAGCGCGGTAAAAACCATAGGCGAAGCGATAAAGAAATCCGGCGTCAAGCCCTCCCTCATACAAGCCATCGGCATAACCAACCAGAGAGAGACCACCGTGATGTGGGACAGGCGGGACGGCAAACCCATCCACAACGCCATCGTCTGGCAGTGTCGCCGAACGGCAAATATCTGCGACGGACTCAAAAAGGACGGAATGGAAAAAACCATCAGGAAAAAAACCGGCCTCGTGGTGGACGCGTATTTTTCCGGCACGAAAGTCAAATGGCTGCTGGACAATGTGAAAGGCGCGCGCGCCGCAGCCTCAAAAGGCTTCCTCAAGTTCGGCACGATAGACTCATGGCTGATCGACAGGCTCACCGCCGGCGGCTCGCACGTCATCGAGATATCCAACGCCTCCCGCACCATGCTATACAACATCAGAAAACTCGAATGGGACGCCGACATCCTGAAAGCTCTCGACATCCCCGTCTCAATTCTGCCCGAAGTGGTCGAGTCCAGCGGAATCATCGGCCGCACGAAAAACGTCCCCGGACTCCCCGACGGCATCCCCATTTCCGGCGTCGCCGGAGACCAGCAGGCCGCCCTGTTCGGCCAGACATGTTTCGCCCCCGGAACCTCGAAATGCACATACGGGACCGGTTCGTTCCTGCTAATGAACACAGGAGAGAAACCCGTCGAGTCCCGCTCCGGCCTAGTGACCACCATCGGCTGGAAGACAGGCGGCAAAACGACGTACGCGCTCGAAGGCAGCGCCTTCATCTGCGGGGCCGCCATCCAGTGGCTGCGCGACGGATTAAAGATAATCAAGACCGCCGCCGAGAGCGAAAAACTCGCCGCCTCCGTGTCCGACAACGGAGGAGTGTATTTCGTGCCGGCGCTCGTCGGGCTTGGAGCGCCGCACTGGGACATGTACGCGCGCGGAGCCGTCCTCGGACTCACCCGCGGAGCCACGTCCGCCCACCTCGCCCGCGCCGCTCTCGAAGCAATGTGCTACCAGACGCGCGATATCGTTGACGCAATGGCAAAAGACTCGGGCATACCCCTCAAGTCGCTATTTGTCGACGGAGGCGCCGTCGCTAACAACCTGCTCATGCAGTTTCAGGCGGACATCCTCCGCGCCCCCGTGGACAGGCCGAAGATGATAGAGACCACCGCCCTCGGCTGCGCTTTCCTCGCCGGACTCGGCGTCGGAATATGGAAAAACCTCAAGGAACTCGAAAAAGCCCGCGAGACCGACCGACTGTTCAAGCCCGCAATGAAACAGGCCGAACGCGAAAGGCTTTACTCCGGCTGGCGCCGCGCCGTCGAACGCGCCTCCCGCTGGGAACAACCGGACTGCTAGAGAGCAGAAGATTGTTGTAGTGTCGTAATAATCGCCGGGTGGAAAGCTTTTGCCGAAAACAATCAAAAGGAAGATTTTGTTTTCATATATTCAGAGTAGCATCTGCGCGCTTTTTACAACAGATCTATGAATTCTGCAACTGTCATGCCGGAATGCTTGATTATTGAAGACAGCGTCCCGCGATCTAGGCTCTTTCCGCTGTGTGACGGAATGATAATCGGATTCGGATGCCCGGCTTTCTCAAGTTTGATATGGCTGCCTTTGCGGCTTTTTTCCGTCCATCCATCTTTGAGAAAAACCTTTATTGCTTATTTGCTTGTGATTATCGGGAGCGCAGGCGTCATCAGACCGCTATCTCGTATAGTTCTGTTTTTGAATCAGCCGCTTTCTTTATTTCTTCCGGTTTCATGTCTTCGATATACAGACCTATCGCTTCCTTTATGTTGGCGATGGCTTTTCGAACGCTGTCGCCCTGCGATACGCAACCCGGCAGGGAAGGAACTTCGGCGACATATCCGAAATCTTCTCCTTTTCTGATAACAGCTTTGAATTTCATATCGCGCTCCGTTTTCTATTATTATACCGCCGTTCAAATGCTTTTTTTCATAAGTTTGCAGTGAAACTATTTTAACATAGGATTATCTTCGCTCCATTGCAATCGCAAAAGCAAGATTGAAGAGATTAGGAAAGGGGTTTGGGGAACAACCCTTTTTAGCAACCCGAATCCATCATCAGGATTCGGGAGCGATTGTTTAGCGCGGATAAAACGCGGAACTCAAGGCGCGTTTTTTGAATTAGGGGCGGGGTTGCCCCGCCCCTAATTGTCGTAGTTATTGGGCGCGGAAACCGCGCCCCTACTGAACAAAAAAATGCGGCGGCAACGAAGCGGTTCGCCGCTATGAAAATCGTCACGGCTCGTCGGCTCCATCGACGAATCCGGGTTCAAAAGTTTCTCTTTGGCCGCCGGGGCGCTTTTAAGGGAAAGCTGTTATTGTCAGTTTAGAGGCTCATTGATTTTCGAGTCTTCGAGCATTTGTCGCAAGCGGGCGTCGAGCGCGGATAGCCTGCCGCCGGAAATCGCCCTCATTTCTTTCAGAGCCGCCTCGGCCTGTTCGCGCTGTCCCAGAATGATGAGGCCGCCGATGAGAGAGGCCCACGCGGTTTCGTCCGCAGGGTCGGCCTCCACAGCCCTTTTCTCCGTTTTCAGGCGAATGATGAACGCCTGTTCGCCAAGTTCTTTGCTCACAGAGAGGTTCATGCGTTTCGCGGTCTCGCGCGCCTGCGGCAGCCTGTCGGAGTCGAGTTGAATCAGTATGAGATTCGTCCACGCGTTCATGAGGTCGGGGTCGGCGGCCACCGCGGCGTCGTAGTATTTCTCGGCGGACTCGATGTTTCCGGCGCGGTGGGCGGCGACGCCGGCGTTGTAGAGCGCGGGCGCGTTGTGAGGATTTCGGTCGAGCGCGGATTCGAGGATTCTCGCGGCCTCCGCCACCCTGCCCGTCTCGAGCAAAAACGAGCTGAAGTTCAGAGCGGTGAACGCCGATCGCGGGTCTATCTCGAGCGCGGCGCGGAACATCTTTTCGGCCTCGTCTATCTTGCGCGTCCGCGACTTGAGGTTTGCGTAGTTGTTGAGAATCACTATCGAATCGGGCCGTTTTTTCAGCAGGCGGGAGTATATCTCGTCGGCTTGGGCAAGTTCGCCGTTGAGGCGGGCAATGTTCGCGAGGCCCAATTCGGCCTCGACGAAACCGGGGCGTTTATCCAGCGCGCGCTGGTAGTAAACCGAAGCTGACTGGAGTTCCCCGCCTGCCGCCATTAGGCCGCCGATGCGCGCGATGGTCTCCGCGCACGAGCCGCACATGGCGACCGCCTGATGATACTTTTCGAGGGCCTCGTTTCTGAATCCCCACTGCTCCAGCGCGGCGGCGGCGAGCGTCCTTATCCTCGCCGATTCCGGAAAGTCGTCCGCCGCTTCCTGAACCAAGTTGAATCCCGCGCCTGTGGAGCCTTGCGCGAACTTGCATTCGGCGGCGCGCAATTTCAGAAGCGGCCCTGCCGCCCGCGTGTCGTAGTCTTTCCCGGCGGTCGTTTCAGGCGTGAATCCGCTCGCGGCGGGGTCCCACCCGTCCGCGTCGCAGCCCGAAACGTCAGAAATGAAGAAGAACGGGCCGCGCTGTTTCATCGGAAACGCCGCTCCGTCCATAAGCCTTCTTGCGTCGAAAGCCTGAGGCCGTCGGAGCCTGTCGTCGCCCGCGATTTGATCGACCGCCGCATCCGCGCCCCCAGCCGGCCCCTCAAGCCGTCCGGCGAAATAACCTCCCGAAGCGTCTATCGTCTCTATGTCAGCCCGCAGGTTCCGCGAGCGCGACACATACGCCTCGGGCAGCGCGAACTGCGGGCCTTGCGTGAAATGCGCCGCGTCCCTCGGAAGCCTTTTTATGAAATCGAGCGCAAGCGATTCCGTACTCGTCTCTTTTTTCATGTCCACCGAGCGGAAGTTGGCCGACAGAGGCGACGCGATGGTTGCGAGAAGGACGAACGCCGCGACCGGCGCAAGCGCCCTCGCCCGCGTCGCCGATATCCTCCTGACTATCCCGTCCGCCCCGACCGCCGCAAAAAGCGCGAAAACGGCGAACGCGCCTATGTGCTGCGCCCTCAGTTCCCCAGCCGTCGATTCGTCTCCGCTGAAAGAGAAAAAGAAGACCGCGCCCGCCGTCAGAGCGGCAGCCGCCCACGCGAGAGCCGCCGCGCGGCGGGGCCTTTCCGACACCGCCAGCGCGAATCCTATCAGCCCCAGAAGGATATGCGCGGATATGAACTCAAACTGAAAACCGTGAGCGAAATCGGCCAGACGTCCGGCGAATTCGGTCGCGTCGAAAGCCAGCCTGTTCGCGGGGTCGATCAGGCGCGCGCCCCGCATGTATTCCAGAAAAAGTTCCGGCGTCCGCGGGTTGCCCCAATTTACAAATGGAGAAGAAGCCGCGCGCAGCGCGATGAACGCCGGCATCGCCGCGACGGAAGCGACCGCGAACGCGGAGACAGCGAGCGCGGACAGCCTGCGCGGCAGCCTCCCGACCGACAGCGCGGCTACCGCGACTATCGGCATCAGCGCCACGGCTAAAAGCCACCCGTTCAACGCGGCAAGCGCGGCCGCCAATGCCGCCGCCGCAACCGCTCTGACCCCTTTTGCGCCGACCCCGGAAATCGCGGCTAGAAACAACGCCACAAGCAGAAAATCCAGCGTGTGACGGTCCGCGATCAACGACCGCGACCACAATGTCGGGGCCAACGCGCAGGCGGCGGCTCCGAAAGCTGACGCGAACCGGGATGCCCCGAAACCGCGCGCCGCAAAAAACAGCGCCGCGACTCCACCGCCGCCTAACACTGCCGACATTACATTCAACTTGAACGCTGGGTCCCCGAACGGCAAAATCTGGAACAGCGTCCCCAACTGCGCGTACAGAGGAAACCCCGGCGGATGCGCCGCCCCGGCCCCCGCCGCCGCAAGCGCGAACGCCCCGGAATTGCCGAACGTCACTGTCGGCGCCATCGTCGCCAGATAAAGCGCGAAACAGGACACAAACAGGAGCGCCGCGAGCGCCGCGTCCTTCTTCGCGCCGTTTATTCTAAGCATCCCTCAGGAGACCGGTCCTTTCTTGAACAGCGAAGACGCCAGAGTTATCATTCCCGATCCTTTCTGGCGCGACCTGCGCAACGACGCGGACGCGAGGCTCAGCAGCCCGCCCGCCTCCCGCGCGTCGTACGGGTAGCACGATATGCCGAAACTATAGCTGAACTGGAACCGGTTGTCCGGCCCGAAACTTGTTTTCTCAAGGTTCTTCCGCATCCTCATTATTGGCACGAGCGAGTTCTTCGCGTCCGCCTCGGTGAGCAACATCATGAACTGCGTGTCGCTGTACCTGCACAGCAGGTCGGTGTTTCTGAACGCGTCCTTAAGTCTAGCTGCGAGCCGGGCGAGCGCTTTGCGGGTCTCCTGCTCCCCGTACACCTTCGAAAAATCCGGCATGTCCTCTATCTCCATCAACGCAAGCGAGAACACCTGATTTTTCCGTTGCGCCCGCGCGACTTCCTCCTCCAGCCTCGCCCGGAAATACCTGAAATTCTTCAGCCCCGTCACTGTGTCCGTTATGGTGTGCGACTGGAGCTTCTCTTCCAGTTCCCTGATCTTCTTTTCAAGCTCCGAGGCCGCCTTCTCCTGATCGAGGTACATCATTTTGTACTTCTCTTCCTGTGACACCCGGAACCTCTGCACCGACACCGCCCAGACCGCCATCACTATCGCCGCCCACATGAACGCCTGATACAACGTCCCTTGCTGAGCGAAGCTCGCAAACGCGACGATGCCCGCCGCGAGGGCCACAGACACCGCAAGCGACAGGTCTGGGGCAAACCTGTACACCGCCGACACCGCAAGCAGCGGGATGAAATAGACCGCCCATGAATTCAGCCCGCCGAGGAACCACACGCACGCGCCGACCGCCGCCGCGTCTATGATGAAAAACAGCCACGCCCCGGCGGCCCACCTCTCCGGAATAAACAAAGACAGCGCCACCGCAGCCATCGTCGCGGCCAGCGCCAAAATCGACGTCTCAAACCTCGCCGCTGGGTTGCCCAGCGCCCCGATAAACGCCAGATACACCAGAACCATGCCGAAACACGCCCGGACTAGCCCGACCGTCATTTCTCTTTTGTTTAGGCGCTCTTCCAATATATCGTCCCGTTGACATGCGTATAGGGATTGTTCTAATATTAAACGGCGTGCGGATGGTGTCAAGCTTTTTAAGCTCTCGACCGGCGCTTTCCCATAGTCTTCACAGGAGTTCTATTATATGGCAAACGGCGACAATCAAGGCCTTTTCAAGCTAAGCTACGAAGCTCAGGGCGTTAAAATCGCCTTCTCGCCAGACAGCTTCAACGACACCGCGGCCGCTTTCACCGCCGCAAAAGAGACCCTCCTCGACAAACGCGTCGATCAGGTCGACTTCGGCGCGATCGAAAACGCCCTCAACAGCAAAAACACCGAGCCTTTCGTCGTCGCCCCCCCACAGCCCGAAGCCGTCAACGGCACAGTTACTGCCAAACTGAATGAATTGAAAGACAAAGTCCTCATAAAAATCGACCCCCCCATGGGCAGAGGCAAAAAAGCCGAGATCAAAGACGTCATGGAAGCCGTCAAAACCGCCGGCGCCGCAACCTTCTTCCTCGACCTAGAAAAAATCGAGAACATTATTTCTTCCATAAGATTCAGAGATTTCATAGAAGTCGGCGAGATGCGCCACGGCAGGTTCGACATCAACATCTCCAAAGACTCCACCCAAGCCCTCATCAAACTCCAGCCTCCCTTCGGCGGCAACCCCATCGATAAAAGCGACATTCTTTCCTACCTCAAAAGAAACGAAATCACCACCGGCATCATGATGGACGCCATAGACAAAATCATCAAAGAGGGCCTCTACAATCAGGACCTCGTCATCGCCAAAGGCCAGCGGCCCGAAGACGGACAGGACGGCGAGATAGAATACTTCTTCGACATCAACGCCGGAAAACCGAAACCAAAAGTCGACGAGGAAGGCGAAGTCGATTTCAAAGAACTCAACCTGTTCCACAAATGCAAAGCGGGCGACCCCCTCGCAAGGAAAAAACCCGCCACCCCCGGAAGACCGGGAATCACTATCTACGGCGCGCCCATCGCTCAGCGCGCCGGACGCGACATCCCCACCCCCATCGGCCTCAACACCAAACCCGCCCCCTCCGATCCCAACCTCATCCTCGCCGCCGTTGACGGCCAGCCCAAACTCACAAGCAACAAAGTGAACGTCATCCCCGTCGTCGAGATTCCCGGCGACGTCGACTACTCAACAGGCAACATCGACTTCACCGGCTCGGTGCATGTTCGCGGCAGCGTCCTGTCCGGATTCACCATCCGCGCCATGGGCGATATCCAGATCGGCGGCAGCGTCGAAATCTGCACCATCGAGTGCGGCGGCAACATGATCGTCAAACAGGGAATCCTCGGACAAGACAAAGCCCTCATCGTCTGCCGCGGCAACCTCACCGCCAAGTTCATCGACAAAGCCACCATCTACGCCGACGGCGACGTCTATGTCGACGAATCCATCATGTACTCCAAAATCAGCAGCTCCGGAAAAGTCGTCCTCTCCGGAAAAAAAGGCTTCATCATGGGCGGCGTCACCCGCGCCGCAAAAAGCGTCTCCTGCAACCAAGTCGGCACTCCCACCCAGACCCCCACCTTCATCGAAGTCGGCGGCAGCCCCACCCTCCGCGAAGAACTCGACAAAATGCAGAACGAAATTAAAGACGCCGAAAAACAAGTCGAGATGCAGAGCAAATCCCTCGAAAGCTCCGAAAAACGCAAACATTGCTCCCCCGAACAGATAACAGACGAACAGCAGCAGCGCATCCTCCTCATGTCCCGCGACCGCTTCGCCCTCCTCGCAAAACTCCGCGCCTTCAAGGAAAAAAAGGAAGACCTCGAAGAAAAACTCGTCAGACTAAAAAGCGCCGGACTCAAAGTCCACGTCAGAAAAAAAGTCATGCCCGGCGTCAAAATCACCATCAAAAACGCCTCGTGGCTCTCCGCAGACTCCCTCGACTTCGCCACCTTCAGAGAATACGACGGCGAAATCGAGTTCGGCCCCTACGAAGCCGAAGCGGACAAATAACCCGTCTGTTAACTAAACCGTTTTTTCTCTGCAATCTTTCCTTTTCTTTTGCCACCTCTCTTGCCTGATTGTGTCTATTTTCAGTTGATTCTACCCGGAAGAATTTGAACCCGAATCCGCCATTAGGATTCGGACGCGATTGTTCAGAGCGGATGAAACGCGAGACGCAAGGCGCGTTTTTGCAGCAGGGGCGGGGTTGCCCCGCCCCAAATTATCGTAGTTATTGGGCGCGGAAACCGCGCCCCTACTGAACAAAAAATGTGGCGTCAACGAAGCTGTTCGCCGCTATGAAAATCGCCCCCGGTTCGCTGGCTATATCGGCGAATCCGGGATGAACAAGCTTCCTTTGATAATCCTTTCCCAATTCTTTTCACATGAGCGCGGCGGAGCGCAGGCGCGAACGCGCCTGCTTCGCCGCGCGCATCGAAATATTTTGAAAGGGATTTTAAGGGAAAACTTTTTCAAAAGTTTTCCCTTAACAGCATTAAAGCGCCCCGGCGGTTCAAGGAAACTTTGAAAAGTTTCCTTGAAAATCCATTTCCTTGCGCGTCGGGAAGGGACGTTACCGCGTCCCTTCCCGACGCTCCTTTGAAATCATTTATAAATAAGATTCCGCTGAAAACCCCTTTTCCAATATCTTTTCACATGATACGCGCCAAAGGCAGAAGCGAAGCTCTGCCTTTGGCGCTAACATGAAATATTTTGAAAGGGATTTTAAGGGAAAACTTTTTCAAAAGTTTTCCCTTAACTCCCCTCTTCTCCTCCCTTTTCCCCCACCTCTAAAACGCCTTAAATATCGCCTTTTTTCTTTCGGCCCTTGAAGAAAAACTTGCCGCCCTTTTCAGTTTCGGCGGACTCGATTGCGGGCGGCGCGGGCGAGGCGGACTTCTTAGGCTCCGCCTTGCCGTAAATGTCCCCCACAGTCTTCTTTCGGAGATCGTCTTTCAGCTTTTCTGCCTCGCGTTTCGCGCGCACGTACAACTCCCTGAACCTCGCTGCCTCCTCGTCCCTTTTCCTCAACTCCTCGTCCCTTTTTCGCAACTCATCCTTGAGGCCGCCGATGGTCGATGCCGGAGGCGCGATTGCGGCCGGTTCCAGAATCGGAGCCGCCGGGGGCGCCACCACTGCCGGCTCCGCCGCCGGCGCGGGATTTATCTCTATATCCGGACGCCTCGGCTCCGGCGCCCGCAACGTCGGCTTCGCCGCCCCGCCCTGCCCCGACATCTTTTCGAGCCGGGACGCGACCTCTCCCGGTATGTAATATATCGCACCCTGCGTCCTCTCCAGCATATCCAGCGCCTTCGCCATCCCGTCCTGTCCCTCTTTCAGCATTCTCAGCGCCGACTCGTTGAAACTATATGTCATCTTTCGCGTCTGTTTGATATCGTCGGCGGCAGGCGCCAGCTTCTCCACTATTTCCCTTATCCTTATCAATTCATTCGCCAGCGTCGTCACGATGAACTCCTGCCTCTGCGCCTGCTCGGACAACTTGGCCACCGCCCTATCCATCTTCTCGATGAAGATGTTCGCCTCTTCCTCGCTCACCGCCGCCCTCTTCACAAGCTCATCCGGATTCATAGGAAAAATGTCCGCCAGCTCGCTCTCGGTGTCCTCCCAAGAAAGATGCCGGTCCACCCTCCGCTCCCGGATGGCCTTGAACACCTCCTCGGCCTCCGCCCTGTACCTCTTCTCGCGCCCCGACCCCACATACGGTATGAACTGCGGATACGCGTCCCTGTACTTCCTGAGCGTGCTCTCCGGAAGATTCAACCTCTGCGCTATGTCTTTAAGTGTGAATAAATCCATTCCGCCGGACATCTCCATTACTCTCCGTTCGCGCGCCCCGGCCCGCATCTTTCCAGCCTGCCAGACCTCGCGCGCCTATATTCCGAATGTCATTTATTATAACCGAACAATAATCCCCGTTTCATCTCCAACCCATATTTCCCGCCCTGCCTTCGTTTCTTCTTTCTTCTTATCTTCGCGCCTTTGCGGTTAAAAGCGCCCGCCGCACGCTTTCGCTATTCAGCAACACACCAGCGACGTCCTCCCCAACCCCCCTGCTTCCCACCTCTTCCACACCGCTATCGCGATATGATTCGACCCTTTCGGATTCAATATCCCCCACGGCAGATAAAACCTCTTTTGCGGCCCCTTCTCATGCCAGTAACGCCCCATCAGATACCCGTTCACATAGATATTCGCCTTGCTGAACGCCTCCAGAATCTCCAAAGACACAGGCGCAGGTTCCGCCTCGTCAATATTCAAGTTAAATGTCGTTTCATACAACGCAACGCCTTCATTTTCGGGTTCCCAAAAATGCGGCAACGCTATCTTCTCTTTCGGTTTACAACAACTGAAAGACTTCTTAGGCAGAACCGGGCAAAGCCCCTCCTCCCCCTCAAGCAGCCCTCCTCGATACCTCCACGCCACCTTTGCCCCTATACACTTGAGCGACACTATTCCTCGCGGGTTGCGCGCGTCGTTCTCGAAATCCTTGTTGTGGCCCAGACTCTCCACCACTATCACGATGACATTCTTTCCGCCCTGTTGATATTCGTGATGTATCGGTATATCGAACGTCTCCGGCACATCGTTGCCCACCCCGGAAGTGTTCCTGAAATTGTCCCTCGTCGCGGCCAGCTTGCCGTTCACATATACCGTGAAACAATGCCTCGCGTCTATCACTATCTTCGACAACCGCCCCTTGTACGTCCCTCTGAACCAGCAGTATCCATAATGAATCCCCAGCGCGTCCATGTCCAGCCTCTTGCGCCCGTCCAACTGCTGCCACCCCGAATCGTCATACGCCAGATCAAGCTGCGGCGACGCCCCCGTCACCGTCCACTTCTCCAGCGCCGGCAGTTCCAACCTCGCCGGTTCCCGAACCGGAATCGTCCCAACATCGAACGGCTCCACCCTTTTCACCACTCTCCCCGCATGATCCGTCACGATAATCTTCATCTCCGCCCGCCCAAGCTTGAAATAATCATCGCAACCCGACACCTTCACGCGCGCCTCCGGGCCTCCTGTATTGCGAATGAATATATATTTATATTTTTTGGATTTCCGAACCTTGCAGAAAATCCTCGCCGGCCGATGCTCTACTCCTTCCACAGTCTCCGTTTCGAGGAAATCCTCGCCCAGCGCGGTCACTTCATCTATCAGCCATTTCACGACATGCCACCGCTCCGTTGCCTGCCCGCATTCCGATATCGGAGCCGCCATGTCGTGCGACGTATAAACATCCGGGCTGCCCAGATATCCCCATGTGACCCCACCCGCGAATAGAAAATAGTTAATCAACGTCGCCCGCTGGGCCAGAACCGACTTCGTGGCCAAATCCAACTGGTCCGTCCCAAGCAACGCCCTTACGCTGTCGTATCCCGGACCGCCCCACGAATCGAACCAGCTCGACTGAAATTCGGCGGCGAAGATAGGCTCGTCCCTCTTAAACGCCTCATGCCCCTCCTCGACAATATCCGTCTTCGCGAATATATGCCTCTTGTCCCTCCAATCGGAATAAAAATCGTTTATCGGATAGTCGTCTATAGCCATCATATCGACATCCGTCTGCCTCTCTCCGCAACTCAGTATGTCATTGTGAAAAATTGGAACCTTTATGCCCATTTCCCTCGACCACTCGCACAGCTTCGCGATATACGGATTCGACTCCGAGTTTTCCGACGTCTGGCGCGACAGTTTGGGCAAAATCTTGTAATTCAAGAAATTGAACGCGTCCGAATTCGCCAGCTTGAACAACAACGAAGAATCGTATTTCCTTATCTGCGTCACAATTGTCGACATCGGCCCCTTCAGATGCGGCAGCAGGTTGAACTCGTTCTCAGCCTGAAAAAGTATAAGGTTCTTCCTGCGCGCTATCCTCGGCGTTATCCTTTCCCACCATTCCCTGACATATTGCATGTAGATTTCGTCATAAACCACTTTCCCGTCCGCCCGGCAGCGCAGAACAGGAGCCGGCTTTGCCAGCAACCACGCGGGCAACCCCCCGGCGTCTATCTCAGAACATATATACGGCCCCGGCCGCGCGATCAGGTATAACCCCGCTTCCTCGACCTCGTCCATCAGCCTTTCAACATCCCTGTTCCCCGTGAAATCGTACTTTCCCTCCTTTTCGCTGTGATAGTTCCACGGAAAGTACACATCCACCGCGTTCAGCCCCGCATCCTTCATCAGCTTGAGAATCTTCTTCCACTGCCCCGTCTCCGGCAACCTGTAATAATGAAGCGCTCCGCTCCAGATGAAAACCCTCTTACCGTCTATCTTTAAACTGTATCTGTCTTTGGTTACCTTCATCGCGCCGTCCTCCATGCCGCAAAAATTATGTTTTCAAAATATTGTGTTTTTCAGTACCACAAAATAATACTATATCCATCCGCGCTTGTCTTTGCGTTGTGAATTTTATTTTTTGTGTTTTTCAAACAATTAAAAACACGCCTTCGCGTTTCTTGTTTGACCGCTCGTTTGCGATAATCAAAATGCGTCGCATTTCATAGTTTTTACAGTTTTTGTGTGCTTAAGACCCTTTTGCCGCATATACGGCCCACTGCGGTTCCATGCTTCAAAAATTGGGATTGTACAGGTTTTTTGTACAGAACTTTAACACGCGGTTTTTTGTAAATAAACATGCCTTTTTGTGGAAATGTTGAAAAGTTGTGTATAAACCGGCGCTGTTGAGACGCATTTTCAACATTTTTTCGTTTTTATCAGCAATAAAATCATTTTCACGGTGGTTTGTGCGTCATTATGCCCACAAGTTTTCAACATCCCCGGGATTATTTTTTTTCAGGGTCAAAGCGCTCCGTGTTTTACTTCGCCGATTTTGCGAAACAAGATGCTCTACCCCCTTTTTCGGTTCTGAGAAAAACACAAACACACCACCGATCCCTGCTGGCTTTCCATGTTCTTCATTGTGCTTTTTTGTGGAAACCGAATATGCCTAACTACACAAAACTCGCCTTCATTTACTATATCCATTTAAACAACTTATTATTTGGGATTACCTATAAATTATTGCTGTTTTCGCTCTTGCACAAAAGAAAATATTTCCTGATTACACGAATACTCAGCCAGTGAAAACGCACGATTTGGAGAGGGCGATTCTTCGCCACTCCGTAAACAGGCTATTTATCGCCTCTGTTTGAAGCGACTGAAGTCGCTTCTATAGCAACCCGATTCCGTCATTAGGATTCGGGAGCGATTGTTTAGAGCGGATGAAATGCTAGGCGCAAGGCGCATTTTTGCAGTGAATAGAACTTATGGTTCATGAACAAAACAATGTGGCGGCAACGAAGCAGTTCGCCGCTATGAAAATCGCCCCGGTTCGTCGGCTCTATCGACGAATCCGGGATTAAAGCGGCGATGAATCGCCGCGCTCTAAATTTCGACTTCGTGCGCTAAATACTCCTTAAAACAAATATGCTGGCTGGACTTACAACGTTTCTTTAGTAATCAGGAAACATTCTGCTCACCTATTTTGTGTGACACCAGTGCGTCTTAATTTGTTTTGTATGATGCATTATGATGCTTACTGGATTTGTATGCTATAATTTTGATGCTTCAAATGCTTTGTGCCTTTGGCTCTCTGCTATAAGTTGAAATTCTAGTTTCATCAGGTATTTAACGTCTTTATGAATTAAAGACGAATTCGAAATCCTGTGAGACTGGAGCCTCACAAAAAAGCGCAAGAGAACCTGCTGTAACAAAAACAAAGCGCTTTTCCGCTAACTCACGGAAAAACTCGCAGAGTCGGATTCCTGACGCTTCATTTTCAATTCTTTATCAACTGTGGTATTTTGAAGGCGTAAATCAGTTTGTGTTTTTGCGTGAACTTCATGTCCAATACTAGGCGCGAACGCGCAAGCGCGCAAATATTCATGATTTGCATTGTCAATAAAGGTTTTTTTGGCGCGCGCCTGTTTTATTTGTTCTGCACGCTGTACGTCAGGTAATAAGAGCGGTCTTTGGGCGCATTTGAGCCTGTGGCAGTCTGCATAACAGTGAATCCGATAGACGAGAGACGGCCTGTTTGCCGGGTAAGTCCGGCCCCGATTTTCACTTTGTCCTTGTTGAGATAGGAAAATGAACTAACCTGTGTCGGCGCTGTTCCAAGAGCCGTATGAGAGGTAGAATAACCATCCGTGCAGGAAATGCGGGTGACAAGCGCCCGGGCCAGCCACACGTCCGCAAACACCCGGCCGATCTCTAGGTCCACTTCCACTTCGTCCGGCGTAGAGCCTGTCCGAACCCTGTATATCGCGTCCGCCGAATAATAGAAATTTCTTTCCCTGTAATATTCGCCGAAGGAAGCTCCCGCCTCTACGTCGAAAGAGCCGTCCCCGGGCGAATTGAGATACTGTTCGTCATAGCTTCCGGGTATTCGGACGCCCGCCATGAGCGCTATGGCCGAATGCTTGTTGTGTATCTGTTTTTTGTATCTCACGTTCAGGTCGGAAATCCCTCTAATCCTGTGTTGCGTCACTCCGGGGATGGGATCCCGGGAAGATGTTATGGAGTATCCGGCAAGCACGCTGATATCCGATTTGTTTCCTAGCCCGGCGTTGTAATAGGCAAGGAACTCGAGCCTGCGCGCATGGTCGTCAAGGTCTTTCTCGTTGCCTTCGGCATTTAGAAAGGTGTTGAAATGCGTGTAAGCGGTGGTGAGAGCGAACTGAGAGCGGCCTTTTTCCTGAACCCACGGGCCAGCGGCGGCTGCTGAGCTGATAGCCGCTACGAAAATGAGCGCGGAGATGACTTTTTTCATGGCGCCTCCATTAGAACCCTAATCGCGGCGGGCGTTTTTTGCCGCAACCGCTGATGAAAAATAATACACAAAAAAAATATTCCGGGCAATAAGGCGGAGATAAAGCGCGGACCGACCGAATACTTTTTTCAACCCGAATTCGTCGATAGAACCGACGAACCGGGGCGATTTTCATAGCGGCAAACTGCTTCGTTGCCGCCATATTTTTTTGTTCATGAACCCTATTTTCTATTCACTGCAAAAATGCGCCTTGCGCCTCGCATTTCATCCGCTCTGAACAATCGCTCCCGAATCCTAACGACGGATTCGGGTTCAAGCGCCTTCGGCGTCGCTCGCGGCGGAGATGAAAAAAGCTTCATAAAAACTCTTTATTTGCCAGCGTTTCCGCCTCGCTCATCCTTCGCAAACAACGAATGCCGCTATGATATGACAACATTAAACCGGCCCTCGGATTATGTTCGAAACTCATTGCTAAATGCGCGGCGATTTGTTATTATATCGTTCACCCTCGAAGGTTGTCACAAAGACATGAATCAGACAAGAAACAGGGCGCGCGACGGGGACACAGCGAGGGAAATGCTTTTGAGCGAGAGTCGGGTGTTGTAAAATGTCTCTGGACGATATCTGGAAAAAAACCGTCGATGCCCTCGAGTCGAAGCTTAACCACTCGGTTTACATGCTTCTCATAAAGCGGATCGTCCCTGTGTCTCTCGATGAAAACATCCTGTATCTGAAGATCCCCGGAACAATGAATATTAGCTATTTTGCGGAGCACAAGGGAACGATTGACGATACGGTTTCCGAAATACTAGGCATGGAAACGGATGTTGTGGCGATACAGGACGAAACGCCGGAAAGCGCGGCAGAAAAGGCCTCGCGAAAGCCGTCGGCCATGATTGAGAAGCAGTCCGACGCGCAACGCCCGCCCCGCCTAGGCGCCGCGCCACACCTCAATCCCAAATATACTTTTGAAAATTTTGTCAGAGGCTCGACCAACCAGATTGCATACGAAGCCGCCCGCGCCGCCGCCGAAGCTCCGGGCAACGTCTATAATCCTCTTTTCTTCTACGGCGGAGTCGGCATCGGAAAAACCCACCTTATGCAGGCTATCGGTCACTACATCGCCTCCACACACCCAAATCTTATTATTTCTTATAAAACGACAAACTGGTTTATTCACGAATATACCACCGCAATCCGCGAAAACCGAATGCATGATTTCCGAAATCACTACCACAGAATTGATGTTCTTCTGCTTGACGACATTCAATTCATTGAAGGAAAAGAATCAACTCAGGAAGAATTTCACCAGATATTCAATGATTTTTATGAACGAAAGAAGCAAGTCGTTTTGACATGCGATCGGCCGCCGAAAGAATTACCGAGAATTGCCGACAGACTGATTAGCCGCTTGAGTTGGGGCCTTGTCTGCGATATCCAACAACCCGATTTTGAAACCCGCGTTTCGATTATCAGAAACAAGCTTGATATCGAAGGCAATTATCTTCCTGAAGACATCATTAATTATATCGCCGAATATATCAGGACCGATATAAGGATGCTCGAAGGCGCGCTGAACAGGCTTTTCGCTTATTCCAAAGTGTCTGGCAAGGAAATAAGCCTCGAAAGCGCGGAAAAAATCATCAAGGATATCTCTCCAGATAGTAAAAAAGAGGCTGTTTCGGTGCAAAAGATTGTGAAGATAGTGGCAAACCACTACAACCTTGACGCGGCGGCTGTTCTCGGAAAAAGCAGAAAGAAAGAACTTGCTCTAGCCCGCTCTGTCGCTATGTATCTTGCTTATGATATAACAAAGCTTCCCCAGAGTTCCATTGGAAACGAGTTCTCCGGGCGAGACCATTCGACCGTCATTTATTCATTGGAAAAAATCAGGTCGGAGATGGAATCCGACCCGGAGTTCAAGAAAACCATACAATATTTAAAGGACAGAATAACCGGTTGAAAAGCCGTCAGTTGATGTTGAAATGAAAAGCGCCCTCACGCAACCTTGCGCAACACTTGGCGAAATACACCACATTAATGCACTTTTCATAAAATTATCAACACCTATTTTCAAAAGAATGCTCTTATATTAGAATATATTTTTAGTTTTACACAATTGCACTGCAATATTAATAATAATAAGTTAAAATATTTAAAAGAACTGACAAAGGAAAAAGCGGGTAAAGGAGTTAACAAGATGAAATTCTTCTGTTCGAGGGACAAGCTGATAAAGAACTTGCAGATAGCGCAGAGGGCTGTCGACGCTAAGAGCCAAGCCGCCGTCTTGAGAAATGTTCTCATGGACGCGTCTGGCGGGAAACTGAACCTTGTCGGGTACGACCACCGAATGGGGATCAGGACAAGCATCGACTGCCAGATCGACACTGAGGGCAGCATAACAGTACCCTGCGCGCTCCTGATTGACATTTTAGGTGTCATGCAGGAGGAACAGGTCTACTTCACCCTTGAAGACAGCTCAATGAAGGTGGAATGCGGAAGGTCGAAGTACAACCTTTCGTGCATTTCCGCCGACGACTTCCCTCCTTTCCCGAAGATCGAAGGAAAAGACACATTCGAGATGGAAGCGGGCGTTCTAGAGACGGGGATACGCCAGACGATATTTGCCACCAACCCGGACGACCACAGGGCTTTCATGGGCGGCGTCCTTCTCAACCTTGAAAAGAATGAAATAAAGTTCGTGTCCACAGACGGGCACAGACTGGCAATGAGAAAGTTCGACGTCCCCGGCGGCTCCCTGCCGACGCAGAAAGTGATAATTCCGACAAGAACGCTCAACGAGCTTCTCCGGATTCTGCCGGACGCGGGCGAGGAAAAAGTAAAAGTCACCGTCGACGTGAAATCAATATCCTTCACGCTGGACGGCGTGTTCGTCACCTCCCGGCTGGTCGAGGCGGAATATCCCAAGTTCGAAAAAGTCATCCCCACCCGCGCGGAAGGCCAGTGCAGAATCAACAGGACTCGCATGATGGGCTCCGTAAGAGGCGCTTCCATCATGGCCAGATCGAAGGAAAATAGGGACCTCATCGAGATAAACGTCACCGACGACAGCATAAAATTCACTTCCAGCACGCAGGACGTGGGCAGCGCGAGCGAAGAACTCGAAGTCGTCAAGAAGGGCAAAGACATCCGCGTCGCTTTCAACTCGAAATACATACTTGATTTCCTCGGCGCGGTGGAAGAGGACGAAGTGGTGTTCGACTACACCGAAGAGCTTGATCCCGGCCTTTTCCACACCGATATGCCCGGCTATACATACGTCCTGATGCCGATCAAGGTTTAATGGCGGCTGAAAAACGCCCACAACTCAAGAAGTTCGGGTCTGTTCTGGACTACATAAAAAAAGTCTACGGAATAGACGAGAAAATTGAGTTGCACGAAGCCGTCAAAGACTGGCAGAGCATAGCCGGCGCGGACTTGGCGAAACATTCCAAGCCGCTCTTCTTCCAGAATCGAATCCTCTACATCGGAATCGAAGGCTCCGCATGGGCGCAGGAAATCTCATTCCGCAAACGAATGATTATCGACGGGGTGAACAACCGCCTCGGCCGCCCCCATGTCAAAGATATCCGCACCCAATTGCTGGACGATAAAAACAACCGCCCGCCAGACCGGAAAACCAAAGGATAGTTAATTTCTAAAAACCAAAATAACAACAGAAGCGGTTTTCGCCTCCGGCAGTAGGAAAAAACCATTTAAACCCGAAAAAAAACAAAGATTGGGGAAAACCCTTTGAAAAGGGTTGTTCCCCAAACCCCATTCCCAAACTTTTCACGCTGGCGCCAAAGTCGTGGCTGCGCCTCCGCCTTTGGCGCTCATAATGGTAAAGGACGGGAAAAAAGGGGGGGGTAAAACAGGTTCCTGCTTCGGGAATGACGGCGCAAAAGAAATCAGAAATGACAAAATAAAACAAAATGGAAAATCTTGTCGCCGGGCGATTCGTGAATCGCCCCTACCGTGAATCGCCCCCTGCCCACGCATTGTCCCGCCCCCGTTTTTCAATCCCTACTCTTGCAAAGCATTGCCATGTCGCAACACAAAGCCGTCGCAACAATGGCCGGGGACGACATCACATTAGAATTGTAGGGGCAATTCATGAATTGCCCGCATTCCCCCCCGCCTCGCATACCTCGCCCTCTGTTCCCCAACCGCGGCGATTCATCGCCGCTTTGCCTTTCTGGGAATTCATTCACGGCCCGCCCCGCGCAGGACAAACAATGGATACAAGACACACCCGCCTACCCATCTCAACCCAAAGAGCAACAGGCGATTGACATTAAGACTGCCCGATATGATATAGTGGAGCCATGCCGAGAATAACAAGCATTCTGAAAGCGTTAATAGGCGACCGTTTCAAGTTGTTTGACATTGCCTGAGCAGCAGGAGACAAGCGGATGATTTTAAGAAACGCCTTATGTTTTTTATTTGTAGTAATTGTCGCTTTCTTCATTTCGTTTTTAGTCTACTATCTCGCGCTAATCATGCTGCTTGCGCTCAGATTGTATTGCGACATTGATTTATTTCATCTTAATATTATTACTTATTCATCGTATATTTCATTAATCGTTGCGGGTTATATTATTGGGAAGATGTTTTGCATAAGCCCCCTTCTTATTCTATTGTGTTATTATATAGCAACAAGATTGATATTTGTTTTGCTTTACAATCTAAAAATTGACAACATGCCAATATACTACGTATTGGCAGAATATCATTGGAGGAGATGGGGAACGGTCAACGGGTTGGATTTGCTTTTTCTTATGCTTGGCTACATATTGTTTGTGCTAGGCAAGAGGTCTGTTGTGAAGCGAGATCGGATATGAGAATGAAAAGGGATAAACAAAGATCGGTCATCTATATACCCGAAGAAACTTGCCACAAAAACGAGTTTCTGAGAATAGATTAAATTCAGGCAGAGTAAAATTTGACGCTTAATTCCCGGAGCGGCGAAAAGCGGGCACAGGCAGCCGCAGAAGACGCGTTGCCAGTCCCCGTTTTTGGCGCTAGAGTGAAAAGTTTGGGAAAAGGGGATTGGGGAAAGAACCCTTTTCAAAGGGTTTTTCCCCAAACGCTAGAGGCGAAAACTCATCCCCGACTCTTTCATCTTTAAATCGTTTTCCCGATAATTCGCGTTCAATCACATTTTCGAGTAGAGGAAGTCGGGCATGTGGCGAAGAGCGATGCCGACGGCGCGCCATTTTGGAGGGATGTAGGCGATGGATTTGCCGCGAGCGACGGCGTCAACGATGTGTGTGGCGGCGATTCTGGAGGAGCACAGCCAGAACATGCCTTTCTGGCCTTCTGTCAGAGGAGTGTCCACGAACCCGGGGCGGATGTCGGTGACGAAGATGGGGAGTTTTCTTTTGCGGGCGTTGAGGCGGAGCGATTCGAGGTAGACGCTGGCGAACGCCTTGGTTGCGGGGTAAGCGGGGTTGCCCGGCTCGCCCCGGAGCGCGATCACGGAGGACACGCCGGCGAGTTTTCCATAGCCCTGTTTAAGAAAATGCTTATAAGCAACGTTGCACATGGCGGCGAACCCCGTCACGTTGATGTCGATGGTTTCTTTCTCAGGCTCCCAGTCCAAATCCCTGTTGGGGCGGCCCGTGCCCGCGTTGATAACCGCGATGTCCATGCCGCCCATCTCGGCGATGAGGGCCTCGAACTCGGCCATCGCCCGCTCCGGGACGGATGCGTCGAACGTCCGCGTGTGGCATTCCCCGGACATGCAAGACCTGACGGTTTCGAGGTTGGAGCTGTTGCGCGCGGTGATGCCGACGACGCAGCCGCGACGGCTGAACTCGTCCGCGACGGCCGCGCCGATGCCTTGGCTGGCTCCTATTATCACGACTTTCTTTTTCTCGCTCATATCCGGGCGGTCTCCTTGTGGCGCGGCGGCGGTTCAGCCGGGCTGGCGTTTTGCCACTTCTTCCAGAAATCGTATCGCAAACAGCATAGCGCCCAGAAGGGCGGCGACGGCAAGAACGGCGCATCCCATCATGAAGAACCGCATCTTCCCGCCCAGTTCCGGGTCGGTCAGGATGGAGTGGCTCTTTTTGGTCGACACTCGTTTCTTGAGGGCGTCGAACTGGGCCTCGAAGTCCTTAAGGGCGCGCTCGGACGCCGGAGACGGAGGTTTCAGGTCGGCGTCCGCCGGTATTGTGGCGCGGGGGGCATCGCCGCTCGTTGCGGCTCCGCATCCCGGACAAAACCTGAATCCGGGAGACAATTCAGCTCCGCATTGTGAACAATATCCCGGGCCGGTCATTCCGCGGCGTCCTCTCTCATGGCTTAGGCTCGATTATACCGCCGGAGAGCGCGAGTGTAAAACAGGAAGGTTGAAGCAGGTTAAAGACGAAAGAATAAGAGAGAAGTTTTTCGCCTTCGGCGATTGGGGAAAAACCCTTTGAAAAGGGTTCTTTCCCCAAACCCCTTTTCCTAAACTTTTCAATTTATGTCGTCCTTGAGCGCAACGCAGAGGCGGTCGCGCGCTTGCCCGCCCGCCGCGCGCTGTGTACAATTCTCTCAAGAATTACCGGAGGATATGTCATGGACTGTCGAACGAGCTTAAAAACAGGCGCGGACATCACGTCCGCGATGAGGGCGCACCGGGTGGCGGACGCGATATCGGCGGGGGTGGAGCTTGGGGTGTTCGACGCGCTTGCCGCCGGCGGCATGTCCGCCGCGCAGACGGCCCGAAAGATAAAATGCTCCGCGCGCGGCTGCGAGATTCTCATGAACGCGCTCGCGGCGGTCGGGCTGTTGCGCAAAAAGGCGGACGCGTTCAGCCTGACTCCTCTTGCCAAAAAGCATCTTATGTCCGGCTCGCCGGCAACAATGGCGAGGATGATATCCCACTCGACGAACACGCGGCGGACATGGATCGACCTGCAGGAAGCGGTGAAGACGGGCAGGCCGATTCCCAAGACGCCGGAGCGGATGAAGAAATCGCGCGAGCGGCAGCAGGACGATTTCATACTGGCGATGCGGGACATGTCGCGCGGCCCGGCGGTCGATCTGGCGGCGGCGCTCGACCTCTCCCGCGTCGAAAACGTCCTCGATGTCGGCGGCGGGCCCGGCTCTTTCCTCTTCGCCATGATCCGGCGCAAACCCTCCATCCGGGGCGTCATATTCGACCTGCCGCAGACCATCTCCATCGCCGACCGCCTCATCACACAGGAAGGCTTCTCCGACTCCGTCGGCACGATGTCCGGCGACTACAATGTCGACGACTTCGGCGACGGCCTGTTCGACCTCGTCCTGATGTCCAGCATAATCCACATAAACTCGCCCGCGCAGAACAGGAAGCTGATTAAGAAGGGGTTCCGCGCGCTGCGCCCCGGCGGCTCGCTCGTCGTTCGCGACTTCATGCTGGACGACACGAAAACGGCCCCTGTGGACTCCGCGCTTTTTTCGGTGAACATGCTGGTCAACACTGAGGGCGGGGCCTCGTATTCGACGTCGGAGATACGCTCTTGGTTCGCGGGCGCGGGCTTCGAGCGCGTCAGATATTTCGAGCTGCCACAGCGCGCGGACATCTGCGTCGGCTTCCGCCCGGCGGCGAAGAAGTCGGCAAACCCGAAGAAAAAACGATAGCGGCGAAGGGCCGTCCCGAACCGGACGACGGCCCCCTCCCGCCGAAGGAGCGGTTATGAAGGAAAAAATTCTGGCGGACTTCCACCGCAAGCGCGCCGGGCGCGTCATCGAAAATATGAAACGCAGGAACATAGACGGCGCGTACTTCCCGGACAGGCGCGGGGCGATCTCGCACATCTGCGGGCTGATCCCCGCCGGGGCCACCGTCGGGCTGGGCGGCTCCGTCACCATCGTCGAGTCCGGGCTGGTCGACGCCCTTCGCGGGCTGGACGCCAAGTTGCTGGACCGCTACAAAGACGGCGTCTCCCCCGAAGAGGTCTTCGAGATGCGCCGCCGCGGCATGACCGCCGACGTCTTCATAGCGAGCTGCAACGCCATTTCATACGACGGCAGGCTCGTCAATCAGGACGGCCTCGGCAACCGTGTGGGCGGCATTATCTTCGGCCCGGAAAAAGTCATCCTGATGGCGGGCATGAATAAGCTCGTTCCCACCGTCGAGGACGGCGCGCGCCGCATCAAGGAATACGTCGCTCCGCTGAACAGCGTGCGTTTCGGCGCGGACACGCCGTGCGCGCGAACCGGGTTCTGCGACGACGCGGCGTGTTTTCCGCCGTCGAGAATCTGCAACCAGTTGACGGTCATCGAGGCGAGCGCGGCCCCCGGCCGCATCACTGTCGTTCTCGTAGGCGAGGAACTCGGATTCTGACTGTCCGCCCATCCCTCTCATAGGAGGCTTGCTTAATGGCAACCACCAAGAAAATCAAAACGATAGGCGTCCTCACCGGCGGCGGAGACTGCCCCGGCCTAAACGCGGTCATCCGCGCCGTCGTGAAAACAGCCTACACTCATTACGGCATGGAAGTCCTCGGCATCCGGGACGGCTTCGAGGGCCTCATCCACGGCAAACAACACATCATGAAACTCACTCCGGACGCCGTGCGCGGCATACTCCCGCGCGGCGGAACCATCCTCGGCACCACCAACAGGGGAAACCCCTTCGCGTTCGTCCCCGCAGGCTCCAAAGCCAAACCGAAAAACATGTCCCGCGCCGCCATCGCGAACTTCAAGGACCTCGGCCTCGACGCCCTAGTCGTTATCGGCGGCGACGGCTCTCTAGGCATCGGCCTCGACTTCTTCAAACTCGGACTCCCCGTCGTCGGCATCCCGAAAACCATAGACAACGACCTGTCCGCCACCGACTACACATTCGGGTTCAACACCGCTGTGAACACCGCCACCGAGGCCATAGACAAGCTGCACACCACCGCCGAAAGCCACCACCGCATCATGTTCCTCGAAGTGATGGGGCGCAACGCGGGCTGGATCGCGATGGAGTCCGGCATATCCGGCGGCGCGGATATCATCCTGATACCCGAAATCCCGTACGACATCAAGACGGTCTGCCGCAGAGTGGAAGCCCGCAGCCGGCACGGAAGGATGTTCAGCATCGCCGTGGTGGCCGAAGGAGCCAAACCGCTCGGCGGCAAAGAAGTGTACGCGGACGAAACCGCGCGGCGGCTCGGCGGCATCAGCCACTCCATCGCCCGCGACGTCGCGAAACTCACCGGACACGAAACCCGCGTCACCGTGCTCGGACACGTTCAGCGAGGCGGCTCCCCGTCCGCGTTCGACCGCCTGCTGGGAACCCGCTTCGGCGCGGCCGCCGTCAAACTCGTCGCCGACCGGCAATTCGGGCGCATGGTCTGCCTGCGCGGCATGAACATCGAGTCCGTCACCCTCGAACAGGCCACGGGCGTTCTCAAAACCGTCCCGCCGGACGGCGAACTCGTCCGCGCCGCCCGCGACGTCGGCATCACTCTCGGCGACCCCGCCCGCGACTGAGTCCAGCGCGCGCGACCGGGAGCGGAACGCCTTTGCGTTTTGCCTAACGGCGAATATTAAACATTGAAAGGAGCCGGTTTTGAGAGGAACGAAGTTCATCAAAACCGGCGCGCCGGGAGTTTTTTTCGGAAGGGGCGCGGGGAAACCTGTTTTTTGCAAAAAAATGGTTTCACCGCAAACACATGGAAAATTCTTAAAACATAATCATAATCAGCAAGCATAAGCGACGCGCGCGTTTTGCCAGCGGCGAAACTAAATTGAAAGAGGATTTGCGAAATGACTTTTCAGCACATTAAGATAGAGACGCGGGACGCAGTGGCCGTCGTCGTAATAGACAGGCACGAGAGACGCAACGCCCTCGCCGAGCAGACCATAACCGAACTCGGAATCGCGTTCGACCAGTTCGCCGCGGACCCCGCTGTGTCCGCCGTTGTCATCACCGGCGCGGGAGACAAAGCGTTCTGTATGGGGGCCGACCTCGAAGAAGGGTTCGACGCAGCCGGAGACGTCAAAAGCATCGTGCTTGCCGGACAGGCCGTGTTCCAGAAAATCGAGCGGTTCCCCAAGCCGGTGGTCGCGGCGGTTAACGGATACGCGCTCGGCGGCGGGTTCGAGCTGATGCTCGCGTGCGACATGTCAGTCGTCGCGGACAACGCCCCTCTCGGACAACCCGAATGCGGTCGCGGAGTCATCCCCGGCTGGGGCGGCACACAGAAAATCCCCCGCATCTGCGGCAAAAACGCCGCCCTAGAACTCTTGCTGCTCGGACACCGCATCCGGCCCGAAAAAGCCCTTGAACTCGGCCTTATCAACCGCGTCGCCCCTAAAGAAAAAGTCCTCGACGAAGCCGTCGCGCTCGCCGCCCGGCTCGGACGCCAGCCCGCCCACGCCGTCGCCCTCATCAAAGATGCCGTCTCTCGCGGACTAGAAACCTCCCTCCAAAACGGCCTTGCCATCGAAGCCGATAACTTCGCCCAAGCCTACGCTCATATAAGCGCGGCAGCAAAAGACGTCAAAGGCTGATTTATAAAATGAGCCTCCGGCGGCCAAAGAGAACCTTTTGAAAAAGGTTCTCTTTGGAATCTCTCTAAAACTTTTCGATGCGCGGCGGATGATGTCGCTGCGCGACTTCTCATCCGCCGCTCATGGGATAATAGTTTGTGAACAAGATTGTTTGAAGAAGCGCGGTCTGAACGAGAGTTATGCAAATGTAAAGTTGAACTTTGGATTTGCATAAAACGGGGCGCGCGAAAAGAAGCGGGAAGAAAATCACGGCAAAAAGCAAAGCGGCGATTCATGTCTGTACGGAGACATGGGCAACAAGTGTGAGGAGTGGCGAAAAGAGGGTACAGGCAGCCGCGAAAGCCGCGTTGCCAGTCCCCTTTTTTCACAATTGGCGGCGGGAATCGGTGGTTGCGCTCTGTGCGGGGGACGGGAATAAATTCCCTGAAAGGCAAAGCGGCGATGAATCGCCGCAGTCCAAAGCGCGCGAAATACGGCGCGCGGCATCAGAGTGAAAAGTTTGGGAAAGGGGTTTGGGGAACAACCCTTTTCAAAGGGTTTTCCCCAATCGCCAAGGGCGAAATGCGTTACCTCTGCTTTTCGTCTTTAACGGGTTTTCCCCAATCGCCAAGGGTTAAATGCTCTATCCCCAGCTTTTCGTTTTAACTCTTTGCCCCAATCGTTTTTTCATCATTTCGCTAATTTCTTGACATGCGGGGCGGGTGGTGATATGTTGCGCGGTGAAATGAATAGTTATGTTAGAGCAGAGAGGTTGGACGCGGCGCCGCCGATCGGCCCGGAGTACACTCGCGCGGAGCGGGCGTTCAGGGTATGGATGTTGATCAGCGCGTGGATGTACGCGTTGGCGGGACTGTTCTTTTTGGTTCTCGGCAGTGGAATAGCGCCGGCGGTCAATGCGTTATCCGCCAAGGTTTTTCCCGCCCTGCCCCTCTACCCGCTTCCGGCGGACGGGCCGGAAGGCAAATTCTGGCTCGCGCTCAGTCTTTCCATGATGGCGATGATAACTTGGATATGCCGCGCGGCATACCTCGACTTGCGCCGCAACGCCTTTCTTGTTCCGGTGTTGCTGCTGTCGAAGTTCTGTTCGTCCGCGTTCTATTTGGCGTTTTTCATAGGGAGCGGGCAGCTTGCGCACTTTGTGGGGTTCATGACGGACGGGCCGTTGTTTTTGTTTACGGCGGCGATGTGGTTTTTCGCGGCGCCCGGCCCGAGGCTGATCTCCCGCGATGAGGAGGACACTCTGGCGGCGATAGGCGACGCGTTGTTTCCTCCCGGCGGCGCGTTCGAGGCGGGCTTTTCCGATTTCAGGGAGGAATGTCTGGCGGACGCGCGCAAGATGTTCGCGGCGCAGGACCCGGTGTCGCGATTGGGTTGCCGCGTGATGATCCGGGCGCTCGACCTGTCTCCGATGTATATCCTGTTCAGGCCGGTCACGCTGCGCAGGCTGCCGAGGGAGCGGCGGATTGTGACGCTGCAGAAGGTGGAAAGCCACTGGCTGCCCGAAGTGCGGCTGCTGTTGTTCGCGGTGAAAATCCTTGCCGCCCTGCCCTTCTTCAACAGGGAAAGCGCGGCGCGCGCGGTCGGCTTCATCCGCGAGGAGGGTTGCGAATGACGGTCAGGCTGAGGGACAGCGGCGCGATAGTGGTCGGCACGGGCGCGGGCGGCGCGGTCGCGGCGGCGTCTCTGGCGCGCGCGGGCGTCGATGTGCTGATGCTCGAAGAGGGCCGCTTGTTCAGGCCGTCCGACCTCGGCGGCTTTGTGGACGCTATCTCGGATATGTATCTGAGCGGGGCCACCACAGTCGCGCTCGGCAGGCCCCCGGTGTCCATCACCGTCGGCCGCGCTGTCGGCGGAACCACCGCAATCAACTCTTCCACGTGTTTCAGGCCGCCGCGTGAAAAAGTGGCCGCGTGGGGCGGCCCGGATTACGAGGAGTTCGTTCCCCTGTTCGAAGAGATCGAGCGAAGGATAAACGCAAAGCCGGCGGACGTCGAGTTGCTGGGCGGCAACTGGCGCGTGCTCAAACGCGGCTGCGACGCGCTCGGCGTCGGAATCAGGCCGCTAGTCCACAATATCCGCGACTGCAAGATGCGCGGGCGCTGCGCGTTCGGTTGCCCCGAAGGAGCCAAACAGAGCATGGACGTCACATTCGTGCCGGACGCCGTCGACGCCGGGGCGACTCTGTTGACCGGACACAGCGTCAAACGGATCATCGTCGAAAACGGGCGCGCAGTCGGCGTCGCGGGAGTCGGCCCTGACGGCCCGTTCGAGGCGCGCGCCCGCTCCGTCGTCGTCGCTATGGGCGCGTTGCGCACTCCCGCCTTCCTGCTCAAACAAAAACTCGCCAATTCTTCCCGCCGCGTCGGAAAGGGTCTTCGCATCCATCCCGCCGGCCGCGTCGTCGCCGAAATGAACGAAATCGTCGACGGCCACATCGGAATCTCTCAGGGCGCTTTCATCGATAAATGGGCCTCGCGCGGCGTCACCCTCGAAGGCATCTTCCTCAACCCCGGCGTCATGACAACTTCGCTCCCCGGCGTCGGACACGAACTCAAAGACCTCGCCGCCGCCTACCGCCGCCTCTCCGCCTTCGGCGCTATGGTGTCCGACACTTCCTCCGGACGCGTCATCCCCGGCCACTTCGGATACCCCTTCAACGCTTTTTACCAACTCAACCTGCGCGACGCGCATAACCTCCGCTTCGCTGTCGCCCGCATAGCGGAAATCTACCTCGCCGCCGGAGCCAAACGCATCTTCACCGGATTCCACCCCGTCCCCGTCGTGAACAGCCCGGAATCATTGCGCAAACTCGAATCCGTCCGGCTCAAAGCCTCCGACCTCGAAGTAATGGCTTTCCACCCCCTCGGAACCTGCGCTATGGGCGCGGACCCGCGACGCTCCGTCGTCAACTTCGACCTCGAATCTCACGACGTAAAGGGCCTTTACGTCATGGACGCATCCGCCATCCCAGACTCCCTCGGCGTCAATCCACAGATAACCATCATGGCAATCGCAATGCGCGCCGCCCGCATCCTCGCCTCAAAACTTAAATAAACTCACCCCCCTGCCCCGCCTTCTCTCGCGCATGCCTCGGCCCTTCGGCATCACGCTAATTCGCCATTTGGGAGGGAATCCAGCTTCGGAAATTCTTCTCAGCACGAATAATATTTTGACTATTCAAATGAATTACAAATGTTGTCACAACCGACCGACTGTGAGCGCTACCGGATTTGGCGCGGAGGAACATTCTTTTGCAAAATGCTCTCGACCGAAAATCCGCAAAAAAACTTGCTATCAGTCAGCATATTAAAAATTCAGACTGATATTATGGCTATTCTGTTTTTGACGAGGTTGATTTCTTTGATGACTCCTATGATTTCCTTCCTGTCTCCGAAAAGATCATCAATCAAAATCCTGTCGCCTTCTATCTGAACTTTAGTGACAGATTCCATTATCTTCTCTTCAGACATGTCGGACAATACCTTAAAGGCTGTTGCTTCGCACATGATTAACCTCCTTCAAGATACATCTATTATAACCTATTCCTAAAATATTTCGATATACACAAACATGTTTTATCATGTAAAAACGCGATTTAGAATCCTTTCGCCGTATGAAATCGCAATCTCTCCAAAACTAACAATAAAAACATTGTAGAACAACACGACGCGCTTTGTGATTTACTCTGATATGCTATGATGCGCTATGACATATTCATTTTCAATCTTTTTATCCAGTGTGCGATCAAGTTAAAACGTGCTATATAATCGATAAACTGGTATATAGTGGAGATGGTGAAAAGATATAAATATCTGGATAGCGCTCATAAACTCGCTCTTGCCTATGCCGAAAGATCAGCAAAAACAATGCGTTAATTTGTACTGCGACGCCGCTCTGCCTTTGCTGGGAATTCATTTCCGGCTCCCACACAGGGAAGGAATGCCGATTCCTGCTGCCAATTGCGAAAAAAGGGGACTGGCAGCGCGCATCTTTGCGATGCCTGTCCCCTCTTTTCGCTACTCCGCACGATTGATACCCATGCTATGTCCGCACATTCATTGTTGCTTTGTTTTGCGTGGAACTAATATCCCGGCATGTTGGCATCGCTCGCGCTTGAAGCTGCAAATGTAAAGACCGGGGACATGGGTAACAGGTGTTCGGAAATATATGTAAGACTATAGCTGAGTGTGTATCTTACAAATTTATGCAGAGAATAATGTAATTCATCAGATGTGACAAAAAAGAGAGGCACACAATAACATTATAAAAAGCAAAGAAAACGACGTTCTAACAAACACGCATCAATGTGTTTTGTAACACACAGTTTTTAATACAAATATGTTCAATCTGTAATATTCAGTATTGTTGCGAAACATTCCGTTACCTTGCGCAGCATTAAATTGTCAATTATTCATTATTTGCTTTTATTTAGATAATATTTGCGTGTTTTGAGATTGTTATGCCGTAATTTAGTCAACGTCGAGAATTTCGGCAATACGGTTCAGATCTTCTTCGTCATAAAATTCTATCTCGATTTTTCCTATATTTCCTGTGCGAGTCAAGTGTACTTTTGTTCCCAGTATTTCCTGTAACCTCTCAATCAGCCGTATCTCATATTCAGCTTGTCGCCCGTTTCTTCCATTTTCTGAATTTTCACAAGACTTTGAAATAAGCTTTGAAAGCTCTTCGGCCTCCCGGACCGTCAAGCTTCTGCTGATAATTCGATTTAATGCCATTTCTCGTTTTTCAGGATCTTTGATCTGAAGAATCGCCCGCGCGTGTCCTTCAGTGATTTCCTTCTTGTTAATGGATTCGAGTATGTTTTCAGGAAGATCAAGAAGTCTGATTGTGTTCGCCACCGCAGATCTCGACATGCCCATGACTTGAGATATCTGGCTCTGCGTGAAGCAGAAGTCTTCGAGGAGTCTTTTAAAGCCGAGCGCTTTTTCGACAGGCGACATGTCTTCGCGGTGTAAATTTTCGATAAGCGCTATTTCGAGCATTTCAGCGTCTTTGCTGTTTCGGATAATCGCAGGAGCTTCTTTCAATCCGGCCTTCTGCGCGGCGCGGAATCTACGCTCGCCCGCAATCAGTTGATACCGACCGTTTTCGCTCTCCCTTAAAATCAAAGGCTCAAGTATCCCATGCTTCTCAATCGAACAACGCAGAGACTCTATAGCCTCAGCGTCGAAGTAAGTTCTCGGCTGGAACGGATTCGGGTCAATCAGGGCTATGTCGATATATTTGAGCATGATTTTAATCAATCTACGCTGTCCACTTCTTTGGACACCAAGCTATTCTCCATAGTATCGCCGCGCGGGATCCTCACGACTATCTCAAGATAGTCCTCAGTCTCTCTTTCTATAATGTCCGCTTTGCCTCCGGCGGACTTTATATCCTTCAACGCCTTCTTAACCGCATTAAAGTACAGACGGGCGTCTTTGAAGTTTTTAACAGGCCTTTGCTTGCGAGGCTTAGATATCTTTTCTCCGCTCAATATTCCCTGAACCAATTTTTCAGCCTGACGAACAGACATTGAGTCTCTTAGTATCATGACGGTCACTTCTTTTATCAAGTCAACATTAGGAAGCGAAAGAAGCGCGCGGCCGTGGCCCGCGCTGAGCTTGCCCTCAAATAAAAGATTGCGCGCTTCTTCGGGCAACTCAAGAAGACGGATAGTATTTGTGACATAGGGCCTGCTCTTGCCTATTTTCTCAGCTATCTCATCCTGCGTCATTCCGAATTTCTTTTTGAGTATTGCAAACGCGATGCCCTCCTCTATGCAGTTCAAATCTTTCCGTTGCATATTTTCAATGAGGCTGACTTCGGCGACATCCACCCCGTCGATGTTCATAATGATGGCCGGAACTTCGCTCAATCCCGCTTCTTTGCAAGCGCGCATCCTTCTTTCTCCGGATATCAACTGGAAACCGTCGTTGATTCTTCTAACGATTACCGGCTGAATAACGCCATGATTTTTTATTGATTCACTCAACTCCTTGATTCCGTCATTATCGAAATCCTTACGAGGCTGAAAAGGATTGGTGATAACTTTTTCTATTTCAACTAACTGGATTTCTCTTTCCATTTTTTCCTCCAAATGCTTCAAGAGTAGCGATGCAAGTATATCAAAGCATGAAAAAAAAGTCTATATCGAAAAAATAAAGCTGCTGAAAGACACCAACGCACAGTTATATTAAGGATTTTCTTCCAACATATTTTGAAGCGCTGTGAGGAAACCGATAAATCACGATAAAATTATAAAGTATAATGAATTGATAACAAGCATATTTTTCTGGGATTATATGAGTAGTCTAGGTAATGATGAAAACCGAACTGCAAATTCTTCTAAAGAAAATGTTTCACGTGAAACAATTATAAAACTTTTAGATAAATAAGCAGGATTTCACTATTTCAACTAATAGGACGTTTAGCAGGCATGCCGGGTTTGCGGGGATATTTATCCGGAGTGCCCTCTACTTTTTCTAAAATAAGGAGACATCTTTCTGGATCGTCGTCATTTATTCTATATTTAATGATGTCAGATACCTTTCCTCCGCACGATTCTATAGCTTTTTTCCCCTCTGAAAGTTCATGTTCGATATCTGCATTCTTATAAAAAACTGCTTTTCCACCTATTTTAACAAATGGGAGGGCCAGTTCGGCAAGAGTGGCGACTGAGGCAACTGCCCTAGCGGCAGCTAAATCAGCTTGCTCCCTATAGTTTTTATCTCTCGCAACGGCTTCTGCTCTATCGTTAATTATATATACGTCGGAAAGAGATAGTTTTTCTACGACATCTGACTGAAAATGGGTTTTCTTGCCAATGGATTCAATAGATATCAGTTTTATATCGGTGACAGCAATCTTTAATGGCAGCCCCGGAAAGCCAGCTCCTGACCCGATATCGACAATTCTAGGGTTTTCAGGCAGAATTTTTGTTTTCAGTATGAAAAGAGAGTCTAAAACATGTCTAAACACGAAATTATGAAGTGAAATATCGGACACAAGATTGATTTTTTCGTTCCATGTTTTAAGTAGTAGATAGAATTCATAAAAGGCATGCGCTGATTTGCTGATTTCAGGGGATTCGTCAAAAAAAGAGATGAAAGAAGCTTCGATGAAGTCTCTTTCCTGAATATTTTCATCAATCATATCAATGATTCCCCAGAAGTTTATCGATGCTGATGCTTAGTTTAACGTCCTGTGGAGAATTATATCAGAAAACGGTTTGAGGAAGTCAATATGAAAAAGATAATATCGAGGTTGAAGGAAGTCAGGATTTTTCGGAGCGGCGGATGTGGTATGCGAGCACCATGATATCCGCAGGCGTAACGCCGGAGATTCTTGAGGCTTGGCCGACGGTCATCGGAATGGCTTTAGCAAGCTTCATCCGGGCCTCAGTCGAAATCCCGTTTACCGAATTATAATCAAACTGTTCGGGGATACGCATTTTATCGAATTTATTGAACTCCTCAATTTGACGCGCTTGTTTGGAGATGTAGCCCTCGTATTTAACTTCGATCTCAACGCGCCGTTTTATATCGTCGTCAGCGGGAAGAGAAAAGCCATCATTCATGCCGGGCAAATCGACCAATTTGACTTGAGGAGACTTCAGGGCATGGAGGAGTGTCTTGCCGGAGAATTTTGAATAAAGGTTGATATTGGGGTCATCGGTCTCAAGGGTATCGAAGTGTTTCACGTGGAACTTTTTCAATTTCTCAATTTCTTCATCGATAGTTTTTCTATCATTTTGAATCTTTTCGTATTGTTCGTCTGAGATGAGGCCGTATTTATGCCCGTAGCGGGCCAGCCTCGTGTCCGAATTATCAAATCTTATGGTCAAACGGTACTCTGACCGGGACGTGAACATTCTGTACGGCTCTTCCGTTCCTTTAGTAATAAGGTCGTCTATGAGAATGCCGATATAGCCTTCATCCCTGCCTATAATGAGAGGATCGAGTCCGAGAATGGACGCGGCGGCATTTATACCGGACACGATGCCCTGAGCGGCGGCTTCTTCATACCCGCTGGTGCCGTTTATCTGGCCTGCGAGATATAATCCGGCCACCTTTTTCGTCTCAAGCGTCGGCTTCAGTTGTATCGGGTCAACGTAGTCATATTCGATTGCATAGCCGGGCCTCATGATATCAACCTGTTCGAGGCCGGGAATCGTTCGTAAATACTTTAACTGAACATCGATGGGAAGACTGGTGGAAATGCCCTGCGCGTATATCTCGTTAGTATCTAAACCTTCAGGTTCTAGAAAGACTTGATGTTGGTTGCGGTCGGGGAATTTGTTAACCTTATCTTCGATGGAAGGGCAGTATCTTGCGCCCGTTCCTTTAATTTGGCCGGAGAACAGGGGGGCGCGGTGGAAGTTGCTCCGGATGATGTCGTGGGTCTCTGAAGTAGTGTGAGTTGCCCAACATGAAACCTGATTAGGCCTGACGGCTCGTGGTGAAAAGTGTGAAAACGCAAGAGGTTCAAAAGATGGTTTTTGCTCCCTGCACCTGCTAAAATCGATTTGTCGGGCATTCAAGCGTGGGACGGTTCCGGTCTTGAGACGGCCCAGTTCGAGGCCAGCATTAAGAAGAGATTGGGATAGTCCGACAGCAGCAAACTCGCCGAGCCGGCCTGCGGGGAAGGTTTTTTCGCCGATGTGAATGAGGCCGTTGAGAAAGGTTCCTGTGGTAATAATGACAGATTTTGAGTAGAAGCATTCACCTGTTTCGATTTGAACTCCAGAGGCATGATTTTTATGCGTAAGGAGTTTTTCAGCCATGCCTTGGCGTAAAAATATGTGGTTTTGTAATTCAAGAACGCGTTTCATTCTGGACAAATAATGTTTTTTATCTGCCTGCGCTCTGAGGGCTTGAACGGCAGGCCCTTTGCTGGTATTGAGCCATCGAATATGAATATGAGTCTCGTCAATATTTCTAGCCATTTCGCCGCCGAGAGCGTCGATCTCGCGGACGATGTGGCCTTTGCCGGGACCGCCGATGCTAGGGTTGCAGGGCATGAGGGCTATGGTGTCGAGGTTGATGGAAAGCAGAAGGGTGTCTAGGTTAAGTCTAGCGGCAGCGAGGGCGGCTTCGACGCCTGCATGGCCGGCTCCGACAACGATAACGTCAAAATTATTGTCTTTATTCATTTTCCCACGCAGAAGTTGGCGAACACTGACGCCAGAATGTCATTAGTGGCATTTTCGCCAGTAATGAGGCCTAATTGGTCGATAGCGGCCCTCAAATCGACACAGAGGATGTCATCCGGGGCGGAATCGACGTTCGATATGCAGTCTTCGAGAGAAGAAATGCTTTGTAATAAAGAGATTTTGTTTCTTTCGTTGATAATCGGCGCGTCTGCGGAGAAAGAAAAGAGTTCCTCTGAATGAGCGAGCAAAGCCTCATAGACGGCTGGAATGCCGTCTCCTGTTTTAGCTGAGGCGGAGATAATCCTGTCTTTCGGAAATGCAGAATAGATAGAGTCGGTGTCAAGAGACTGTGCAAGGTCGGATTTATTGATAACTGCGATAGAGAAGGGGGCAATAGAAGCGATGGAGATAGTTTCGGAGTCATTAACGTCAAAATCAGAGGAGCCGTCAAAGACGGCGATAATAGCGTCAGCCCGTTGAGATACTTGTATAGTCTTTTTGATACCTATTGATTCTATAATATCCTTTGTTTTTGTTATGCCTGCGGTATCACAGATAAGAAAATCGAGGCCGTGCGTTGAGATAAGATCGCTGACGACGTCCCTAGTTGTGCCCGGAATATCGCTTACAATCGCGCGGTCGCGGTCGAGCATGTGGTTGAGGAGGCTGGATTTTCCGACGTTCGGTTTGCCTATTAATACGACATTAAAGGGTTCATTAGATATGTGAGCGGACGCCGAGGAGTCCATGATGTTGCGTAATTCGGAAACAGAATCGCGCAAAACGGACAGAAGCGCGGTTCTGTCGGGGTTATCAATGTTGTCTTCGGGATATTCTAGAACGACTTCGATGGAGGCAAGGGTGTCAACGAGACGGGATCGAAGGGTTTTGATTTTTTTGCCAAAGGAGCCGGAGAGCTGGTTGACGGCAGAGAGGAGGAAAGGGCGGTTGCGGGAAGAGATGATGTCGTTGACGGATTCGGCTTGAGTGAGGTCGAGTTTTCCGTTGAGGAAGGCACGGCAGGTGAATTCGCCGTTGAGGGCGGGGCGAGCGCCGGCGGAGATGGAGGCGGAGAGGATTTCGCGGGTGACGAGGGAGCCTCCGTGACAGTAGATTTCCATCGTGTCGTCGCCGGTGTATGAATTGGGCGCGGGGAAGAAGGCGACGAGGGCTTGGTCGATGATGGAGCCGGACGCGGGGTCTGAGATGAAGCCGAGGGAGAGTGAGCGTGGCGGGGGAGGGAAGGGGGCGGAGGGCGACGAGGGTGAAAAAAGCTTGGCGACAACTGACACGGCGTCCGGGCCAGAAACCCTGACGATGCCGACGGCTCCTGAGCCTCGCGGGGTGGCGACGGCGGCGATGGTGTCGTCGGGGTCGCCGAAGCGTTTGTCGAAGATGTTTGAGTTGACGGCGTCAAGCATTGTTTTCACGTTGGCGCGAGGCGGGAATGGTCGGAGCGCGCATGGGCGCGGGCGGCTCGCGCCGCAGGGTTAATTATATAGACAGGAAAATGCGTTTACAATGCGGGGGAGGCGGGAAAGACGGCGGCGGGGCGGTTGAATAGAGAGCAGGGGGCGGTTTTTAATTTTGCGGAGCAGCTATTTTAAGCGGTTTTCAGATCGGAAAGACAGAAGAAAGAAAAACAGGTTTCTCTGCGCGCGCCCCTGCGCGCCTCCCGCGCCCTATCGAAAACGCTTGGCGCGCCGGTTTTGTTGAAATCCATTCAACGCAAAACCGGCTTATGCTTATTTGTGGGCGACACAGGTGGCGAGATTGCATTATGTTTTACTATAATATACGCATGAAGCCGAACAATGGAATGAGAAAGTCCTCGCGCAGAGGTTCAGATTGCGCGAAGAGCCGTTTTGAATCTGTTGCGGCAATCATCGTCATTGCAGCGGGGCTGGCGTTGTGCGGAGCGCGAGCGGCATCAAGCGAGGATAGCGGCATAGTGGCGACGGTCACTGTTGTGGCGGGTTCCGGGGCGCAGATTCAGAGTCCGGACGCGGCGGAGTGGGAGCCGGCCAAGGAAGAGATGGAGTTGGCGAGAGGCTCTTTGGTGAAAACCGACAAGTCGTCGCGAGTTGAAATCCAGTTGCGCGACAACAGCATACTGAGGATAGACTCGCTTACCCGGATGAGGATAGACGAGATGCAGGCGAACAACATAGAGGCGGCGCTCGACGCCGGCAAGCTGTGGTGTCGGATAAAGAAGCTTGAGCCGGGCGCGGCGTTTTCCGTGAAGACGCCGGATGTCGCCGCGGGAGTCCGAGGCACGACGTTCTGGGTGGAGGCCGAGGAAGGCGCGGAGCATGAAATCGGGGTCGAGGACGGCGAGGTAGAGGCGATCGCCCGCGACAGGAGAATCAGGTTAAAAAACAAAATGAGAATCGCCGCGCGCGAAGGCAGGCTCGGCGAGGCCCGGGAGTTCGACCCTGAAAAAAGAGCGAGGTGGGAGAAGTTCACCACCGACATAGTGAAGAACAGATTTGAGCGGATGCGCGACGAGGCTCAGAAACACAGGGACGACGCCGAAGAGGCCCTAGCGTCCGGCAAGCGGTTGACAAACGACATCATCGCTCTCGGAAAAGAGAGCCGCGAATTCAATCGCGACATAGAGGCCGCGCTCTCGAAAGCGAAGAGGATAGAAAAAGCGGCGGAGAACATCCGCGAGGAGGCCGCGAGGGAGGGCAGGGGCGGCGACCCGAAATCGAAGGGGAAACGGCTTCGGGTACTAAAGGCGCAGGCGCAGAAGGCGCTCGCGGAAGCGGAGAGTGCCTCAGAGGAGTTGGGCGGGGCGGGAAAGACCGCGAAAGAACAGTTCGAAAAGGCCGCCGACATAGTCAAAAACTCCGACGCTCTTTCAGACATGATTGAGAACCTGAGAAAGCGGCAGGAAGAGATGAAGAAGCTGAGCGACAAGTCGCGCATGCGGCGCGAGTTCGATCCGGACTGGCCGGCTTTCAAGAGGATTCACGACGCCGCGCAGGACAGGTTCGCCGAAATGAGGGAGAGAACGGAGAAGGGCGGACGTCTTCTGTCTCACATGGAAGACTCCACGACAAAGAAAACACGAAAACTGCAAGAGATAGTCTCGGAACTGCGCGAACATATTAAAGAGAATCGCTCCCGCATCGAGGAGGCGATCGAAAGCCTCGACACATCAAAGAAACAACTGAAGTTTGCGCTCGACAGGATAAACGCCGAACTGGGCGAGCGTTGATTAGGCGCTTTTTGAGCTTTTGCGGGGAAGCCGTTTTTTTCTGAAACAGGTTTCCCAGCGCTCCCCCCGCTCCCCTTGCCGAAAAACTTCCGGCCGCCGGTTTCGCTGAACTTCGTTCAATCCGAAGAAACGATAGAAGATATTTTCGAATCTAGTGAACGGGAAAACCCTTTTTCAATAAATGTTTTTACCGAACCCATTTCCAAGGCTTTTCACTGATATGCGCCGATGGAGCAGGCGAAGCCGCAACATCGGCGCTTGCATGATACGTTTTGAAAGGGTTTAAGGGAAAACTTTTTCAAAAGTTTTCCCTTAACGGATTCAGGCTAAATCCATCTCAGGAAGATGGCGAACACGATGAACATCGCGGCGTTTAGGGCGAACATGCCGCCGATGAAGCGGCGTTGCGTGGCGGGCTGCCAGTCGTGGCAGAACATGGAAACGACGAAGAACGGGATGTAAACGGTCACGAAAACGGGGAACGCGCCCCACCACGGATAAATCCATACGAAGCAGGGCGTTTTCGCCAAGAAGATTTCGAACACGGAGAAGAAGGCCGCGTTGAAGATGGCGAAGAACAGGCGGTTGTTGACGCCGAGAACTTTTGCTTTCGGGTCTGGCGGGAGCAGTTTCGAGAGGGCGAGTCCGGCGATGGAGAACATGAGGCTAAGTTCGACGCCGACGCCGACGAGGATAAGGAAGGAAGTGCCGGCGGGGGCGGTCCATAGGGCGTGGCCGGAGAAATGTTGAACCAGAGCGTTGCCGATTTCAAAGAACCAGTGGACCATGTAAAGGGACAGCCCGGCGGCGACGCCTTTCCAGTTCTTCTTCGAGATTTCGTTGGTGTACACATAAACCACGAGAGCGAGCAGGGTGATGGTGTGCCACTGGAACGTGTCGGCGCTTCTGAGGATATCGAGCGCGGCTTTGGTTGCTTCCGGGTTGTTCATGGTTTCCCTCCGGCAAAAAGAGTCAATTGATTATAGCGCCGGGGGCTGCGGTCGCGGAAGAGTCGCGGCGAAGCGGTTGGGGAAAGAAAGAAGAAGGAAAAGCGAAGAAGCAGAAAAAAGAGGGGGAATGTTTTGCCGCCTGCGGCGGTTGGGGAAAACCCTTTGAAAAGGGTTGTTCCCCAAACCCCTTTCCTAAATTTTTCCTGCTAGCGCCAATGTCGGGGCTGCGCCTCCGCCTTTGGCGCGTGTTATGGAAAAATATAGAAGAAAAAAAGGAGAAAGAAAAAAGCAGGGGAAGTGATGTAGCCGCCTGCGGCGGTTGGGGAAAGGAGAAAGCTGAAGGAATAGCGAAAAAGGAAAAAAGAGAAGAACATATCGTTTTGCCGCCTGCGGCGGTTGGGGAAAACCCTTTGAAAAGGGTTGTTCCCCAAGCCCCTTTCCTAAATCTTTCATGCCTCCGCCTTTGGCGCGTGTTCATTGAGCAAGATAGGGAAATAATGCGCGGGTAATGGAATGAACCACAAAGGCACGGAGGCACGAAGATGGAAAGTCATACAGAAGCGGGGTAGAAGCGGACTTGGTTGCCGAAGCTGTCGTAATGGCCTCGGCCCGACTGGCTATTCTGTGATAGGATATCGCACCCACAAACGAGTTTGTGGGTGGCACCCGGATTTTCAGTCTCTGTTCTCATTGCGTTCATCATGTTTCTAATCCGTCAATCCTCTCCGCCAAATCTGTCAATAGTCTCTTTTTTATCCAATATCCGTTAGAAGTTTCTATCAATCGTTGTAACAACTATTCCTTTAGAGCTGCGGCAAATAGAATGTATAATATAACAAGAAAGATTGACAAAGCGCTAATAATAAACACTTTTAATGCGATTCTCGATAAATGCTTGTATGTAAAAAATACAAGTCTGTATTTCGCAGGAAGCATAATATTATTATGCCTATGCAAATTAGAAATAAAACCATCAAACTTTGGAAGATAAAACAATGAATCGAAAGAGCTTGTGAAAAAAGACTTATATAAATCGTTGTCAAAAACCTTTATTATGATTAATGATAAATAGCGAAAGGATAGTAATAAAAGCGTGAAGACGAAGCATATTTTAAATATGATTTCTATTAATAAAAATGCCGTCATAATCAAAATCCTAACGAGCCGATTGGTATTGAGCCGATTTGATTTGCGGCTTTTATAAAACCCAGCTTGTGATTTTCCGACACGCAGAAGCTAGATTTAAGTTGGCACAGGTATTCAGTCTCTGTTCGCAATGCGTTCATCATGTTTCTAATCCGTCAGCCCTCTCCGCCAAATCTGTCAATAGTCTCCAGGCTGTTGAAAAAGAAGGGTTTGAAAGACGGCTAGAGAAGTCAAGGTTGCTGAATGTCATTGTATCGCAGAAAACGAAGGTTTTTTAATCCAAAATGGTTCGTAAATCGTCGAAACGAGGCTGTTCGCGGCTTTTTCTAGCGCCTCTCCGGGTTTCGGTGCGTTTTTCTCCAGATGTTTGACAAGCCTTTTTATGTTTTGAGCGGCTGCGGTGAGAAGAACCTGCTCGGTCACGTATTTAAGCCGCCTGAATTTCATGCGCCGCAGGCACATTAGTTCTTTCGCTTCTCCGAACAGTTCTTCAATCTTTTTGCGGCAGCGTTGCGACCACCGGTATCCCTTTTTTTTCATTTCCTCTTTTGCTCTGTCAACATACGCCTGACACGAATGACGGCTTACCGATCGCGATCTGTCGCGGGTGCATTCGGATTTCACCGGGCAGACGCCGCAATCCTTCGTGCTTGCCCGCCAGATTATTTGTTTATGGTTCTTTCCGTGATGTTTAAGGATTTTTCCCTGAGGGCAGACGAACCGGTTGTTGTCTTCGTCCCATGTGAATTTATCTATCGAGTAGATGCCGGCGTCGTGCTCGCTTCTTGTGTCCCACATCGGAGCGTGCGGGATGACGCCGGCGGAGTACGCGTCCGCTACGAATTGACCCGTTGCGTATCCCTTGTCGACGCCGATGGTTCGAGGGTTGAGTTTGAATTTCCATTTCAGCCGGTCAAGTCCCGCCAACGCTCCGGCCATCTCTGCGGCGCGCCCGCACTCGCCGGACGCGAACGCGTCCAATATCACTCTGCTGCGGTTGTCCATGATGTATCCGACTTGGTAGCGCAATTTAGTTTCGCTATGCTCTCTTTTTTTTGAGATGCGGGCGTCGGGGTCGGTTGCGCTGCGGTGCGTGTCGTTGGCGATTTTTTCGCCCTTCCTTGCGAACTCGACGCCCCTGTGTCCGTCGGGATCATCGTCATCGCCGCCGCCCGGCGGCGTTTCGTCGTCCATCTTTTTCAGATACTCGCCCGGCGTCATCTGAACGACGATCGGGGACATGCTGTTCAGAGACGCGTCGGCGTCCACCAGCGTGCCGTCGGCGGTCACGTGCCTGCCGGTCACCAACCCCGCCGCGACGCATCGCCGCGTCACTTCGTCGAATATGTCTTCCCACAGTCCGCTGTCGGCGAACCGTCCGTGCCGGTTCTTGCTGAACGTCGAGTGATCGGGCGTGTCGCTATTCATACCCAACCCGCAGAACCACCTGTAGCCGATGTGCATGCTCACTTCCTCGCACAGCCGCCGCTCCGACGAAATCCCGAACAGATATCCCACAAGCAGCATCCGCGCCATCACTTCTGGGTCGACCGAAGGGCGCCCCGTGTGGCTGTAGAGGTGTCTGACGCGTTCTCTTACGAACGAGAAATCCACATGCTTGTCTATCAATTTCAGGATGTGACCGTCGGGAATCATGCGGTGCATCACAAAGCAGTGCACAGCCTCCGTGTCGCATTCCTTTCTTCCCATCATCGCCGCATCTCCGCTGGTTTTCCATTATGCTATCACAAATGTCGCTTATTGTCAACCTTATTGCGAAAAATTAGTTTTTCAACAGCCTG
>Ga0209606_1000854_pt1 | contig 42516 bp, 31 predicted proteins | sample AD_UKC057_MetaG_FD_184412 | JGI IMG/M metagenome (GOLD analysis project Ga0209606, IMG submission 184412) | Active sludge microbial communities of municipal wastewater-treating anaerobic digesters from USA - AD_UKC057_MetaG (SPAdes) (version 2) | ecosystem: Engineered > Bioreactor > Anaerobic >... | reverse complement strand
GGGAAGGAGAGGGCTGTCCAGCTGCTGCGACTGTAACCAAATTGTAACTGTCCCGGCCAATTTGAACCAATTCAGGCCTTCAAGAAAAACGTCTGTGAAGTCGTAAGCCTATCCGAACCAATAAGAATCCATAGTGTGCCAATTGGCGCCTATTTGGCCGGGCAACCTTTCACGCTGGCGACACGGGTTCAAATCCCGTTGGGGTCGCCATTTTAATGCCTTTAACGCCAAGGACTTACAACCAAGAAGTCCTTGGCGTTTTCTTTGCCGCCTTGACAAATTGTAGCCAGAATTCAGCTACTCTCGTAAGAGCACCCGGGGCATGAGGACTCTCCACAGACGCGGTAAGACTGTGGGGGATTAAGTACTCCATCTACGGGAAACCGCACTACAAGTCCCATCCAGATAGTCAAGGATGGCTTCGCGGTAATCACCCATGATGAAACCGCCGGGACCGCGCAAGTCCGTGAGTTCAACCTAAGGCACACTGCCAATGACCGCGTCGAGGTCCTCCACCAGTCCAGGGACCTCATCCAACCCAGCCAGGTCCGTCAATGCTAAGGCGGTTGATCGTGAGGAAGCCATGAGCTCTTTCACCTTGGCCAGGCGGCGTTCTTTGTTGTCGCGGGACCTCCGCATTGCTTCCTTGAAATACTCCCGATTGAATGCGCGCTCTTCAAACAGGAACCACGACGGGACCATCTGCCCGCAGTGCGAGCACGCATAATGCTGACGCCGCAATTCAAGCCTGGCCCGACAGCACACACTCTTCTGAAACGTCATCGTCAAATCTAACTCAGACTTTCAGGTTCTGCACCGGGCACGGCCCGCGGCGACGAACTGAAGCCTCCCTGCGCATCCGAGCAGAGCGTTCGATCGGGGCGGCCAAGGTGATCGCATCGCTCGAATGGCTCTTCCTGATCCACGGCGCGCCGCGGTACATTCGCTCGGACAACGGTCCCGAGCTGACGGCTAAAGCCCTGCAGTCCTGGCTTGCCGAGCGCGGCGCCGAAACCATCTACATCACGCCGGGCAGCCCGTGGGAAAACCCGTATATTGAAAGTTTCCATGACAGATTTCGCGACGAATGTTTGAACATGCACGTGTTTCTGGACGGCCGACACGCTCAGGAGGTGGTAGAAGCCTGGCGCAACGAATACAATGAAGAACATCCCCACAGCAGTTTGAATTACATGACCCCGGCGGAATTCGCCGCGCATTGCCGCAACTCCGGTCGGCCTACGGCCTCCCTACGTTCCGGTAATGCGAAAGCCCCGGGTACAGAACAGCAAACCAACGTAAATACTCTCATTCCGGTTGGTGCATAAACTGGGGGCAGGGCACCCGGACTAGCGAGACCTGAACATTGAATACTCTCCGGCTCTGGATGACGGTCTCGTGGCAAGGCTGCGCTTCGCAGTGGCCATCGGCAAGCGCCTGACAGCCGTTAGGGTGAATTCGTGTATGCCATAAGACAATACTCCAGACATGTTATTCAGAACCAGACGGATTCGCGACACGGATAGTCAAGACAGCCACGCCAATCACAGCCGATTTGGACCCTGCGAGAACGGCTTTCGAGCAAGCATGCCGCTGCTCTAGCGCGTGGCAATGCGGTCCACGAGACCGTAGTCTCTCGCCTCTTCGGCCGTCAGAAAGAAGTCTCGGTCAGTATCTCGCTGGATAACATCTATCGGTTGACCGGTGTGTTTGACGAGAATCTCGTTGAGCCGTTCTTTCAGGCGTTGCCCCTCTTTCACGTGGATCGCCATGTCGGAGATCTGCCCCTGAGCGCCTCCCAGCGGCTGATGGATCATCACGCGTGAGTTGGGCATGGCGATGCGCTTTCCGGCCGTGCCGCCTGCCAGCAGTACAGCGCCCATCGACGCGGCCTGGCCCAAGCAGATGGTAGCGACGTCACACTTGACGTACTGCATGACGTCGTAGATCGCCAGCCCCGCCGTGACAGCCCCACCGGGACTGTTGATATTGAAAAGGATGTCGCTCTCGGGGTTGGCGCTCTCCAGGTAAAAGAGCTGCGATGTTATTAGATCGGCTACGTCATCATCTACTTCCCCGGTCAGCATCACGATTCGCTCAGACAACAAACGCGAGTACAAGTCTGTGGTCCGAATCCCATGTGCTGTCTCCTCTTGTACGTAAGGCACCTTGAGAAACCCCATCTATTGCTCCTCCGCACATTTGCGCTGGAACTCCCAGCGGTATACGCCGCCCTCTTCTTCAATTCGTTCCGACGGAAAACGTCCCCCGAACGGCGTCCAGCCGGTTCTTGAAATCCTCAGCCAAAGCGCAATCCGCCTTCACAAACGTCGATTCGGATCTCGTTGCCGGGAGAAAACCGCCCCGCCAGAAGTTGCTCCGCCAACGGCGCAGCAACTCGGCGTTCAAACACGCGCTCGAGCTCCCTCGCCCCATAGGCCTCGCTATAACCCTCGTCAAGCAAAAGCTTCTTGGCCTCCTCCGACAGCTGTACTGTAATGCGCCTGTCGGCAAGCATCTGGTTCAGCAAACCAATCATGCGGTCAAGGATTTGAAAAACGATCTCTCGGGGCAAGGGGTAGAAAATCACCTGGTGCTCTATACGATTGAGCAATTCGGGACGAAACACAGACTTCGCAGCATCACAAAGCCTCTTGCGGTACGCGGCCCGCTCGCCGTCTCCCTCTTCCGCGCCCGACGACGCCAAATCGACTCCTATTGGCCGCTTTGCCTGGCCATGAGCCGATGCGGCGCCCAGGTTTGACGTCATAATGATAATGCTCTCGGTAAAACTCGTTCGGCGGCCTTTACCGTCCGTCAAACGCCCGTCGTCGAAAATCTGAAGGAAGATGTCGAAAACATCCGTGTGTGCCTTCTCAATTTCGTCGAAAAGGATAACGCTGTAAGGCCGCGTCCGGACCCGACCTGTCAGTTGGCCCTCTTCATCATGCCCAATATACCCGGGTGGCGCTCCGACCAGACGGGCAACATTATGCTTCTCGCCGAATTCAGACATATCAAACCGGATCAGGGTCTCCTCGGAGCCGAACAAGAACTCCGCGAGAGTCTTGGCAAGCTCTGTTTTCCCGGTTCCCGTCGACCCCAAAAACAGAAAGACGCCGACCGGACGGTTAGCCTTCTTCAGACCGGCCCGGGCAGTCCGTATCGCGGAAGATACAACCTTAATGGCCTCGTCCTGTCCCTTCACGCGAGATGCCAGCGCCACTTCCATACCCATCAGCTTCGCGCTCTCATCGACAGCAATCGCTCCGACCGGCACCTGGCAACGCTCCGAGATGACTGCGGCGATATCCTGTTCCGTGATGCGCTCCCCTCGGTCGCCGTAAATGTCCATGGTCCTGTCGCTCTTCAATTCCTGCGGGGACAGCGTTCGCAACGCTTTCTTAGCAGCGGCCTGATCGATAATATCAATGGCTTTGTCGGGCAGGCGGTGGTCCGGAAGATACCGCATGGACCATGCCACCGTTTTCTCGATAACCTCGAGATCGAGCACAACGCCGTGGTGTTTTTCCAATTTCGGACGGATCCCTTCAAGGATCTCTACGGCTTCTGCCCGACTAGGTTCGCTGACCCATACCACTTGGAACCTCCGCTCCAGGGCGCCGTCCGGCTCGATGAATTTCCGATACTCCGCCGTTGTTGTCGCCCCAATGAGCCGTATATCGCCCCGCGCCAGTGCCGGCTTGAGTATCTGGCCCGCATCCATCCCCTTGCCTGATGCGCCTCCCGTTCCAATCATGGTATGGAGTTCGTCGAGAAAAAGGATCAGATTCCGGTCGGCGCGGGCTTCCGATATGACCGTCTGCATGCGTTCCTCAAACTGACCTTGGTAAATGCAGCCCGCAATCAGCTCCGACATGGAGATTTCGACAATTCGCCAGGACCGTATCGCCTCAGGGGCCTCCGGATGCACAACGCGGTGCGCCAGCCCTTCCACGATACACGTCTTGCCCACACCGGGGTCCCCCACGAGGACCGGATTATTCTTGCTTCGACGCCTTAGGATATGGGCAACGCTGCGCATTTCGTCCTTACGTCCAACACAAGGGCCAAGCTTGTTCTCTCGCGCCAAGTGAGTCAGATCTCGCCCGAAGCGATCCAGGAAAGGCGTTTTCGAAGCCCCTTTCCCCGCTTCCACTTTGACGCCGCTTGCATTCTCGACGTCTTGAACCCCGGCGCGGGCATGCTCCAGTTTCTCGGGAAAACCACTTTGGGCCAAAGGTACCGATGGCTCCACACCGCAAACATGGCACAAGTCGCTCCACCCGCCTGTAGACTCGCCCACGGCTTGTCTGACCAAAAGACAGCCGCTGCTGACAACCGCCCAAAGCAGATGCGCGGGAGAGAGCGCAGTGCCTCCCAAAACGAGCGCGCGGCGCTCTGCAGCGTAACATGCTCGCAGGCATGCTTCAGAGCGATGACCGCCGAACTCGCCCTCGATGCCCTGTTGCTTCTCGAGAAGCTTGCGAAGCCGCCGTCGGGCCTCGACGAGGTCAACATGGGCTTCCGAAAGTAAGCTTCCCAAGTTGTCCGCTTCGGCCTGCATTTCCGCTAAAGAGACCTGGGTTGCCTCCGCAATCCGGCTGACTTCGTCTTTGTCAAGGTCGCATATCTTGCACATGGCCAGGAACACGTGTTCACTGCCCAGTTCCCGGCATCGGCCCGCTGCTGCTTCTAAAGCCGCCACAGCAAAGATCACTTTCGTACCCGCCGACATGTCTATTGCCACAATGAAATCCTCTTTTGACCCGTGATGTTTTTCAGTCCCGGATTCACACAGCCAGTCCCGACAATACACTGTATCGCGTATACCTATCTGCGGGCGCTACGCCTGAATCTCTTCGTCAGCCCCCGCTTCGCGCTCAATGACTCTCCAATGCATCCCGGCGAGTTTCTGCAATTGGGAGCGCTCGAATTCAATTTGCGGGCCTTGCCCTTGCGCAAGCCATGTCCGAAAACCCTTGAGCTTGTTCAGTATTGTCTGACGTGCCTTGTCCGCCCGTCGCGACACCTCCGATAGATTCCCCTCACATTCTCCGATCATGGCGGCAAGATATGCGCGTTCCAACTCACCTAGTTTTTCGTCGAGCGTCTTGCTCGTATCCACTTCTGCGGTCAGACGCAGTTGGCCTTCTTGGGCTACACCCATCCCCCTGAGAAAACGTTCCGGAAGGTGCTGGCAGTCGATCTCCCTTTCTTCCGGAAGCGTGAGTGAGTGAGCCACTTCAAGACATCGCATGAGTTCCCGAAGGTTTCCTGGCCACGAATGCGCCAGAAACAAACCGAGAACCTTTGGCGAAAGACGCTTGTGTTCATGCGGGGGCAAGTTGCTGTTCAGACAGGCAAGCTTTGTTGAGTTTCAGCACATTTGGGAGAATTGGTGGGCTTGGGTTAGGGGAGAGTTGGTGAGTCCTGGTGGGCGCAGCCCGAAGGGGCGGCAAAAGACCAGGCCGGTGAAAGCGCCCCAGCTACCGAACAAACCGAGGCCATTGCGCCTGTTGCTCAACAGGACGGTGAGAGCGCACCTATCGCTCAACGAGCCGAGGACAGCGTGCCCGAAGCTGAAGAAGCCGTGCCGCTCCTGGCCCCTAGACCAGCGAAACCTTTTTCGCGAGCCGCGTCGGCGAAACCGCAGGCGACGGAACCGATTGCGCAGTCAGAAGGTTCAAGCAGAGCGCTTGCGCTGATCATGTCGGCACTTTTCGCGGTGGTCATTTTCTTGGTGCTGATTGTATTTGTGGTTCCGAGGGTGCGTAAGCTCCTGTTTCCACAACCAAGCGGAGCCTCTGCCTATGGGCAGTCAACCGAAAAACGCACGCGCGCTAGTCACAGGAAGTACCAAGATGCCGCTGCTTTGGCGGTAGTCGCCGCCCTGATCTTCGTGCCCGGAATAATATTATTTGCGGCCTCGCCGCCTACTGGAGACGGCGCGAAGGATGTAGTCACCATATTGGGAATGGGTGTGATGCTCATCGTTCAAAACTGCGCGATTTATACAATAGTAAAGCGGTTCGGGCGGCTTCCGAGGCACTCATTGGCGATGAATTTATTCGACATTACTGTTGTGGTGATCGCGGCGAATCTTCTGGCTCTTGCTGCTGGAATTCTGCCGGCGTTCTTGAATCCCGTATTGGCATTTCTGATATCGGGGGGCGTCTGGTGTCTCGTCATGCAAGCCAGATACCGCTTGACATTTCCACAGGCAGTAGCTGTTTACTTCTGCGGGGCACTTGCGGCTCCGGGAATTGTTGCTGCGCTTTGTTTTGGTCTCTTGTTGTAATCTCGTGTGGTCAATGTCTGGGCAATATATTCTGCAAACGCTTGACAGCCTCCCAAAAGAGTTATATAGGAAGCTCCCAAGGAAAACACTTTAAATCGTTCTACTTCGTGAACGCCGCCATCTGTGATGATTCTTTTGACCGCACGTGGGCCAAAGGCCGAATCCCTAGCCCGCTACCAATTGCAGTGAACTGCTCCGCACTCGCGCTCCAAGCGGAAGTAACCCGGCACTCCAAACTGGGGCGGCGCGTACGGCTGATGTTTCAGGACGAGGCGCGGTTTGGCCGCATCACCGAGCCCTCACACTGCTGGGCGCCCCGTGGCATGCGTCCGCGGGTTCACGCTGAGTTTGTCCGAGAGTACACGCACGCCTATGCCGCGGTTGGTCCCCACGATGGCATCCTCGACTCGCTGGTGTTACCGGAGGTGGATGCCCGATCCATGTCGTTGTTTCTTGAAGAATTGGTCCGGCGTCATCCGCGCGAGTTCATTCTCGTGGTCCTGGACGGGGCGGGTTGGCACACCGCCAAGGCGCTCAAGGTGCCCGAAACGATTCGCCCTCTTCGCTTGCCGCCATACTCCCCTGAGCTCAATCCCGTGGAGCATCTCCGGGACGAAGTTCGTGAGAAGAAGTTTCACAATGTGGTCTTCCAAAGCATGGAGGCCGTAGAAGACCGGCTGGCCGAAGCACTCGCAGAGCTCGAACAGGACCCCCGCCGCGTACGAAACCGCACGGTTTTCCGCGGATAGCCAGTTCCTGCAGCAATTACGGCGTAGATATAGGTGTCAGTCGGAAGGGGCGCATGTTGCCGCTGTGCGTGCCTGTGCCGGCAATGAGGCCGTCGTCGTTGATGGCTATAGCCTCCTCAAGCACCCAATCTGTCGAGGGTGGGTCAAGGCGGCTGTTAAGGTCGATGGGATTGCTTTCAACCCATATGCACGCGTGCCACGCCCCGCCCTTAACTTGGCTCTTGCCGACGATCTGGGCCTTGTTGTTGATATCGAGGGCGATGCTGTTCTGGCCTCCAAGGGTTTTCAGGTCTTCAATGCCGTCATTGCTCCAGTACACGGCGTGCTGGACCGTATCGCCGGCCAGATAGCTCATGCCGACGATCTGCCCGATGTCGTTGATGGACGTGGCGATGCTTCCGGAACCTCCCAGAGTGCCCAAGTCGCTCATTTCGCTGCCGTCCCAGTAGAAAGCGTGCATGGTGGACGGAAACGGGAACGAGCCGACGGTCTTCTCGGAGCCAATGCGGCCCAGTTCCGCGTAGGTCGCCTCGAGCACGTTGGCGAGGGAGGGCTTTGCTTGCTCGGTCGATTCCAGCAAACTCCATCCCACCACCTCTCCCTGGGCGTTTACGTCCAGAGCAAAGCTCCAAGTCCCCCCCAGCGAGCCAAGGTCCTGCGGCGTGCCCCCGGTCCACAGGGTGGCATGGAACGACGTCGAATCAACGGCGAGGTCGCTCGCTCCCGCTACCTGATCGCTGTCGTTGATATGGTCGGCCACCGCCTCGGTACCGCCCAGCGTCGGGAGCGGCACGCGCGCCAAGGCGGCCGTCATGGGGGTCCAGATGTTGGCAGTGCTGGCAGTGTCGAGGGTGTCCGAAGTGACGCCCGCCATATGCCCGGCCGAGTTGATTCCCAACGCCGCGCTGCAGTGGTCCACGGCAGTCGCGCCGATGTCGTTCATCGCGCCGTCCCACACATAACCGTGGTAAACGAAATCGTGGACGCGGCTGACCCCGACAACACGGCCACTCTCGCTGATGTCATCGGCGCGGGAGTAGTCATCTCCCCCGAGCGTTCCCAGATCCGTGATGGTGTAATTCGAACAGCTCAGGCACCCCATCGAGACCCATACGAGCAGAATCCATACGGCGGACCAACGTCGACTCATGACTTATCCCCTCCACGTCGCGCGACGAAAACCGAAGCTTCCCCTCTCCAGCGCTTGTCAATTCAGTATAGCGCAAGTTGCCCAAAATTGAGCGAGTTTTCTGTCCATGGTAACGGCCAAGACATGTCGCTCCGACTCGCGCTTCTCTCCTTGTCGAAAATCCATGAACGACCTTATTGTGACCGTGATACCGGGCCTCGCCAATTCACCCACAATTCGTGGCGAACCCCGCGTCGGGTGCATGGGCGACATCGTCCCTTACATTTCCCTCACTTCCGCCGAGATAGGAGGTCGGCCGGGATTGCGGGAACCCGATGGCTTTCGCCAGTACCCTTTGAATCGCTTGCGCTGCCAGCAAATGACCGTATCCGACTTCACAAAGATCGGCTCGCTCGTCCACCCCGTCAAGGCCGTGGTCACCGCCCGCATCCCCAACTGGTTCATCTGGACAACGTCCGCAGTTGGGCTTCCCTCGAATTCGGCACCTCGCTCAGACGTCCACGCAAGTCTGCCGGGACTACCATCAGCTTGAGGAGTTGAAGTGTCCTCGTACGAGAGATGCCTGCCCGGTCCGCCACGGTAACAACTGCTGTGTCCTTGCGGACGGGATTCTTGGGCAAGATGGCTTACATGCATTTCGCAATCTGGATTGGAGGAATCGCAAATATTTGTTTCTATTGGCGTTACGCCCTAATCAGAGACGCCCCTAGAAGTACTCAATCATGCCCGAGCTGGCATTTTCTCGCAACTACCATTGCAACTTTGGTGATGTTGTTCTATTGTAATGTGAATAGCTAGGGGGGCTTGGGGGGTGCGGTGCGATGCCTTCGTCGTTCGGGTTTCTTTCGGTCGACTCCTTTACCAACTGAGGGTCACATCATGCGACAGAGTTACATTCCCTTGGCAGTGTTCCTGTGTGGGGTGGTGCTGTGGGGATGTCCCACGTCGAAGCCAGATAACGGGGATTCGATCAAGCTGTTGACGTTCAACGTCAACATGCGCGTTCCGGAAATAGCCACGGAATTTGGAGGGAGCAACGCGGAACGGGCACAGATGATATCCCAAAACATCCTCAACTCAGACTACGACATCGTCTGCCTCAACGAGGTTTTCAGCGACGAAGCAAAAGATATCTTTCGGTCCAAGCTGGGACCCGTCTATCAAAGTTATGTTCACAAGATCTCCAGCGACGATGTGTTCACGCAGGACGCAGGGCTCATGTTGTTCAGCAAGTTCAAGTTTCTGCCATTCGGGCGGGTATCGGGCGACGCAGACGTCGATGCATGGAACACCCGGCCGGTGTGGGGGTCACAAGTGCCGGCAGAAATCTTTGAGGAATGTTCCGGCATGGATTGCTGGGCCGATAAGGGCGTTGGCATGGTGCGTATCAAGAACCCGTACACTGGGCGAATTTTGAATGTGGCGTTTACACACCTGAACGCAAGCTATGGCGAAGGCGACTGCGGTGATGAGGTCATGGCCCGCAACGCGCAGTTCGGAGATATTCAAGCGCTGATACAGGAGGTGCTCGGAGATGCAATAAACACGGAAGATTTGATCCTGTGCGGCGATCTCAACGTGGACGGCGATCAGCAGCACTGGGAATTGCATGATGCCGATGAAGTCCCCCCAGGTTACTATGCATTGGCTCCCTGTGGACACGGCTATATTTGGGAATGGTCGAAGTGGTTTAACACACCAGGCGTGTTTTTCAGCAATCCGCTGAAAGATGCTTGGGTTAACGAGAATTCCCCCGCGGTCCAGCCCGGCACGACCAGCATCCCAATGGTGATTGACCGCGGTTTAACCTATGGCATGCCGACCCAGTCAGAGCGGCTCGACTATATCCTGCGGAACCAGTTGGCCCTGAGTACAGGCGATCAATTGTTGTGCAGTCAGCACATGAAGAAGGACTACGACATTTGGAAATTCGGGGATCTCTATCTCAGCGACCACATTCCGCTTGCGATCGATCTGAACCGGCAGGCCCGGCAACCTCTCCACTGTAGTCCGGTCACGCCATTTCTTCCCGAAAAAGAGCAGACGTTGTATCGTGTCGTGAAAGGGCAGATTACGTACCCCGGCAGCATGCAATGGCACATGCTGACAAAATATGAAACCTTCCTGATTTACGTGTCAGGCGCATCATACGAATTATACGAATCCAGGGATCTGAGTCGGCCGGCCGCCTCCTACTATGGCGAGACGGAAACCATCACGCCCCCGGGCAGCAAAATCCCCTATACCTGCACAAAGTACAGCCTGCCCAATCCGCCGGTCTACGTTCGGGTTTTCAACGAAGACCGGTCCAAAACGGGACCCTACGACATCCTGATCTACCAGGCTGACGGGCGAGACAAAGAAAACGCCATCGTGCTCAACTCAAACACGTGGGGAATGCGCAAGTTCCCCGATGACATGCTCATCAACGTTGACGACATAATGTGGTTTGAATTGCATATCCAGCCGACCGATGGCGCGAACCAGTCCCTGTCGTTCACGGTGGCCAACTACTTCGCCGACATCCTTGAACTTACGTTGCAGCGGGAGGACGGGAGCGTAGTGGCCGCGCAGACGCAATCGTTTATAGACCCCAATCCGCCTGTATATGAAACGTCCCGGCGATTGGTGATCGACCTTGGCAACTCAGGATTGGATCCTGGCCGGTATTATCTGCTACTGCATCGAAAACAACTTCAGCCTGTTCCGTTCTGGATTCGGTGGGACACCAACCTTGTCATTATGCACGGCGCCAATCTCGGCGTACCGGGTGCCTGTCCGATGATGGTCTATTGCGGTGAGGAAACCGACGGCGCAGCCAACGACGACGAGATCTACATGTCGGTATACGCCGACTTTGTCCCTGTGATAACCGACTACTACCTTGGCAAGTTCGACGAGGGATCGAGCGTCGCTATTGAGGACTTTCTACCGACGATCCGGTTTACGATGGAAGTGGATATCGTCTTGCAGGAACCCGATGATTCATCCCAGAATGACTGGTTCAACTTTGCAATAATCGCGCCTTCCACGGAGCAACGGGAATCCCTGCAAGGCGAAGTATCTGACGACGGCGATGATACGGGTATGTACTATTTCTCCTACAATCTTAGCCGCGAAATCACGAACAACGCCGGCCCTTGATTCTGTCACAGGGGTCCGAATCCCGTAAGGGCAAATGAACCCAACGGCGGCCCGAAGCTAATTAGGGCGAGGATTTGGCGGTGCGTTTCGGGCGGGATTTCGATCGATTTCCTGCGACGAGATCTAGCTTTTGCTCGCTCTTTCACTTCGACGACCAATACGTGCGCAGTTCTCTCCGCGTGGATCCTTCCTGGCCGTAAAGGTCCTTATATGGGTATTATGACAGCAGGACCGGCGTTAGCGGAGCTCATCAATGCGCCTGTTATTGCAGAGAATCAGCCCGCCCAGGTCGCGGACAAGTTCGTATGGGAAATATTGGTCTACACGTGCGTGCATACCTCGACGTGATTGGGCACAACGTGGCGGAGTGCCACACGGAAGAGGAAGTCGTCGCGGCTTTGGCGAAGTTACGGGAGAAGATGACGGGCGGAGTTGTCCCGCCCCTACTTTGCCCAGGGAGGTCTTCAATGGGAACGACAAAGGCCGGGGAATGCCGGTTTGTGGCAGGTCTGACGTGTCTCGTCTTCGCGATCTCGGCGACAACGGCATCCGCGGATGCAGCGGGGAATCATGTCTCCGTCTCGATTGGATCGGTGAAGCAACTCTTCCTCGACCACCGGTTCATCGCCGCTTCGGAAGGGATCGCGCTGGTCGTGAATCCGCCGGTCAAGCGCCCGGAGGCGGTGATTGTCAGCGACAAGCCTTGGGATGCGTTTCGCATCATCTGGCTCACGGTGGCTGAGGACAACGGCGAGGTGAAGATGTGGTATCAGGCATTTGACAACGATCAATGGGCGGGTGGGCGCTCGCGCTTGTGCTACGCCGTGTCCAAAGATGGCTTGACTTGGACAAAGCCGAGCTTGGGCATCATCGAGTTTCAAGGCTCAAAAGACAACAACCTCATCATTGACGATATCGTGAACTCGAGCGTGTTCATTGACCCACACGGGAAGCCCGAACATCGCTACAAACTGGTCTATACCGTCCACCAAGACAAAGAGTGGAAGGACGTCCGAGTGGGGACGTCCTCCGACGGGATTCACTGGGAATTGCCGTCTCAAGGAGTCGCCGAGATTGCTGCGGACACCCAGCACACGGCGTTCTGGGACGCCGCAATTGGCAAGTATGTCGTCTACCTCCGGGTGATGATTGACGGCGACGGCAAGCCACCGTATCCGTTCGTTTCGCCCATCGAGAGCGACCCGCCGGTCGTGGCGCCCAAGGTCCTGCGTCCGGGCCGGGCCGTGGGCCGACTCGAGATGGACGATATCCTGGCACCGTGGCCTGTCGGCAACATCCGGACGGTGTTGTGCGCTGACGAACTCGACCCGCCCGATTCGGACATCTACACGCATTCGCCGTACGCATATCCATATGCCGCAGACGCCTACTTCCTGTTCCCGATGACCTATCAGCATTTCCGCAGCGATGAGAGCTCCGTCGGCAACGATGGCGTGAATGACGGCCAGTTCTGCGCAAGCCGCGACGGCATTCACTGGATGCGGTATGACCGCAAACCGTACGTGGAACGCGGCCTTCCGGGCGAACCGGACTGGGGAGCGGCCCAGCAGACCGGCTGGCACGTTCGCGTCGGTAACTACCTTTACCAGTACCGTACGGGCTGGCCATTCACCCACGGCGGATTCCGCGCGCTGCCTGAGGAAGGGCGAAAGAGCCGCGACAATTGGGGACGCCAATATGTCGGTGTGGCTATCCAACGCCTGGACGGATTTGTATCCGCCGACGCGCCTTACGAAGGCGGATGGTTCGTGACGCCGTCGCTTGTGTTCGAGGGAGAGCGGTTGGAACTCAATATTAACGTGGCCGCGATGGGCGAGGCGCGCGTCCAGATCGAAGACGAAGAGGGCAAACCCATTGACGGGTTTGCGTTGGACCAGTGCAACCGCATTTTGTTCAACGATACGGCCTATGTCGTAAAGTGGCAAGGCCGCTCCGATGTCTCCGCACTCGCCGGGAATGCCGTTCGTCTGCGCTTTGCCATGCGTTCAGCGAAACTCTACGCCTTTCGGTTCGCCGAGCAGACGCAATAACGACGCGGTTCAATGCGCCTTCACCGTGACTTTCGTGCGGCGCTGCGATGACTTCGCTCTGGTCAGGAGTTTCGAAAGGGGGAAGGAGAGGGCTGTCCAGCTGCTGCGACTGTAACCAAATTGTAACTGTCCCGGCCAATTTGAACCAATTCAGGCCTTCAAGAAAAACGTCTGTGAAGTCGTAAGCCTATGCGAACCAATAAGAAACCATAATGTGCCAATTGGCGCCTATTTGACCGGGCAACCTTTCACGCTGGCGACACGGGTTCAAATCCCGTTGGGGTCGCCATTCCAATGCTAACCGTCTTCCGAGTCGGTATAATCTCACGCGTTCCCTCGACCTGAACGCTGACTCCGAATGACTCTGCTTGTTGTGCTGCTTCTTTTCATCATTAACTCAATCCCATGCTGCTTGGTATTCTATGCGCATCTCCCTATTCCATGTGGACCGCTGGCAATGAACCCACGGATGGGGTATGCTCTTCTGCAAACAGCCTGGCATTCAAAGCTCAAGACAATGGCTATCAGGGACAGGAAAGAGATACCGCACATGGAACCTTTAAGTCAATCCGTGAATCTGCCTTTCTCCGCACGTCAGGACAAGTGAGATATCCGCTCTCTTCACAGGATATGCATGCGGGTTCCGGGCGGGGTTTTGACCTCAAGAGGAGTTGACGACTGTCGTGGCGCGTCGCGAACGGACTGGCCGTGCACCTGAGGAGACTACCCTGCCTGCTGCTCTCCAGAAACCATCAGCGCGCAGCATATTAATCGGGGCCGGGCTTTTTGTGCTGACACTGGCCGTGTATTGGCCTGTGCTGGGCCATCAGTTCATTGACCAGTTTGACGACGGCCAGTACGTCACCGACAACGCGGAGGTCCAGCAGGGCATCACAGCCGCCGGAGTGCGGTGGGCCCTGACAGCCTCGGTATCCTCTAACTGGCACCCGTTGACTCTTTTGTCCCACATGCTCGACGTCCAGATGTACGGTTTGGATCCATGGGGACACCACTTGACGAATATTCTGCTCCATGCTGCCGGTACGGTTTTGCTGTTTCTTCTTCTGCTCCGGCTCACTGACAGACCGTGGCCCGGTGCTTGTGTTGCCGCCCTTTTTGCGCTGCATCCGATGCATGTTGAGTCAGTTGCGTGGATTGCGGAACGCAAGGATGTTTTGAGCGCCTGCTTCTGGTTTCTGAGCACTCTGGCGTACGTAAGCTATGCCCGTAAACCGGGTCTGCGCCGGTATTGGCCTGTGGTACTGCTCTATGCCCTCGGCCTGACGGCAAAACCCATGCTGGTCACGTTGCCTTTTACCCTCCTGCTCCTGGACTTCTGGCCACTGGGACGGTACGCATTCGATGGATGTGCCGAGGCACCTCTAAGAGGGAATCTCGCGCTTATTGTGGAAAAGATTCCACTCTTTGCCTTGGCCCTGGGATCATCTATATTGACTTTTGTCTTTCAATACACAACCAATGCCGTATCAGATCTTGAGTCCCTACCATTGAGAGTGCGCTTGGCGAACGCTGTGGTATCCTACGTTGCTTACATTGTCAAGCTGATATGGCTAACCGACTACGCAGTCATTTATCCGCACACGTATTCGTCGCGCCCCTTATGGCAGCTCCTAATTGCGGCACTGATCCTCGTGGTCGTGACCGTCGTCGTGCTCTGGTTAGCGGCGCGGTATCCGCACTTGCTTGTGGGATGGCTCTGGTACTTGGGCACGCTCGTGCCTGTCATTGGCATTGTCCAGGTTGGGTCCCAAGCGATGGCGGATCGTTACAGCTACATTCCCTCAGTCGGGCTCTTCATCATGTTGGCTTACAGTGTCATGCCCTCTGCGAAGCATAGTACGTTCGGGCAATTGCTTTCGGCTTGTTCCATAACGATCCTGTTAGTGCTCGCCGTAGCATCGCGGTTTCAACTCGAACACTGGCGCAACAGCGAGACTCTTTTCCGCCACGCCCTGGCGGTCACAGAGAACAACGCTACGGCGAATTACGCACTGGGCGATTATCTGGCGGAAGAAGGGCGTCTCGATGAGGCGGAAAAGTACGTGGCTGAAGCAATGAGGCTGAATCCCTATTTCACTCCTGGCTACAAGACCCTCGGGCTGGTGCGTCTCGCCCAAGGCAAATTGGGCGGCGCACACGAGTGTTTCGCGAAACTGGAGCTTCTGGAGCCTGACAACGGCAGCGTGCACTACACCATGGGCGTGATCCTCGAGAAAATGGGCAAACCGGAAGAGGCCGCGCGGGAATTCGAGAGAGCTATCGCCGACTTCCAGTCCGCCCTGAAGATGTCCCCCAATGACCCGCTGGCAATGTTTAACCTCGCGGTCGCCCTTGACCACGTGGGAAAACCCGACCAGGCTCGGCCTCTTTACCAAGACGCGTTGCGACTCCGCCCGGACCTTCTCCCTGCGGACAGGGCCGAAGCGCTGATCAACGGCGATTAGACATGTCGGCTTGCGGCAGTGGGATGCCGTCGCGCTGATTCGGCAATTCGGACAGGCCGGGCGAGAGAGCTGCCTGCCTGCACCGACTGTAACCAAATTTTGACGGGCCGCATCAGCTCCGGGGGCCCGTCCGGCCGCTCCCTCGTGCCCCCTCAGAAGTCCGGCCAGGGCTTCTTGATCCACGAAGTGCAGACCGCGCGGTACTCTTCTTCGAGGGCTTCCGCTACCGGCAGATTGTGGGTCCTCCTCTCGATTCTCTTGTGGTACATGGAGCACCCGAGGAAGATTGCGCTGGTAATAAGCACGGCCGCAAGACCGGGGAGGCCGTTTTTGAAGACAAGCGCAGCGCTCGCTACGAATATTAAGGGCGACAGCGAAAGCATAAACAGCGCCAAGTACATCTCTGTGCGCGCCAGCGCCTTGAACCGCGCAAAGCTCGCCTCGTCCGCGATGCTGGGCTTCGTTTTGAGAAACCGATGCAGTTGGAGCAGGGATCCCACAAGAACCGCGCCACAAATGGCCCATATTGACGCAAACAGAATCTCAACGGTCATTGTTCTTTGACCCAAGTTCTCTTACGCGCATTCTTCTGGTTGTGATTTTCTGCTTCTATCAAGAAGGTTGTCAATACTCGAAGGTCCCCGCAGCTGACGGCCATTGCGTGATTCGGCCAAATGTTTGAATTCCCGCCGTCTGTTCCCTTTTTGCCGCTGCCTTTCTATGCTATGATCATCGCACCCCGGCGGCATATGCTCTCGCTGGAATCTCGCTGGAACAACCGGCACACGGGAGCCCATCATGAAGCTCATTATCTACTTTCCACTGTTGGCGGTCGTGTTGATTGCATACAACGCGGCCATGCTGTCGGGCGTGGATTTCGAGGCCAACCCGACGTTGTTTCACATCTCGCACATGACGCGCGAGACACCCATGGCGTTCGGAGCGGGCGACTTGCTCGTCGGGATCGGCATCTTGCTCCTGTTCATCGAGATCCTGAAGGCCACCCGCGTCTCCCGGACGGCCATTGTTGACCATATGCTGTCGACCGCCGTCTTCATCATCTTTCTGGTCGAACTCATCGTGGTGAGCGGGGCCGGGACCGCGACGTTCATCCTGCTCACCCTCATTTCCCTTATCGACCTCATTGCGGGATTCACGATCAGCATCGCTACCGCCCGCCGCGATCTCGCCATCGGCGACGGCATACACTGAGGCCGCATCCGTTCGAGGAACGTCCGCGTGAGTAGGTCGCGGCACGCTCACAGAGCATTCGCGCCGGCCCCCTCCTCCTAACGAAACAGCACATCCGGCCGGGGCGGCAGAGTCGTTTGCCCCGCCGTAACCGGTGTCCTGCTGCAACTTATGCCGTTCTCTCGCGCCGCCGGCATCTCCGGCCTACGGCAACACTCGGCCTGTATAGGCGGAAGCGTGTTTGCGCGAAAACCCCCGCATTCACGCACAGGACAGGAGGTTCTGATGAGATTTCTGTCGGAATTGTTGCGCAACCATTACGGCAACGGCTGGGCCCGGCTCGGGAGCGACATCGAGGTCGAAGCCCTCGTGAACGCGCTCGAAACCGCTCTCGAGCCTTGCCTTGCCGCCTCGAGGTCCGTTCTTGCACCGTCGATTGCCATCCGCGCCGAAGAGCTCATCGTCGCGTGGCTCAGCGCACGCCGCATGGAAGACGTCCTTCGCAACGAGGGCGTCTGCCGTATGCAGGAAGACAACGGCCCGGTTTTCAAGGAGATTCACCCCATGGTCGAGAAATCGATGAAAGCCCGCGAACGCGTGCGCAAAGCCCTGCAGGAACTCGAGGAGGCGTGCAAAGCGACCGCGGCGTCCGGAGGAACCGGCGCCCTTGGCGAGGAGATTGGTCCCCTGTTGCGTCTTGGCGACGGCGTGCTGGACGACGCCCTCGCCTTTGAAAAACGCAGACAGAAGCGCGCCCCATCGTGCAGCGGCGCCGCCCGGCCCCGCGCATCGAAGGCTTGTTCGTGACCGTAGCATGGAACGAACGCCGCGCGCGAAACCAGCTGCGCAAGCGCGGCGCTACCGAGACCCAGGTTCGCCAGTGGCTTGCCCTGCACCGGCGCACGGCCTTTGCACGGCACTTCATCCGCGACACCAGAGGCCGCCCTTGGAGCGCCCGCCCGTATCAGGAGGGTTCGCTCAATTCGTACGCCCTGCGCAAGGTCCATTGCGACGGACGCGACGTCGGCAAGACCGCCGAGATCGAGATCATTGCCGCATGGGCATCGGTACTCTGTCCGAACACCGAAATGCTCGTGGCAACCCAGTGCGAGAACCATCTTTTTCCCCTCATGAACCGTCTGGTGCGGCGTTTTCAGACCACCCCCCACTTTGGCCCGGGCCTGCTCGAGGTTAAACGCTCCCCCTCGTGGTTCTTGCGCTTCTCGAACGGATTTGTCCTGTGGGGACGCATCGCCGGGCCCCACGGCATGAACTTCCAAGGGCTGCACGTCGACTGGCAAGTCGTCGACGAAGCCCAGGAAATGACCGAGCCATCCTGGGCCGAACTGTTCCAGGCCCTTAACGGCGGGGGGCGGCGCTGGGTCTACGGCGTGCCCAACGGCCTCCGCAACACCTTTCACCGCATGACCCAGGACCCCGCCGCCGAGCGATACAACTGGCCGTCATCGTTGAACCCCGAGTTCACACCCGAGAAGGACGCCGAACTCGCCCGTCTCTACGGCGGCCGGAATTCTCCCGGCTATGTGCACCGGGTGCTGGGCCAACACGGCGCGCCCGCGCAGGCCGTATTCGATCTTGATGCCTACCTCGCCTGCGTTGATGACGGCCTCGATTTCCACGACCTGCGCTTGACAGGCGGCGACGTGTTTGACGCCCCGGCAACCGTTCCGCGCGGCGATTACTACCTCGGGTGCGACCTGGGCTATGCGCGCGACCCCTCCGAATTCGTGGTGTACCGCGCCGCCGAACCGCATTTCGTCAACGTGCTGCGGGTGCATCTCGAGGGGGTGCATTATGCGCGGCAGCAGGAGATCATTGCCGAACTCGACCGCGCCTATGATTTTCGCCGCATCGGCATCGATTGCGGCAACAGCGGCCGCGCCGTTGCTCACAATCTCATGGCCCAGGGCACCGGCTGGTGCGAAAAGGTGCTCGCCTTCGAATTTGGCGCGTCCATCGATCTCCAACCTCTCCCCGACGGCTCCCCACACCGGCGCAACGTCAAACAGTACATGACCGAACTCCTCGAACGCCGCATGCTCGAGGGCACCATCGTGTTCCCCACGCTCCCCGACCGCGAGTCCCAGTACGCCAGCCACACTTACTCGATATCCGCCAGCGGCGAAGTCGTATACGGCAAAGGCGACGACCATATCATCGACGCCGACCGGTGCGCCGTGCTAGCACGCTACCTGGACACTTCAACCGACACAACGGAAACGCCCGCGTTCGGGGTGCGTCTCGAAGGGTTTTGACGGCGCGATACATCCGCGGATGCCGGCCACACGCCGGTTCGAAGCCTCTCAGCGGCCTACACGCGCTATTGGGGGGATTGACGAAAACAAAGCAGGGGCGTAAGCTAGATTCTGACGGGTGGCGCCCGGAAGTGGAAGGGTTCGGCTGACGGAATCCCAACAGAATGCTCACGCCAAGCTATTGTCGGAGCGGCATGCTGCCAGGTACCGAGCGTCACCCACAGGATCTGATGCGTCTTAAAGTAGGGGTGTAATCATTAAGGGAGGTAGAGAATCATGAGAAGACGAGAAAGAGGATTCACATTAATCGAACTGCTGGTAGTCATCGCCATCATCGGCATCTTGGCCGCGATTCTGCTGCCGGCACTGGCGAGGGCGCGCGAAGCGGCACGGCGGGCCAGTTGCGCCAACAACCTCAAACAAATGGGCATTATTTACAAGATGTATGCAAACGAAAGCAAAGGCGAAAAATGGCCGCCCCTGCAGGGATTGGCCGAGTACTACACCGACGGAACCGGCGCGCTGCCGCCCGAATGCGACGGGCAGGATGAGCCTGAGCTGGCGCCGCGCGTCATCTCCATTTATCCCGAGTACCTGACCGACTTCAACGTCATGCGCTGCCCCTCTGACCCTGATTACGGCGATGGGGTCGAGGCTCACTTGGCCATCATCGTGGACCGGCCCGGCATGGTCTGCGTGAGCCCCTACAAAGGCATCGCCGACAATCCCTCGGACAGCTATTTCTACATGGGTTACGTCGTCGATCAGTGCGACGGAGACGACGATAAGGTAGACATCGGCGCGGACGAGCTCGTCCCGACGCAGCTGGTCGAGGTCTTGAGCGTCATTGGCCCGGCTTCTTATGGTGGCAATGGCGCATTTGACTACGGCGTCCCGGCCGACCCGGTTGCTGCGCGCGCGTCTTTGGACAATGACGTCAGCGTCAACTCCCCTTACGGCAACGGCGGCAGCTCGACCGTCTACCGTCTGCGCGAAGGCATCGAGCGGTTCATGATCACCGACATCAACAATCCGGCGGGAAGCGCTCAGGCCCAGTCGGAGATCGAAGTCATGTTTGACTGCATTAGCCTCGAAGCCGGCGGCGACATCCCGTTCAACCACGTGCCCGGCGGTTCTAACGTGCTCTTCATGGATGGCCATGTCGAGTTCATCCGCTACAGCCCGGACGGACCATTCCCGGTCAACTCCGGCTTTGCCGCGATTACCTCGTTCGTAGGATAATTCTTTGCTCTGGAAAGCGTTACCGCGCGGCGGGGCGAGGGTTTCTCGCCCCGCCGCATTTGCTATCCCCGAACGCCGCGCGCCCGAGCACGCCCACACCGTTCCGGACCCCAATCGCCGGATTGGGAAGCCCTCGCGGGAGGGATCTTATTGTCTCCATAAAGACAAGGATGCGCTCACACGGAGACACAGGGAACACGAATCCGTGGAGAAGGTCACGAAGGCGCACCCTAAGCAGGTGTTGACCTATCCGCGGTTGACGGGTATCAGACTCGGCTGTCTACTCGACTTCGGCGATGCTTTGATGAGGGAGGGCATTTCCCGCATCATAAACGGAGACGTTGCGTAGATTCCGCTTCGGCGCCGGCGCCATTTTCTCCGCGTCCTTTGTGTCTTTGTGTGAGTTTCCCCAATCGTGGTGTCATCCGGCGATTTGGGTCCGGATATCTGAACGCCTTTTTTTGCGCCGAGCGTGTATAATGCGGCAGGCTGTCTCACGGGCTTCTGCGTCCGGACCAAGCGGAGGCAACGAACGCCGGACGAGTGTTGTAGGTAATTGGTTTGGCAATCAAAGAGTTTTAGGAGGATGAAATCATGAAAAGACGTGGATTCACACTAATCGAACTTCTTGTTGTCATCGCGATCATCGGCATTCTGGCGGCCATCTTGCTACCGGCCCTGGCGCGGGCCCGCGAAGCGGCCCGCCGCGCCAGTTGCGCCAACAATCTCAAACAGTGCGGGCTCGTCTACAAAATGTACGCAAACGAATCCAAGGGCGAAAAGTGGCCGCCGATGCAGGGCGGCGACGTCTACTACCTTGACGGCATTGCCGGGAATGAGCCCAGCGGCTGGGGCGACTGCAACGCCTCGCCCGGCGCCGCGATGTGCCCCAACCCGGTCGCCATCTATCCCGAGTACGTGACGGACTGGAACATCTTCGCCTGTCCGTCGGCCCCCGATGCCTCGGATGCCCACGAAATGCTCTCGGTGCTCGAGTGCGGGTACTATCAAGGCATTGCCGACGACCTTGGCGACAGCTACATCTACACCGGCTGGGTGCTGGACGGATTCAAGACCGGTTACGACACCATGGTCCTGTTGGACCCCACGCTTCCGGAGGTTTCCGCCCAAGTCGGCGAACTCTTCATGAGCCTGTATCTCGATAACGCGCTCGCCAACTCAGCACTCGTCCCTGCGGAGGCCTCTACCGCGCGGTCCGCCCTCGATTCCGACGTGTCGGTAACCGCCCCCTACGGGCTGGCCGGGGGTACGACCGTCTATCGCCTGCGCGAAGGCATCGAGCGATTCTTGATCACCGACATCAACAATCCGGCGGGCAGTGCCCAAGCGCAGTCCGAGATCATCGTAATGTTCGACATCGTGAACGCCGACCCGGCATCCTCCGGTGTCGGTTTGGCCATGAACCACGTTCCTGGCGGCGCCAATGCGCTCTACATGGACGGCCATGTCGAATTCGTCCGCTATAGCGAACTCGGAGACGCCCCGGCGAATTCGATGACCGGCTATACTCTGTACACCATCAGCAAGGTGAGTGAAATCCTCTAAGGAAACGGCTCGAAACTCAGAAAACGATAAGGCATCACGCAGGGGGAAGCGGGCCTCAAGACAGCCCGCTTCCCCCGCGCTATTTTCTCTTCGCAAGGGCGGTTTCTCTTGTCCGCCATCACAGGTGAGCGGGCACGAATGCCTGCTCTCTTGTGGGCAAAGGCACTCGTCACGGCGTCGCCCCTCCCCGAATCCTTGGCGGTCCTTTCTTCGCCCCGTGCCCCGCTCGCATTTTCGGCCCGGGTATATTACAATCTGACCGGTTTCCGCCCGGAGCGGGCGCAGAGCAATACCGCGCCACGATGTGTGCCAGGGGAGCAGTGACGGCGGGCGTCGAAGCTGATTCCTTATGCAACAGTAACGCTAAGCGGAGTGACATAACCGAATGGCAACCATCAATCGCAACTACAACAAACTCGAAGCGGGATACCTCTTTCCCGAGATCGGCCGTCGCACGCGCGAATTCATCGCCGCCCATCCGGGGGTCACGGTTATGCGTCTGGGCATCGGCAACACTACCGAGCCGCTGCCGCCATCCATCATCGAAGGACTGCGGCGCGGGGTCGACAAACTCGCGAAGGTCGAGACCTACACGGGTTACGGCGACGAACAGGGCAACGCCGAGCTTCGCGAAGCCCTTGCAGCACGGTACGCCCGGTATGGCGCAACGCTGCAGCCCGACGAATTCTTCGTCAGCGACGGCGCAAAACCCGATTCCGCGAATATTCAGTCCATCTTTGGCACTGACAACATCGTCGCGGTCCAGGACCCCGCCTACCCCGTATATGTGGACAGCAACGTTATCGCCGGCCGCACGGGTAACGCAATCAATGGCCAGTACGAAGGTTTCGTATATATGCCCTGCACCAGGGAGAACGGCTTCTTTCCGGACCCGCCCTCGCGCAAAGTGGACCTGATCTACCTGTGCAGCCCGAACAACCCGACCGGCACGGTTGCCACAAGAGAGCAATTGTCCGGATTCGTCGACTACGCACGCAAACACAAAGCCGTGATCATCTTCGATGCCGCCTACGCCGCATTCATCGCCGATCCGAATCTGCCTCGGACCATCTACGAGGTCGACGGCGCAAAGGAATGCGCCATCGAGATCAACAGCTTCTCGAAAGAGGCCGGATTCACGGGGGTGCGCCTGGGCTGGACTGTCGTGCCCAAGGCGCTGGTCTGCGAAGACGGTGAACCCGGCACGCTCAACCGCCTGTGGTTCCGCCGCCAGACCACCATGTTCAACGGGGCGTCGAATATCGTCCAAGACGGCGGACTGGCCGCCCTCTCCGAGGCCGGCCAGAAGGAATGCCATGCGATCATCGATTACTACATGAACAATGCGAAAGTGATCCGCGAGGGTCTCGAAAGCACCGGTATCGCCGTGTTCGGCGGAGTCAATGCGCCCTATATCTGGATGGCCACGCCCGGCGGCATGCGCTCCTGGGAATTCTTTGATAAACTGCTGAACGAGGCCCACGTCGTCGGCACGCCCGGGTCGGGGTTCGGCCCCAGCGGAGAAGGATACTTCCGGCTCAGCGCGTTCGGACACGCCGAGGACGTGAGGCGCGCCGTGCGGAGTATACAGGAGAATCTGAAGCTGTAGAACCCGGAATGGGCTCTGTACCGAGCAAGCCGCGCGAGATGCGTGGCGAAACGGGACCGTTCCCATTCTCAGGACATACGGATTCGCGCATGGATGCTATCGTTACCAAACGTCTGGCCAAGGTATACGGGGGGCATATCGGACGCGGCGGCGTTAGATCCCTCGACGACCTCAATCTGGCCATCGCGCCCAACGAGGTCTTCGGCTTCCTGGGCCGCAACGGCGCGGGCAAGACCACCACGATCAAAATCCTGTGCAGCCTCCTGCGCGCTACGGAGGGCCAAGCCTTCGTGATGGGCAAAGATGTCCGCAAACGCGAGACCCGCGCGCACATCGGCTACTTGCCCGAGAACCCCTACTTCTACGAATACCTCAATCCCCGCGAGACCCTCGATTTCTACGGAGAGCTCAACGGTCTTACGCGTCCCCGGCGCAGCGCCGAGTGGGAACGTCTTGCGGATTTGCTCGACCTGCGCGAGTTCGCGGGCCAGCGCGTGCGCGGGTTCTCGAAAGGCATGCGGCAGCGCCTGGGATTCGCCGTCGCGCTCGTGGGCGACCCCGAAGTGCTCATCCTGGACGAACCCATGTCGGGCCTCGACCCGCTGGGCCGCCGGATGATCCGCGAACTGATCCTGTTGCTCCACGCTCAGGGGAAGACCGTTTTCTTCAGCTCACACGTGCTGGGCGATGTCGAACAGATCTGCAGCCGTGTGGGCATTCTGGTGAAGGGCAGGCTCACCACACAGGGCCGCCTCGACGAATTGCTCACGCGCCGCGTCAACCGCGTCGAGATCGTCGCGGAAGGCCTTTCCGAAACCGCGGCAGCCGCATTGGCTGCCCGGGCGGATGGTACGCGCGAATCCGAGCAGGGCCGCCATTTCTTCGTCAACGACATGGACGCCGCCAACGGAATCGCCGCCGAGCTCATGCAGTCCGGCGGCAAACTGATCGAGTTCACGCCCATCCGGGAATCGCTCGAGGAATACTTCATGCGCGAACAGGAGACCGGCTCATGAGAGTGCTGGCCGTAGCCCGCAACACCTTCCGCGAAGCGGTGCGCGACAAGGTGCTGTATGTGCTGCTGCTGTTTGCCGCCACCGCGATCCTCGGCTCGAAAGCCCTTGGCTGGATCAGCATCGGGCAGGACATCAAGATCGTCAAAGACATCTCGCTGGCGGCCGTGTCGATCTTTGGCGTCCTGATTGCCATCTTCGTAGGCACCAACCTCGTGTACAAGGAGATCGACAAGCGCACCATCTACACCATACTGTGCCGTCCCATGCACCGGTGGGAGTTTGTTTTGGGCAAATACTTCGGGCTGGCGGCGCTGCTGGCCCTGGTGACGGTCGTGATGGCTTTCGTTGCGGCGGTCTACGTGGTGATCCTCGGGGGCGGCCTCGACATCGTCTTCTTCGAGGCGGTGCTGCTCATCTACTGGCAGCTGTTGCTGCTCACCGCTTTGGCGGTACTGCTCTCCGCGCTGACCTCGCCGATTCTCGGCGCCATCATCGTCTTCTCGACGTATATTGCCGGTCATGCCACTACCATCTTCACGGAGCTGCCGCCGCAGTTTGACGGAACCTTCAGCAAGCGGGTCCTCGAGGCGATCTACTACATCATCCCGAACCTCTCGAACTTCGACATCCGCGCCGAGGCGGCCAATGGCGTTCCCGTAGCCTCGGGATACGTGCTGTGGGCCCTCGCCTACGGGACGGTCTACACCGCCGTGTTGTTGGTTATCGCCTCGCTGGCGTTTCAGGACAAGGACGTATGATCTCGCGCTGGCTGGTCATCGCCCCGCTTGCCGTTGGCGTTGGTCTCGCGTGCTGCGTCGTGGCGCAAAAGCAGATGGATGCCCGGCGCCAGACCGGTTTCGAGGAAGAATTGCTGTATCTCCCCAACGAAAAGCTTCTCAACCATTTCACGGGGGGAATGGACAGCGTCGTGGCCGACCTGCTGTGGCTCCAGTGCATCCAGTACACCGCCGAGCAGTTCAAGGGCGACCACAAATACGTCTGGCTTAACCACATGGCGGACACCATCACGCGGCTCGACCCCTATTTCGTCGATGTCTACCGCTACGGCGGGATCTTCATGGCGAGCCTCAAGGCCGACAGCGACGCCAGTCTAGACCTCATGAAGCGCGGGATGGTGCACAACCCCGGCGCGTGGAGCCTGCCTTACGAGATCGCCATGGTCTACCTCTTGAACCGCAAGGACAGCCCCGATTCCCCCGCCCAGGCTGCCCGATTCCTCCACATGGCCGTCGCCACGGAGACCGCGCCCCCGTTCGTGCTCGAACTCGCCGCCAATATCGCGAAACAGCACGATCTCGATGCCTTCGAACGCGCCATGTGGGAGGACATGGCGCGCAACAGCGGCGAAAAGATGCTGCGCGAACTTGCCCAGCAGAAACTCCAGGAACTCGCCATCGAGGACGTGTGCACCCAGCTATCGCAAGCGGTGGAGTTCTATGAGGAACGGCACCATCGTCTGCCCGAATCGTTGCAGGACCTGGTAACGGGCGGCATTGTCGAAAACCTGCCCGAGGATCCCCTTGGCGGCCGCTATTTTCTGGCCGGGCGCGAAGTCCTCAATACTACCCTGCAGGACGACAAGCTTAAGCACCGCCTCAACCGGATCCGCGGCGGCGTGAACCGCTGCCATGACCGCACCGGCGCCTGGCCCCCCTCGCTCGAAAAGGCCGTCGAAGAAGGGGATCTCGAGTTTGTCCCGCCCCATCCCTACCCCGGCCGCGACTGGCGCTACGACCCTGCAACCGGGAACGTCGAATAACAGCCGCGACTTCAGACCACGGCGGTTTCCATCTGCGGGTCCCACGTGACGGTCTTGCCGTTCCGGTCAGATAAGACGGCCATGTGGCAGGCCGCGGCAGCGTTGAATCCGTCGTCCACGGTAGTGCGGGTTCTGCCCCCGGAACGCACGGCTGCAAGAAAATCCTCGATGTGCGCTTTCGTATTGGGTCCGTTGGACTTCAGGTTCTCCTCGATATCCTCGCGGTAAATGGTCAGTTCCTGCATGTTGCGGATATGGAGGGCGCCTTTCGTGCAAATATACCGTTCTTCCATGCCGAACCGGTCGTTTGTCAGGGTAGCCGTATACGTCATCTGAAGCCCGTTGGCGTATTCCACGATCGTGTTCACCGTGTCTGGACAGGTACGGCCGTCCGCAAACTTGGCCAGAGAGCCTGCCGACATCACGCGCACGGGCATGCCGGGGTTGGCCAGAAAATGGCAGGCATCCAGATGGTCTGCCAGCATTCCCCCGTTCAATCCCCCGCTGTACTCCTCGAAATAGGGCCAATGGAAATAGCGCAGGGGGTCGAACGGGCATTCCTTGGTGTCTTCGAGGAACAAAGACCAATGCACGCTCTCTTCGCTGGCTTCCTTGGGCAAGCTCGCAGGGTCAAGGGCTTGTCCTGCTTCGTAGTGGTTGACCTGGACCATCGCGAGGGAGCCGACATCCCCCGACGCGAGAATCTCGCGCGCACGGAGGTACAGATCCGTGCTGCGGCACAGCATGCCGACCTGGGCGACGGCTTTGTCCGCGCGGGCCTCGTCGCGAATGGCCTTTGCGGCTTCCGAGGTCAGCGCCATGGGCCGCTCAATGTATACGGCGGAGCCCGCTTCGAGGGCCGCGAGAGCTGCCGGCGCCAGAACGTGTGGCGGCGTAGCAATAAACACTGCCTGAAGCTCTTCTTTCCTCAACAGCCGCTCAAAATCGATATAATCGGCGGCTTTGCCGTTTTTCTGTTTGCACCAGGCCAGGGCACGGTTGCGCCACACGTCGTATGTGTCGGCCACGGCCGCCACAGTCACGGAATCCAGCTCCAGAAGGGTCTGCAGGAGCGCCCCGCCGCGCTTGCCCACCCCGATCACGGCACAACGCAGGGGTTCTTCCGGGGCAGCCTTGCCCTGCGCCCCGTCGGCACGCGAAACGAGGGTAGCCAATCCCCCGACCGCAGCCGAACGGACTAGGAACGCGCGCCTGGAATGCGCGCCTGCACTCATGCGTCACGCCTCATGCTCATCTCCCTAACTACTGGCCGCAGAGAGCCTTAGGCAAATGGCCGCTGTAATGCTCACGTATACGCCTGAAACTTTGTACCGCGTCTGGGGCTGCGGAAGGGTTCACTTAACCGCCTCACCCTCCTCTTCGGCACCCAGGTCAATATCCACTTCGATGTCATGCGAATACGTCTGTTCGCCCTCGAGCGGACATTGCACCAGCCAATAGCCTTCGGGAGACATAATCCCCGTCGGGCAGTTCACGGCTCCCTCGGGGGCAGCCGCGTTCGCGGTGGCGATATAGACTTTGCTTTCGAGAGCGCGCAATTGCAGGTTGGACTCGTGATAGGTGCGGTGGATAGCGCTCGTTCCCGAATTCGCCGAATGGAATATCACCTGGGCGCCTTTCTGGCCCAATTGATAGGTCAGCCGCGGGTCGGGGTACGGGCCGGCCCCGGGCGTTACCCAGAGATCGTTGCAGATCGTGCACCCGAAGGTCAGCCCGCGATAGTGAAAAATGCGCAGCTTCTCGCCGGGTTTACAGAACTCCCGGTCCAATTTCGTAGGTACCAGCTTCTCGTGGGTACCCAGCAGTTCGCCCTCGCCGGTGTAAATGCGCGTCTGGATGTGCACGTCGTTGTCGCGTTTCCGGCCCGTGCCAACGAGCGCCGTGATGTACTTCTGCCGGCAGGCCTTCGCGATCTGCTCCCAAGCCGCACGGGCCGCCTTGTCGCTGAAATCGCCGTGATACCCCGTCAGGCTCATTTCGGGAAACAAAATGAAATCGCCATCGGCATTCATGATGTAATCAAGGATTCTGGGAAGGTTCTCCTCAAGTTTCAAGGACACCCGCATCTGCACGCCGACAATTCGAATAGTAGCCATAGGTGAAATGTCTCCTTCTGCTTGCCCAACTGCTACCATACCACATAATCCGGCAGAACCGCTAGAATCGCGGCCGGCCTCTCATCGGGAAATACCATCGCACAAAGGCTTTACGCCTGAAAACGCCGTGGAGACGATGGCGCTGTCCGGAGACTGTAAAACCGCGTGCTTCAACGCGGACCCAGCCCGGTCTTCGCGGCCTCCTCGTAAACGCTGTCGATCTGCAGGCCGTCCACGCCGTACTCGAGCATGCGCGTGACGTCCCTGACGCCCGCCGCAACGGGATCGCCCACTGCGTCGCCGTAATGGAACACGTTGATGCTTACAATCACCGGCAGGCCCATCTCTTGGAACGCCTTCACGGAATCCGCCTGGAAATCGGCTGCATGCCCGAAGACGAAGTAGTCCTGGGAACGCTTGTCGATGACGTGGCGGCGAGCTTCTTCCGGACTGCCGCCCCACGATAACCGCGCCCTGCCCTGGAACCTCCCGGCGCCGCGCTTGCGGCCGATGAACAGGGCGCCATCGACCAGCCCATGGCGCGTCATCGATGCGTCGACCCGTCGTATGAATGCATCAAACAGCGCTTGCGGACAATGCTTTATGTCGGGCATCAAATCGATGCGCCCTTCGCACCGCGCGCAGAACGTTTCGAACGAGGGCAAGCGCTCCTCCGGGGCCAGTTCGCGCAGTTGCGCGAGCGTCAACGAGCTGACGTTGTCGTTGATGCCGCAGGTGCGCTGGAGGTTGCCGTCGTGCAGGCAGACGGGGTAGCCGTCCTTGGTCGAGCACACGTCCACCTCGATATGGGTATACCCCCGGCTGATGGTCTCTTCGAGCGAGGCCAGGCTGTTTTCCTGGAACTCCTCGGTCACCACCCCCCGGTGAGCTGCCAGCACGAATTCGGGCAACTCCGGCCGCTCGGGGATCGTCGCGCACCCCGCTATCAAAATCAGAAAAGCGCAAATGAATGAACCCATCGGACAGACCTTCTGCTCCGTTCGCTCTGTGCGGCGGTCATTAGCCCAATAAGCCTTGAATGTGGGTGCATCCATCTCGGCTAATGCGTCCAAATCACTCGCCCCGGCAGCATGCCCAGAAAAAAAAGACCCCAAAAGCCCGATTCGGCGGACACCATCCTCGCTTTCGAGCCTGTCTTTTGACTCCCGCAGATAGGCGAGAGTTTCGTCTCTTCGAAGTTGCGGCACCGTCAGCCTCTTGGCTCAAGACCGTTTTCCTCCATTCATCTGCGCAGCATTCTACAACATACGTGCGGTGGCGGTAACCCCTTGGGGATGCGAGTGGCGGCGGGGTGTTGTCGGGCGCGTCCGGCGGGCCCGGGTCCGGCCTGTTCTGTCCGCGCGTCTGTTGACAGCCGTCCCCGAAGTGTGTTCGAATCGGGGCGGTCATACAAGCACGAGGGAGATGCCGATGGACAAGTACGACGCAATCAGGTACATGCTCGATAAGTGCATCATCGCGGTGGTGCGGGCCGATACGGGCGGCGAGGATTTGGTAAAGGTCGTCGAGGCGGTCGCCGCGGGGGGCGTCCATTGCATCGAGGTCACCATGACCACCCCGGGCGCGCTCGAATGCCTCAAGGTGGCCTCCGAGAAGTTGCAAAAGACCGATGCGCTTCTGGGCGTGGGCACCGTGCTGGACCCGGAGACCTGCCGCATGGCGATCCTTGCCGGTGCGCAATACGTGGTGACGCCCACGCTGTCCATTCCGTCCATCGAGATGGCGCGGCGCTACGGGAAACCCGTGATCTGCGGCGCATACACGCCCACGGAAATCCTGACGGCATGGGAAAGCGGGTCAGATCTGGTCAAGGTTTTCCCTGCGAATATTGGAGGACCCGGCTATATCAAGGCCCTCAAGGGTCCGTTGCCGCAGATTCCGCTTGTTCCGACCGGCGGCGTCGAGCTCGAGAACGTGGGCGAGTTTCTGAGCTCGGGCGCGGCAGCTCTGGCTGTCGGCGGCAACCTTGTTAGCAAGAAGCTATTGGCTGCCAAGGATTTCGACGGGATCACCGTTAACGCCGAGGCGTTTGCACAGGCCGTGAAGGCGGCTCGAGGCTGAGCGTCTCGAATCGGGAGAAGACGCATGCCGTTTCGAATGGCCGCTGTTTGTTTGAGTGCAGCCGTTGCGGCCTCGTGCGCAACGGGAACCCAGGAAGACGCATCCCCGGTGAAGACCATCTACGTACAAAGCACGAGCGACGGAGCCCAACAGCCCTGCCTGTTCATTGAAGCTCGAGGGAGCGAACCCCGCCCCCTCCTGGTCTTTCTCCACACGTGGAGCAACGGCTACGACCTCGATACCCTGGAGTGGCGCGACGAGGCCGCCCAGCATAACTGGCACTTCCTCCAACCCCATTTCCGCGGTCCCAACAATAAGCCCGAAGCCTGCGCGTCGGAACTTGCCCGTCAGGACATCCTCGATGCGGTCGACTATGCCCTCGCACACTATTCCATCGACAAACACCGGGTATACCTTGCCGGGGCTTCCGGCGGCGGCCATATGACGCTCGTAATGGCAGCCCATGCCCCCGAGCGGTGGGCGGCCGCGTCGGCGTGGTGCGCGATCTCGGAACTCGCCGCGTGGCACAAGGAGTCGTCCGAGGCCGGGAACAAGTACGCCCAGGACATCGAGTTGTGCGCAGGCGGCAAACCGGGAACCTCGGAGGAAGTGGATAACCAGCTTCGCTACCGCTCGCCTCTTTACCATCTCGAGAAGGCAAAGGACCTCCCCCTCGAGATCGCCACGGGCATTCACGATGGCCATACCGGGTCTGTCCCGGTCCACCATTCGCTCGATGCGTTCAATGTGCTGGCCCGAGTCCACCATACCCAGCCCGTGTCGGCCGGGGAAATCGCCGCGCTGTCCCGCGAAGAGCCGTTGCAGACGGCGGAAGAACAGGACGAAACATTTGGACGTACCATCTACCTGCGCCGGTACGCCGGACCATGCCGGGTGACCATCTTCGAGGGCGGCCACGAAGGGCTGCCCAAAGCGTCTCTGGCATTTCTGGCGCGCTACGCCCGCGAATAGGCGCGCCAGACACCGTCCTGCAGGTTTTGCCTGAACCGCGGCAACCTTTTCCCTCTCCATGACTTAGGAGCGGTCCGCCGCGGAGTTGTAAACTGTTTTGTCCTAAAGCCTTTCGCAATGCCGCCGATAATTGGAACAGGATTTGCGGCACTACTTGCGGCGTGTTGTCGATGGCAGACGATGGCGGCCAGCGCCGGGCCTCATGAAGGAGATGGGAGTGGGAACATTATTCAGCGCCTTGGATGTCGCACGGTCGGGTTTGACGGCGGCACAGGTGCAGCTCGACACCACCGCTCACAACATCGCGAACGTGAACACCGAAGGATACTCGCGCCAGCGTGCCGAACTCCTGACCCGCGTTCCGATCACGACGCCTTACGGCCAAATCGGGCGCGGCGTCCAGGTTGACAACATCGTCCGCATCCGGGATACGTTCCTTGACATGGCCTACCGCGAGCAGGCGTCTGGATTAGGAACCGCCGAGCTCACGTCGGAATACTACGCCCTCATCGACGACATTTTCCTGGAACCGGGGGAGAACGGGTTCGGCACCCGCCTCGGACAGTTCTTTGATGCTCTCAGCGACTTCGCCAACAACGTGGAATCGTCCTCGGTGCGCGAAGCCCTCGTCTCGGAGACGCAGCAGCTCGCTCTTAGCTTCAACAACGTAGCTGAGCGCTTCAATATCCTGCGCACGAACGCCAACGAAGAAGTGCGCAGCATCGTCCCCCAAATCAATTCCCTTGCCGAGCGCCTGGCCGAGATCAACCAGCAGATCGTCCGGTCCGAGGCCAATCTCACCAACGCTAACGACCTGCGCGACGAACGCGACCGGCTCCTGGACGAACTGTCGGGTCTCGTAAACATCACGACGGTCGAGCAAGACAAGATGGTCAGCGTCTTTATCGGTAGCGACGCTCTTGTGGAAGGCAACCTGTGGAACGAGCTCGAGGCGGTGCGGAACCCGGCCCTTGATCCCGAACGCCCGGACCTGCTCGAGGTGCGTTTCGCCGACAGCAGCCATGCCGTCGACGTCAGCGACGGCCAACTGTTTGCGGCCCTCAATATGCGCGATGTGATCCTGCCGGCGTTCGACGACCGTCTCGACACCCTCGCCAACTCCCTCATCGGCGCAATCAACCGCATACATTCCCAAGGCAACGGGATTGACAATCTCTCCGGCGTTATTTCGAGCAGCAACGACGTGTCCGCTCCCGCCGACGCGTTAGTGGGCGGGGCGTTGCCCTTCGATGTACAGGCAGGCACGTTTGATGTGGTGGTATACGACGCCTCGGGCGTGCCTACGTCCACCACGATCACCATCACCGCATCGACAACCCTGAACGACTTGGCCGCATCGTTAAATGCTGTCGGCAACTTCTCGGCGGCTGTCGTCGGCAACCGCATCGAGCTGGGCGCGACGGGGGCGTATACCTTTGGCTTCGCCAACGACAACACGGGCGTACTTACCGCGCTGGGCATCAACGGCCTGTTCACCGGGAGCGACGCAGCCTCGATTGCCCTGAATCCCGACATTCAGGCCAACCCCGACCTCATTTCATCGGCATACAGCCTTGACCCCCTTGCTACGGGCGACAATTCGGCGGCGCTGGATATGGCGGCTGTCCGGAACGCCCGGATTCTCGATGACGGTTCCTCAACGCTCAGCGAGTATTACGAGGCCACTATTGCGCGTCTCGGGGTCGAAAGCCGCGCCGCGGAAGACGAGCTCGGGGTCCAACAGACCTTCGTCGATGATTTCCAGCGGCGCCGCCAGCAGGTGTCGGGCGTATCCCTCGACGAAGAAATCTCGCTCTTGATCCAGTACCAGCGCGCTTTCGAAGGTTCCGCGCGCGTCATCACCGTCACCGACCGCATGCTCGGCGCCCTTCTCGCCATGGCCACATAGGGCGCGACAGGGTAGGCGCCTGACCACGGGTATCCTGCATTCATGTCCCGAAACGTGAAATACGAATGTTTTCGCGTTCATTTGAACGATGGGCCGGGCCTTCAGCCCGGGGGATGCTTGGGAACCCGTTTTCCCAGGCCTTCAGCCTGGGCTGGTATGTTTCGCGCCGTTGGCGCTGAAGAGCACAGGCGACTGGAGCGCAGAAACGGGGCTGGACCCGTTCCTCGCGCCTCAGGCCAAGAAAAGACATTCACAACAATCAAGCGGGCTGAAGGCCCGAAACATGCCGCCTGACGGGCCAGCGGCCCGGCCACACACCAGATCTGAAGCGCCAACGGTGCACGGCCTGCGTCCTCCGGAGCGCCAAAGGCGCGTACCATACCAGCCTGGCCTGAAGGGCCAGGGGATGGGATTCAAAACAGGCAAGAGGGCTGAAGGCCCGAAACATGCCGGAGATGTCATGCAAGTGGTGGGCTCCGAAGATACGCCACGCCACAGCGGAGAGGTCTCTGGAGCGCCGACGCGGCAGACGGCAGAAGAATGCCGAGCTGGCGCTCGGCGCTCCCAGGGGCGCCATCTCCTTGCCGTGGTCAGATAACACCGCCAACGGCCAACGGCCTGCGCCCTCCGGAGCGCCAAAGGCGCGTAACATGGATTCTCCGGACCGCCGCTGGCGAAGGCACGGGGCCTCCGGAGCGGCAACGGCCAACGGCCTGCGTCCTCCGGAGCACCAAAGGCGCGTACCATACCAGCCTGGCCTGAAGGGCCAGGGGATGGGATTCAAAACAGGTAAGAGGGCTGAAGGCCCGAAACATGCCGGAGATGTCATGCAAGTGGTGGGCTCCGAAGATATGCCACGCCACAGCGGAGAGGTCTCTGGAGCGCCGACGCGGCAGACGGCAGAAGAATGCCGAGCTGGCGCTCGGCGCTCCCAGGGGCGCCATCTCCTTGCCGTGGTCAGATAACACCGCCAACGGCCAACGGCCTGCGCCCTCCGGAGCGCCAAAGGCGCGTAACATGGATTCTCCGGACCGCCGCTGGCGCTGGAGAGGGAGGCCGTAAGGTGTGAACATGTTTCGCGCCGTTGGCATTGAAGACTCCCGGCTGCCCTATCTTCAGCAGTTGGACGCTAATCGGGGCCCATAAATAGCATGGTGCCGTTCCCTCGTTTCGCCGACGCTAATCCGGATTTGGGATTTCGTTATTCCTGGTGGACACACTCGGGCCACACTGTATACTTGAACGTCGTGCTCTTGGTGGCGATGTGGGAGCCTGGCCAATGATATATCGGTTCGTAACGGCGTGTGCCTGCTTGATTGCGCTGTTCGCGGCCACGGCCGCCGCTGCCGCGGCACGGGGCGATTGGCCGGAGCTTCGGCAAAACAAACATCTGACGGGCTTTCAGCAGGTTCCGGGGAAGATGGTTGAAGCTCCTGTCGTCCGCGCGGTGTATAACCTCCCCCGCACGCGGCCGCCGGTTACGCCCGTGGCGTTGCCGGACGGGGCGGGCCACGTGGGATTGAGCATTGTGTCGGGCGCTTTGCTGTGTTTCGATACATCGGGCAACCGTTTGTGGGAATGTCATCCGCCCGGGCTGAATTTCTCGGGTATCGTGGCGTGCCGCGACCTGGACCGCAACGGGACGATAGACATTGCTCTCGAGGCGGGGCGCCCGGCCCAACCCTACGGCGCGGCGGCGCTGGTGGCGCTCGATGACGGGCGGCTGCTGTGGCGCTACGACGTCGAGCCCATGTCATATTCGTGGAGATTGTACGCGGGCCGGTATCTGCCCGGCCGCGAGGATGAACAGCTCATCGTCGTGATGCACGGCTATCCTCCCGACAAAGACAACGGCTACATGGCGCTGTTCGCGTTCCCGGAAGCCGGAGCGTCCCCCGCCATGCAGTGGCGGCATGCTTTCGACAAGTACACCTGCTTCCCCACGCTGCTGCAGACCGACCTGGATGGCGACGGGACCGAGGAGCTGGTCATCGAGACCCACAGCCGCATGTGGTTTCTCGAGCCGGCCACCGGCGCGGTGAAGCACTTCGTCCAGTGGGACGTGTCGCCAGCCAACATGCGCAGCTATGGCTACATCGAGTTCGTCGACCTTGACCGCGACGGGCTCAAGGACTTTCTGTGCATCGCGGACTTCGCCCAGCACCACGAAGTGTTGTTGAATAAGAACGGCGCCATGGAAAAGGCGTGGTCCCACGGTTGGGGCGAAAGTGTAACCACGGGCAAGGTCGCCACCACGTGGCCCGTCCCGCCGTACGCGGATGTCGACGGCGACGGCGGGCTCGAGGTCGTCGTATCCATGTTCAACTCCGAAAACGAAGGCAAGTGGCTGGTCCGCGTTTATGACGCGGTAGACGGAGACCTCGAGTTTCGCGCGCCCGGGTTCGCCGCGACGGCATTGGCCGATGTCAACGGCGACGGCGCCGCGGACGTGCTGGCGAACCGCACGAGCGACCCGACCCGGACGGTCCTCGGCGGCGCCGCGCTGCTTGCCATCAAAGATGGCGCGCTCGAAACGGTCTGGACCGATGCTCGCATGACCGCGCTCGACCGTGCCGTCGCGGACGGCCCTCTGCTGCGGGGGCCTGACGGGGTGGTGGCCCTGAGCATAAGCAGTGACGGCAGTGCGGGGTTGCATCCCTATACGGAACCCCCGCCCGAGAATGCGGTAGACTTCTCGGCCGTACCCGCGGTCCAGGGCCCGCCGTTTCCCGACTTGCTGGCGGCCGACGTCACGGGCGATGCCCGCAACGAGCTGGTGATTTACCAGGACCCCACGGCGATTGTACTGACGTTTACCGGCGACGCGCTTGAAGAGGTTGCCCGGTTCGAATCGGGTGCGCCGCCGGCAATGGCGGATTACGATGGTGACGGCGCGCTGGATGTCGCGACGATCGCGGTCTCGCCGGATATGTTGCCTGTCGTGACCGTGCGCGATTTGCGCACCGCCGGCGCCGTGAAATGGCGGACGGCGTTCCCCGAGCCGCCCACGCCCGGATTGCCGCAGCCGCGAAAAGCTTATCTCCGCCCCGGACGGTTCACGGGGGGGACGGGCGAGGACGTGTACGTGTGGGCAGGCACGCCTTCGGTGCGGAGCGCCGTGCTCGATGGCCGGACCGGCGCCATTGTTTGGGAGCGGTGCCAGGTCCCCGATGCGGAGCGTTATTGGGGGCCCAGCGTCAATCTCGCTTCGGTGTACGACGTGGATGCCGACCGCAAGGAAGACCTGGTGTTCACCAACCCCGACTACTACTGCGTGGTATCCGGCCCGACGGGCGAATTCCTCGTGGGACCCCTTTTCCCGCCGAAGATCTTCAACCAGCCGAGCCAGGGACTGTACACGTGCCCGGTCATACTGACGCGCCCGCCGGAAAACCCGCTCGTGTGTCTGGTTGCGGGGCATTACTTCCAGGGGGCGTTGTCGTTGAACGGCGACCCGTACTGGTACAAGCTGCCCACGGCCGGCGAGAACCGCTGCGCGCGAGAAGGGTTCCGTGCGGCCGCCGACGGCGCCTGGCAGATGGGGTTTGGGCGGCAGAACGGCAGTTTTGCGTGCATCGACGCGCGCGACGGATCGGTCCGTTGGGAAATGCCTCTCGAGGCAGCCGCATCGGACGCGATCTCGTGCGATGTGGATGGCGACGGGGCGGCCGAATTCCTCGTGGGCACCAGTCACGGGACACTCCTCGCGATCAACGAAGCCAGCGCCGCGCCGCACCAGGTCTGGCTGGTAGAGCTGGGCGCGGCTCTGGGCGCACCGGTCGCCGCCGACTTCGACGGCGACGGCTTGTGCGAGATCGCGGTACCCACTTCCGACGGCAGGGTGGTCGTGATGGAGTAGAACCAGCGCGATTTCACGGAAAACGACCCAAACGACACGAAGCGCCTCGAAGGATCTGGCGGATTGCTTAATGAAGCTCCAGAAATGGGGCTGGGCAATCGCAGGCGTTCCAGCCCATTTTGGGCTTTCGATACCTCTTTCCCGATTCCGCGAGGTAAGAGGGGAAAGCCAAGAGATCTGGCCACAATCGGCGTTCCATGGGCGGTAAATCTTTACTCGAAACTTGGTTGTATAGTTCGCAGGGTCTTGACATACCTTTGAGCAGGTATGTATAATAGCCTTGAGATGTGTTTCGAACACGCGCCGAGCCGTGCCCGGGAAAGGTCAGCGATATGCCCGAGATACTCACGGGAAAAGACCGAGGGACTCGCGGGCAGGGCCGTGTCCAGCGGTCGCCGGTGACTCTTAGCTCAAGTACAACCTCTTCCCTCTGCTTCCTTGCTTCCGTTGCGGTCCCCGCCGGACGTGGCGCCCCTCTGGCGCGCTCGGCGGGGACCGCCCCGGCGTCCACGGGTTTCGGCTGCGAATCGCAGGGCACTCGGGAACGAAATCAGGGCGAAGCACGAATCCATACTCGAGCAGGCAGCGGCCAGACGCGTATCTTCCGGCCTGGGCCGTGCGCGGGGTGGGGCCTTTGGGACGGGGGCGTTGACAACGAGGGTATTGACATTTGACGTACATTCCCGAAGGTATGTATAGTACGGCGCTGCGTTTTCCCCGGCCGAGCCGGCAACACCCCTCCAACAGCGGGGTCTCATGGCAAGAAAGACGAAGGAAGAGTCGCAAGAAACACGGCGCTCCATCCTGCTGGCGGCACTGGATGTGCTGAGCGAGAAGGGGTATTCGCGGGCCACATTCGTGGATATCGCGAAGCGCATTGGCATGACCAAGGGCGCGGTGTACTGGCATTTCAAGAACAAGCAGTCGCTGCTGGCCGCGCTGATGCAGGAGATGCACGAACGGGAGCTGGGTCTCGTAGCCGAGGAAGCGGGCAGAGCGGCGTCCTTGGATGACTTGAGAACCTATGTGGTGGCCCGGGTGCGTATCGCGACGCGCGACGAACTATGCCGGAAGTTCGCATTTTTCGCGTTGCTCCAGATGGAATGGTCGGTGGATATGATGGCGGCCGTCCGGGATGAATTGATGAACTTCCGGACGGAACCCTTTGACGAATTCGGCCACATTCTGAACGAGGCACGGCGTCGTGGGGAACTCCGCGAAGACATCGACATCAACGTTGTGAAAGACATGCTGACAAGCATGTGGATTGGCCTCTTGACGGTGCATTTTCAAGGCTTGAGCGCGACAGATCCCGTACAGACCGCGGAAATTGCCCTTGGAACGTTGATCAACAGCCTGCGGGCATAGACGACGCGCGAGATAAGGAGACTTCTCTTGACGAATGACAGCAATGCAGACGGGCGCGCGGTGGCGCCGCGCCGCCCCAACCGTATCCTTGGATTTGCCCAGGCAGTCTTGATTCTTGTGTTGCTGGGGGCGGGCTGGTTCTTGCGCGGCCTGATACCGAGCGCTCCGGTGGCGGGCGGGCCTCCCGGCGCGATGGGTGGGCCTCAAGGGCCGCCGGCGATCGTGGCCGCCGTCATAACCGAGGGTCCGGCTGAAGCGCCCGAGGAATTCATCGGGCATGTCGAGTCGGTCGAATCCGTCAACGTTACGCCGCAAGTGGCGGGCTACTTGCAGACGGTCCATTTTGAAGAAGGCAGCGTTGTTGCGGCCGGCGACCTGCTGTTCACGATCGAGAAGGCGCCGTTTGAAGCGCGGGTGGCGCTTGCCGAGGCAGCCGTGCAACAGGCGGAAGCCAACGTACCGGCGGCCCAGGCGGACCTCGAGGCGGCCCGCGCCAACCTGGTCCGCGCAGAGAAGTATTTCGAGCGTCTGAAGAACGCCGACGAACGCAGCGTGGTGCAGGCCGATATGGATAAGGCCACGGCGGATTTCGAGCAGAGCCAGGCGCGTGTGAAACAAGCCGCGGCCGCGGTTCAACAAGCTCAGGCGGCTCTCGAGCAGGCGAAAGCCAATTTGAGCCTGGCGCGGATCGACCTAGGGTATACGGAGATCCGGGCGCCCATCAGCGGCCCGATTGGCAAGGCGCTCGTGACCGAAGGCAACTATGTCACGCCCGCCAGCGGTCCGCTTGCCCGCATCGTGCAGGTCGATCCGGCACGCGTGGTGTACTCCGTGCCCGACCGGAAATACGTGACTCTGCTCAAGATCATGAACGAACGCGGCGCGTCGGCCTTGGACCTGCGCCTGCGCCTCCCGGACGGTACGCTGTATGAAGGCCAGGGACAATGGAGTTTTACGGACAACGAAATGGACCAGGCCACGGGAAGCATTGCGTTGCGGGCGCGTTTTGACAATCCCAAACGCCTGCTGGTTCCGAAGACGAACGTGACGGTGTTGGCGCAGTCCGCCGAGACGCGTACCGCGCCGAAGGTGCCCTCACAAGCCGTAATGGCGGATTCGCGAGGAGAATTCGTGTACGTGGTGAATGCAGAAAGCATTGCCGAAGAGCGGCGCGTCGTTTTGGGAGCGGAAGTGGACGGCTATCGGATTGTCGACGAGGGGCTTGTTCCCGGCGAGCAAGTCGTCGTGCAAGGCCTTCAGAAAACGCAGCCCGGACAGCCCGTCCAGGCGACCATTCAACCGACCGGCACCGAAGGAAACTGAACCTATGCTGGCACGCATATTCATAGCGCGTCCGCGCTTCGCCATGGTCATCTGCATTGTATTGACGCTGGCGGGCGTGGTGTCCATGTTTGCCCTGCCCATTGAGCAATACCCGTCGGTCACGCCGCCCGAGGTCAACGTTCGAACCCGGTATCCTGGCGCCAGCGCCGAAGTGCTGGCAGCCACGGTCGCCGCGCCGCTCGAAGAAGAGATGAACGGCGTCGACAACATGATCTACATGCAGTCCGACTGCGACAACCAAGGGAATTACAGTCTGACGGTGACGTTCGCGGTGGGCACAAACCTCGACATGTGCCTGGTCAAAGTGCAGAACCGGGTGTCACAGGCTCTGCCCAGGCTGCCGACGGAAGTGTCGCAGCAGGGAATGTCCGTCAGCTCGCGGTCATCGAGCACTCTCGGAATTGTGATTTTTTTCTCGCCCAAAGGGACTCATGACCGCTTCTTCATCAGCGACTATGTGAACTCGTACGTTAAAGACGAGTTGATGCGCATTCCGGGTGTGGGCGGGGCGACGGTCATGGGGTCGAAGTTTGCCATGCGGGCATGGCTTGACGTGGACCGGCTGAATGCACTCGGGATCAGTACAGACGAAGTGGTCGCCGCGATTCGAAGTCAGAACGTGCAGGCCTCGGTTGGCGCGGTCGGCGCGGCGCCCGGTAACGAAAACCACCAGCTCGTATATGCGCTTCAGACGATGGGCCGTCTGAACGATCCAAAGGATTTCGAGAACATCATCGTCCGCACAAATGATGCAGGCGGTCTGGTGCGCCTGAAGGATATCGGCACGGTCGAGAAAGGGGCCGACCAGTATTCGGCGGAGGGTTTCTACAAAGAGGGCGAGAGTACCGGCCTACTGCTCAACCAGATGCCGGGTTCGAATGCGATCACGACGATGGATGCGTTGTATGAGCGCCTTGAGCAGCTGAAGGCGAGTTTCCCGGAAGACCTCGATTACCGCATTCCTTTTGACGCGACCACGTTTGTGCGGATCAGCATCAAAGAGATCGTAACGACGCTTATCCTGACCTTCGGGCTCGTGGTGTTTGTGTGCTACATTTTCCTGGAAGATTGGCGCGCGACCCTGATCCCGACGCTGGCGATCCCGGTCTCTCTTCTCAGCACGTTTCTGATCTTGATGGCCGTTGGCTTTACGATCAATCTGCTGACGCTGTTCGCGCTGGTGCTGGCGATTGGGATTGTGGTAGACGATGCCATCATTGTGGTGGAACGCGTGACCTATTTGATGGAAGAAGAGCGTCTGGATCACCGGGCCGCCACCTACAAGGCGATGGAGCAGATTTCCGGGGCGATCATAGCTTCGACGCTGGTGTTGCTGGCCATCTTCGTGCCGGTGGCGTTTCTGGGGGGCATTACGGGCCAGATTTACCGGCAGTTTGCGGTGGCCATTTCGACGGCCATCTTCTTTTCGGGAGTGGTCGCCCTGACGCTGAGCCCCGCTCTGTGTTCCCTCATCTTGCGCATTCCCAAGGAGCGGCGGCACGGTCCTCTGCGCTGGTTCAACACCCTCGTCAAGGGCAGCCGGATGTTATATGTGACGCTTTCGTCGTGGCTTTGTCGCCGCCCGGCGGTCGCCATTGTATGTCTCGCAACCGTGGTGGGCATTGCCGTATTGCTGTTCCAGGTCACGCCGGGGGCCTTTATTCCCGATGAAGATCAGGGGATCATCTTCGCGGCGGTGCAGTTGCCGGAAGGCGCAACGCTGGGCCGCACCAAGACGCAAATCCAGGAGATCATGCCGGCTATCCTCGAGACGCCAGGCGTGCGCCAGCTGTTCGGCGTGGCCGGATTCAGCATGATCGGCGGCCGCGGCGAGAACGTGGGGTTTCTGGTCGTCCAGCTCAATCCCTGGGATGAACGCAAGACAGCGGACACGCGGATATCGGCAATCGCGCAGAAACTGCGCGCGTACACCGCCACCATACCCAATGCGGAGATCAATTTCTTCACCCCGCCGGCCATCATGGGATTGGGGCGAACGGGGGGCATCGATGTACGGGTGCAGGCCCTCGAGGACCCGGACCCGCAGCGTCTCGCCTCGGTAACCAAGGGGTTCCTTGCCAGCCTGAGCCAGGCGCCTGAAATCATGTTCGCGTTCACGGGCTATACGGCCAATACGCCGAATCTGTACGTCGAAGTGGAGCGGGAAAAGGCGGAATCGCTCGGCGTGCCGGTATCGAGCATATTCACCACCCTTCAAGGCTATCTCGGCTCGCGGTACGTCAACGACGTCAATTTCGGCAGCCGCGTCAATCAGGTGTACATCCAGGCGGAATGGAAGGATCGCAAAGATTCGGAGGATGTCAG
>Ga0209606_1000845_pt1 | contig 42720 bp, 35 predicted proteins | sample AD_UKC057_MetaG_FD_184412 | JGI IMG/M metagenome (GOLD analysis project Ga0209606, IMG submission 184412) | Active sludge microbial communities of municipal wastewater-treating anaerobic digesters from USA - AD_UKC057_MetaG (SPAdes) (version 2) | ecosystem: Engineered > Bioreactor > Anaerobic >... | reverse complement strand
TTGAACACCACGGACGGCCTGGCCCTGCGGGCCATGCTGGCGGTGTTCAGGAAGAACCAGGATATCGCGGTGCCGATGTTCACAGCCATGCTGGACAGCCTCTCCGGACGCAGGCTCCGCAACACGGTCCACCTTCTCGGGGAGACGGGAGGCGAGGAGGCTCGACTTCCGCTGGAGGCGCTTCTCTCGTCCGATACTCTGTCCGTAAGGCTGTCCGCCATGCAGGCGCTGGGCGGCATCGGGAACCCGGAATCCCTTTCGAGGGTAATAGCCTTTGCCTCCGACAGCTCCGCCAGGATGCGCAGGCAGGTGGCCGTCACCCTGGCGGGCCTCGGAGACGCGGCCGCGATACCGGTGCTGGAGGAAATGTCGGCGGACTGGTCCCTGGACGTGCGGAGCGCCGCTCTGAAGGCTCTGGAGACGCTGCGGCCGGATGAGGAGGACCCTCCGGTGAATGGGTCGGTTGATTGACAGCAGGTTCGGGCTGTTCTATCTTGAAGCGGGTGTCTAAACCCGATTGTCTCTGGAAGGAGATGTTATGAAGAAGTTTGCTCTGTTGTTCGCGTGCGCGGCGGTCGCCCTGATGACCGCATGTGAGGGGGACAATCCCTCCGGCACCGGCGGCGAAATGCCCGTGGTCACCGGCGTCGCCGTCAACTGGGACGCCTCCTCCGGCGTCGACATCGTCCTCACCTGGACGGCCGTCGAGGATGCCGATGGCTACAAGGTCTGGTTCAGCCAGACATCCGGCGGCACGGCACAGGAGGTCGGCGACGTAGCCACCACCACCTACACCCATACCGCCAGCAGCGCCGGCTACTACTACGTCACCGCCTACAAGGGCAATGACTCCTCGTCCGGCTACTCCGCAGCCGTGAACACGCTGCCCAACATCATCACAACCCCGTACACCATCTACGACAACAACGCCCCCGCGACTTACCACTCCGGCTTCAAGTTCGGATTCGACGGCGGCCAGACGGGATTCGCCGGACAGGCACCGTTTGCGAACGAAAAGGACATCTACGCATACGAGTCCGATCCCGTCTCCCCTCAGGGGATAGCCTTCCGTTCCGGTGATTCGGCCCCCTTCGGCGGCGGACACCATACTGAAATGGCCGCGGCGGACGGTGGAAGCGTCAGCGTTGCTCCCACCTCAGGCTACTGGGTCTCCGGCAACATCTTCCCCAATGACGTGATCTTCTGCAAGCTCTACGACGGCTACTACGCCAAGATCATCGTCGGCAACATCACGGGCCCCGTCGGCGGCTCGACGAACGGGACTTCCGTCACCTTCACCTTCGAGATTCAGACGCACGCGGGCATCCGCCTCTTCACGACGAGCAGCTAGAGTCTCTCATGTCCTTCCGGAGGGCGGGGGCGACCCCGCCCTCCTCTTTTTATGCCCCATGGAACACGAAGCCTCCCTCGACTGTATAATCTCCGGGACGGACATGACCGTCACGGGTGCCCGTAACCGGCCGGGCGCACAAGGCGCCTGCGTCCGTATCCGCGGAGGCGCGTGGAAGGAATGGTCATGAAGAGACTGCTGGTGCCCTGCGCAGTTGCGGCGGCGCTCACGGGCTGCGCCGGCTCCGGCGGCGATCTCGGGATCACCGTAACCGCCCCGCCCGCCGGCGGCGCGGTTGCCGACCAGAGCTACATAATCGCGTGGGACGCGGAGAACGTCTCCTCGTCCCGGGCCTACGTGAACGTCTACGCCGACACCGATACTGATCCATCCACGGGCCTCGTCCTGCTCGAGGACTCGATCAGCTCCACGGCCACGGGCTACCTGTGGGACTGCTCGGGCTGGCCCGCGGACGACTACTACATCAGAGCCGTCATCCACGACTACGAGGACCGGGACGCGTCGGACTACAGCGACGGTCCGGTGACCGTGACGCACGAGCCGCTGGAGAACGTGACCGGCCTCACGGTGCTGACCGACTCGTCCAGCGGCACTGATGTGTACCTCTGCTGGAATCCGCTTTATGGAGCCGTGTCCTACAGGGTTTTCTTCGATGCGGATTCGACCGGCGACTGGCTCCTGCTGGGCGAGACCGAATCCGCCCGCTACGTCCACAACGCGCCCGGCGCGGGCGTCTACGGCGTACTTGGCGTACGGGGCGGCCTGACTTCGCCCGGATTCGCCGGTGTCGCCGGCACCATGCCCTTTGTGGACGACTCGGTCTACACGATATGGGACGACCTGGCTCCGGCCGGGTTCCCCACCGCGGTCGGGTTCTCCCCGTGCGGCGCCGTCCTGTCCGGTTATGAAGAGGATGACTACGACGTCCACTGCCGCCGGGCAGGCGTCTCCGGGCCGGCACTCCTGCTTTCCGGCGACGCTCCGCCCCTGGGCGGCGGCCGCCCCACTGCTCTGGCGCTCTCGACCGGAACGCCGTCCATGGCTCCGTCCTCGCGCTACACCGACTCGCTGCCTCCCGCCGAAGGAGTCGTAGTCTTCGGCAGGATGGATCTGGCCGGCTTCTTCGTGAAGCTGGTCGTGACGGGTCTGCCGGTGCACCCCACCGAGCCCGGCTGCCGGGGGGTCAGTTTCCGTTACGAGTTCCAGAAAATCCAGGGCCTGCGTCTGTTCACCTCGGGGTCCTGACACGGGCCGGGTTTCCAACGGTCCACCATCAAGAAAGGCTGACAGATGACAATAGCGCTTCTTTTCGCCGTCCTTGCCGCGGCTCCTTCGACGGGTTCCAAGCAGGGCGGGGTCCCCTCGATACTGGTGAACCCCGACACGCTGGTCACTTCATCCTCGGTCAGCATCAGCGACCTTCGCAATGCAGCGAGGGACGTGCTGGAGCTGGAGGGCGGCCACTTCGGTGTGGCCGTGAAGGACTTCCAAACCGGGGAGAGCTTCGTCGAGACCGAGGGCGGGACATTCGACATCGGCAGCCCGGAACTGATCGTATGCGCCTGCGCGATCGACCTCGACAGATCGGGCGTTATGCCTCTCGACACCATCTCCTCGAGGAACGAGACGATCGGCGACCAGATAATAATGGCCAGGGAAGGAAATCTCGAGGCTCTTACGAGGATTACCGGCCGTGTTCAACCGGACCTGATCAGACCCTGGCTGTCCCAGAAGGGTTTCTCCTCGACCACTTTTTCCGGGATACAGCTCTACTGGCCGGGCGCTCCCCAAGTCGAGCCCAACAAGTCCACTCCGTCCGACTGCATGGGGATGCTCTCCTTGATCGAGAGCCGCCTGGATGAGGCCGAGATAAGGCGCCTGGTGCGCAATCCCTTCACCCGCACCGATCTGGAGGATCTGCAGGGCGGCTCGGCCACACTGTACGGCTTCAGCTCCCGCGGGCTGAACGCGGGCGAGTGTCGTGCAGCCATCGTGTCGATGCCCGGCGGCCGGAGGGTGGGCATAGTTGTTCTCGCCGACGACCTCTGCTGCGCCGGAAAGGCCGATGTGGCCTTCCGGATGCTGTGGGAGTCGCTGTAGCAGTTGGCCGCAGGCACCGCCGCAGTGTTAGATTGACGGCGTTTACCCCCGGCAGAGTGCCGGGGTTGTAAGGAGGTTGAAATGAGAGTAATCGTCCCGTTGATGCTGCTCCTGTCGACCGTGTCCGCCTTCGCGGGCGGCTTCTCCCTGGGGTTCAAGGAAGTCGAGATTCCGGCCTTCACGAACGGCGCCGGCTCCGTCGGAATGGCCGACCTCGCCATGCTTCGCCTGGGCAGCGCCCTGTCGCCGGAGTTCAGGATCGAGGTGCTGCTGGGCTACGGCAAGAACAGCTTCGAAAACGAGATCTCCGATTCTGAATTCAGCACGTTCGCCATCGGCGGATCGGGCTTCTACGTGATAGCCAAGCCCGCGAACTCCGTGTTCGCCATCGGCGGCTCGCTGATCTACGCCAAGTCGAACAACGGTGATGACGTCAGCACCAGTGACCTGACCCTTCTGCCCGTAATGCGCGCCGACTACGCGGTGCCGGGCATGAGCGACGTGGCGTTCTTCAGCGAGTTCGGCCTCCGCTACGACAAGGCCACCACCACCGACGAGTCCGGCCCGCAGGACCACGATTTCTCCTACAGCCACTTCGGAACCTACGCCTCGCCTCACATACTGGGTGGCGTGTACTACAGCTTCTAGAATAGAATCTCTGTTCTGGAAGAACGGGCGGGTGGCCTCCACCCGCCCGCCTCGTTGCAGGGCGGCTTTTTGCCGCGAGCTGCAGTGCATGTTATTTTGTGCGCCGAAAACCACGATTCGGCACACCGATCTGGGTCATCGACTGAAAGGAGCCTCGAGATGGGCGTAAACCTCAGGGGTAGATCCCTGCTCACTCTCCTCGACTATGAACCCGAGGAGGTCCGCTACCTCCTGGACGTCTCGCACAGCGTCAAGGCCGAGAGGATGACCGGGAACCGCCATCAGAGGTTCCATGGCATGACCCTCGCGATGCTCTTCGAGAAGCGCTCCACCCGCACCCGCTGCGCCTTCGAGACGGCCTTCGGCGAGGAGGGCGGTCATCCCGTCTTCCTTTCCAATGCCGACATCCAGCTCGGCGCGAAGGAGAGTGTGGAGGACACCGCGCGCGTCCTCGGGCGGATGTTCGACGCGATAATGTTCCGCGGTTTCAGCCAGGAGACGGTCGAGATGCTGGCCGACTACTCCGGGGTCCCCGTCTACAACGGCCTCACCGACATGTTCCACCCCACCCAGGTGCTCGCCGATCTGATGACCATCGAGGAGCGGTTGGGTGATGTGCGGGGTCTCGAGTTCGTGTATGCGGGCGACGGTCGCAACAACATGGCCAACAGTCTGATGATAGGCTCCGCCCTCATGGGCATGAACTGCACGATCCTGGCCCCCGAGGGTCTCCATCCGGACGAGGAGCTGCTCAAGACCGTCCGGTCCATCGCCGAGGATTCCGGCTGCGAGGTGAACGTTACTTCGAACCGCGAGGAGGCGATACCCGGCGCCGACGTGATCTACACGGACGTCTGGGCTTCCATGGGCGAAGAGGACAAGCTCAAGGACAGGATAGCCCAGCTCGAGCCCTACAGGGTCGATGACGACATGATCGCCCAGACCGACAACCCCGACGTGATCTTCATGCACTGCCTGCCTGCGGTGAAGGGCAACGAGGTGACGTTCGACGTCATCGAGGGGCCGCACTCCGTGGTCTGGGACGAGGCCGAGAACCGCAAGCACACCATCAAGGCCGTCATGATAGCGACGCTGCTCTAGGGAACAAAGGATGCTCGCCGCGCTCGTCTTCGCCGCCCTCGCGGGACAGGTCCCCCAGCAGGGGGTCCTGTCGGATCTGGCGCGCACGCCGGCACCCGCGGCGGAGACGGTGGACCCGGACGAGTACGTTCTAGGGCCGGGCGACCTTCTGTGGGTGGCCTCCGAGGGCGGCCTGCCCTCGGAGTTCAGCGCCGGGAGCGCAGTGGGCTCGGTGTTCTTCACCGCCGTGACGATCGACGGGAACGTCCTGCTCCCGATGGTCGGCTCGGTGAACGTGGACGGCCTGACCCTGGCTGAGGGAGCGGCGCTCATAGAGCGGAGGATGCGGTCCGGGATAGTCGGCTGCCGTCCATCGGCCGGGCTTTCCGTGGCCCGGACCACGATGGTCGTCGTAACCGGCGCCGTAGCCTCCCCGGGCGCCGTTCCCGTCCGCGGCACGGACAGGCTTTCGGACGCGATCCAGGCGGCCGGAGGCCCCGTCCCCGGCGCGGCTCTTTCCCGGGTGATGCTCATCGGCTCGGAGGGCGATACCGTCCGGGTCGATCTGTTCCGTTTCCTGACCGACGGGGACCCCTCCTGCAATCCGCTGCTGGCCCCCGGTCAGCGTGTCAATCTTCCGGCTGCCTGCGAGGTCATATCTGTCCAGGGAGCCGTCCGGGACGGGGGGCTCCTCTTCCCCGCCTCCTCCGGGAGCTCCAGCCCTGCGGAGGGCGCCTCCGTCCTGCTCGAATACATTCCCGGCGAGACCCCGGAACACGCCGTAACCCGTGCAGGCGGTTTCTCCCCCTGGGCGCTCCGCGACAGTTGCTACGTCGTAAGGCCCCTGACCGGAGGGGGCGAGGCCCTGCTCTCCGCTTCCGAAGTCTCCGCGGTACAGCCCGGCGACAGGGTGGTGGTTCCGGGTACCCCCGTCACGATTGCCGTGACCGGGTATGTGAGGTCCCCGGGAACGTATCCGTTCGTGGCCGGGCGCGGAGCTTACTACTATATCGCCCAGGCCGGCGGCTTCTCCCCCGAAGCACGTACCTCCGGAACCACTGTACTCCTGCCGGGCGGCTCGGAGGCCGATCCGGAGAATCTTCCCGACATCCCGGCCGGCTCCGTGATCCAGGTCCCGCGGAAGGCTCTCGTGTGGTGGCAGGACTACTTCACGATCCTCACCGGGGTCGCGAGCATCATCATAGCCTGGCACAGCCTGTGACAGCCCCCGGCCGCACCCCTTCCTGGTATCTGTACGTGGTCCTGCGGAACCGCTGGTTCCTGATCAAGGCACTCGCGATCATCATGGTACCCACCGTTGTGGTCAGCTTCCTCCTGCCGCGCAAGTACACGGTCAAGACAGTCATCATGCCGCCGGAGACCCCTGTCGAGCCGTCCTTCTCCATCGGCGGCATGGGCATATCGGATTCCATGGGCTACTTCAGCGGCGGCATGGGCTTCTCACTGCCCCTGATGACGACGATGTCCGACGTATATGTGGAGATACTGAACAGCCGGACCCTGATCGACAGGGTCGTTCTGGGAACGGCCTACCTCGACTCCATGGACCTCCGGCGCAAGTACGAACGCGATCCGTGGCTCGGGATGTACTGGGCCAGGAAGATGTTCCGCGACGGATACAGCGCCTCCGTTACGCCTTCCGGTTTCATCGAGGTCCGGGTGACAACGGGAGATCCCTTCTACTCCGTGCAGGTGTCCGAGCGCGTCGTCTTCGTGCTGGACAGCCTGAACACCTGGATCGCGAGTTCACGGGCCGAAAGAGCCTGCGAGCTCACTCAGATGCGGCTGCAGGCGGCAGACAGCCTCCTCGCGAACGCCACGGACGATCTTGCGGCCTTCGAGGCCGAGCGCGGCCTGATCTCTCCCGAGGAGCAGCTCGGTGAACTCATCACAAGCCTGGCGGAAATGAAGAGGCAGTACATGGAGTACCGGGCCGCGGCGCAGGCCATATCGGCGGGATACGGCATGGGCGGCACTGCGGCTTCGCTGGAGATGGAGAGGCGGGCTGCGGCCATACTGGAGATGATAAGGGAGCTGGAGAGCGGCGCCGTTCCGACCGGGATGGATTCGCTGTTTCCCGCGATATCCCTGGCCGACTTCCCGGCGGCCCAGTTCGAGTACGCCAGGCTCAGGAGCGACTACGAGATGGCGCTTCAACTGACGGCTGCGCTCAGGCTGAGCCTGGAGCAGGCGCGGGTCGAGGAGAGGCGCCCGGGCGGTACCATCAGGCTGCTGGACGAGCCTTCGCATCCCGGCTGGAAGAGCAAGCCGAAGAAGCTGCTGATCTGGCTCGAGGTCTTCGGAATCGCGGCGACTCTTCTGCTGACGTTTCTCTTCGTCCGCGAGAACGTGCGTCAGATTCGGAAGGACAGGCCTGAGTCCTGGGCGAAGTGGGAGGAACTGTTCTCGGACATGCGAAGGGACTTCAGGCCCAGGCGCAGACGTCAGACCCCCGACAGTTCGTCGAAGAGCTCCAGATAGGATTCGTACCTCACCGCCGAGACATCCCTCCGCTCCACCGCTGCGCGGACGCCGCATTCCGGCTCGGCGCTGTGCCTGCAGTCCCTGAAACGGCAGAACGGCGAATGAGGCGCGAACTCCCTGAAGCACTCGTGTAGCCTGTCCGCCGGTATCTGGTCGATCGGGAAGACCCTGAGCCCCGGCGTGTCGATCAGTATCGTCCCACCGCCGAGGGGGATCATCCTCGCGCCGACCGTGGTATGCCTGCCCTTGCCCGTCCGCTGGCTCACCGATCCGGTGAGAAGGTCGTCGCGGCCTCCCAGAAGTTTCGCCAGACTGGTCTTCCCTGCCCCTGAAGGTCCGGACATGACCACAGTCCTCCCTTCGAGCAGCCGTCGGAGAGCGTCCGTCCCGCTCCCGTCACGGCAGGATATCGCGACGCATCCCGCCCCGGCCCGCGCGCAGTCCTGCGCGAGGTCCTGCAGAACCTCGTCGTCGCCTTCGGCCGCGAGATCGATCTTGTTCACCGCGACGAGGGATTCGATGCCGTGCCAGGCGGCGGCGGCGAGGCACCTGTCGACGAAACCCCTCCGGAGAGCGGGGTCGCGCAGGCTGACGAAGACCAGGGCGATGTCGATGTTGGCCGCGATGACCTGGGTTCCGCCGTCGCCGGTGGCTCTCTCCAGCGTGTTCCGTCTCGGCTCGACCCCCGCCAGCCTGATCGTACCGGATTTGTCGGCGGCTCTGTCCACGGCGACCCTGTCGCCGGTGGCCGGGATCCATCCGAGGAAGAGTCGTCCGGGGATCCGCACGTCGGCCTCCGTGCCGTCGGGAAGGAGCAGTGTCGCTCCACGCCTGTGGACGCTGGAGATCAGTGCGTAAGTCTTCTCGGGCGTCATTGGTCGGCTCCGGGGGTGATGAACCTGATGATGAACTCGTCGGGGCGCCCCCAGCCCATCATCTCGCGCACGGCCTCCTCCATGGCGGCGGAATCGGTCTGGAGCAGGACGACGCGCGTCCGAAGGGAGTCGCGGAGGTGTTCCAGACTGTCCCGGGAGGCCCTGGCGTCGTCCAGGTCGCCCTGGATGCCGCCCAGAGAGAGCAGCCCGTCGGGATTCAGCAGCAGGAAGGCGAGCAGCAGCACGACTACGGAGAGGACCAGGAGAAGGTTGAGCCTCCTCGCGGACCTCCCCGTGAATCGAGCCTTGCCCGGCACCTTCTATCCGAGGCTGGTCGGAAGGGCCGTCCTGCCTGCATAGGAGGCCCGGGCGCCGAGCGCCTCCTCTATCCTGAGGAGCTGGTTGTATTTGGCCACCCGGTCGGTTCTTATCGGAGCACCGGTCTTGATCAGCCCGCAGCCTGTCGCCACGGCAAGGTCGGCGATGAAGGAATCCTCGGTTTCGCCGCTGCGATGGCTCACTACGCTGCGGAAACCGTTCCAGGCCGCCAGCGAGATCGCGTCGAGCGTCTCGGTGATCGAGCCTATCTGGTTGAGCTTGATCAGTATCGAGTTGGCGGAATGCTCGGCTATGCCCCTCGTGAGCCTGGTCGTGTTGGTGACGAACAGGTCGTCGCCGACGATGTGCATCCTGCCGCCGAGTTTCTGCGTCATCAGCCGCCATCCGTCCCAGTCGTCCTCGGCGAGCCCGTCCTCTATGCTCGCTATCGGGAAGGATTTAGACAGCTTGTCCCAGTAGTCCACCAGTTCCTCCGTGGTCATGGACTCGCGGCCGGAACCGCTCATCACATAGGCCCCGTCGCGGTAGAACTCGGTGGCTGCGGGATCGAGGGCTATCCAGACATTGCCGCCGGGCTTGCAGCCGGCCTTTTCAATGGCCTTCACGATGAAATCGAGCGCATCCTCGTTGGAGTCGAGGTCCGGCGCGATGCCACCCTCGTCTCCGACGCTCGTGGACATGCCCCTGGAGGCCGCCGAGTCCCGCAGGGCGTGGCAGATCTCGATCCCGGCCCGCAGGGCTTCGGAGTAGCTGTCGAAGCCGGCCGGCATGATCATGAACTCCTGGAGGTCGAGCTTGTTCGACGCGTGCCTGCCGCCGTTGATGATGTTCATCATCGGGACCGGCAGACGGCAGGCCGACGAGCCGCCCAGATATCTGAACAGCGGGAGTTCGTGGTATGCCGCTGCGGCTCTGGCGGCGGCCATGGACACTGCGAGGATGGCGTTGGCGCCGAGTCTGCTCTTGTCCGGGGTGCCGTCCAGCCGGATCATGGTGGAGTCGAGGAGGGCCTGGTCGTCGGCGGGCAGGCCGATGACCGCAGGTGCGATCAAGTTGCGCACGTTTTCGACGGCCTTCGTGACGCCCTTGCCCTTGAATGTGGACCCTCCGTCGCGAAGCTCGCAGGCCTCGTATCCGCCCGTGGACGCGCCGCTTGGAACGGCCGCCCTGCCGAAGGAACCGTCGGCCAGAAGAACATCCGCCTCGACGGTGGGATTGCCTCTGGAATCGAAAACCTGTCTGGCCCTGACCTCGATTATCTCGCTCATATTCCCCTTCCTTGCCGTGCTGCCAGGGCTCCCGCCCTGCGCTCCAGGCCCTTTCGAACAATGCCTGTCGATGCTTGTCGTTCGGGGCGAATATAGCTCCGCCGGTGCGTCCGGCAGGCGTGTCAGCCTTCCTTCTGCGAGGGGTCGGAAATGCCAAGGCTGTTCATCCTCGCGAGAAGTGTGGTCCTCTTCATGCCGAGGAGCGCCGCCGCCCGGGAGCGGACCCACCCGGATCTGCGGAGAGCTTCCGTTATCTGCTGGCGCTCGATGTCCCGCAGCATCCCGGGAAGGCTGCACCCGGCCGCGGGTGGGAGGATCGGAGTCTGTGGCGTGGGGAGGGCTGATCCGGACATCCGGACCGGCAGGTCGGACTCGGTGATCTCGCCGCCGTCTGAGAGCACGGAGGCGCGCTCCATCGCGTTCTGCAGCTCACGGACATTGCCCGGCCACGGATATTCCTGCATGGCCGCGACGGCTCCGGCGGAGAGGGTCAGCGGCTTCTTCCCCGTGGTCTCGGCGATCCGGGCCAGGAAATGCCCGGCCAGGGGCATGATGTCCTCGCGCCGCTCTCTGAGAGGAGGTATGGGTATCTCGATGACATTGAGGCGGTAGTAGAGATCCTCCCGGAACTCGCCGCGGGATACGGCCTGCTCCAGATCGAGATTCGTGGCGGTGATCAGCCTGACATCGACCTTCACCAGATCAGAGCTGCCGACGGGGGAGAACTCCTGCTCCTGGATCACCCGCAGCAGCTTGACCTGCATCGCGGTGCTCATGTTGCCGACTTCGTCCAGGAAGAGTGTCCCTCCGTCCGCTATTCTGAAGCGGCCCATGGAGGATGTAACCGCCCCGGTATAGGCCCCTCTCGTGTGGCCGAACAGCTCGCTTTCAAGCAATCCCTCCGGCAGAGCGCCGAAGTTGACCGTGACGAAGGGCTGCCGGGCCCTGTGTCCCTGCCTGTGTATGGCACGGGCGACCAACTCCTTGCCGGTGCCGCTCTCACCTGTGATCAGGACGGTGGCGTCGGACCGGCTCACCTTGTCGATCAACTCGATGACGCCGGTCATGCTGCCGCCGCCGTGGATGATCTCGTTGAACGGACTGTCCGTCTTTCTGACGGCGGCCAGCCCGGACTGGAGGGCCTGCTCCAGGGAGGCGATGACGGAGTCCCTGGTGAAGGGCTTGGGGATGTAATCCACAGCGCCGAGGCGCATTGCCTTTATCGTGCTGTCGATCGTGGCATAGCCCGTTATCACGATTACGGGAAGCCAGGGGTACTTGTCGCGTACGACTGCAAGGAGTTCGAGACCGGAGATGTCGGGCAGCCTCACGTCCGTGATCATCACGTCGAAAGAGGTTGTTCGGAGGGCGCGCAGCGCCTCCCGTCCCTCGGCAACCGCCTCGGCGGGATAGCCGCCCGCCTTGAGCATCTCTGTCAGTACGCTCCGGACACCCTGCTCGTCGTCGACGATCAGGACACGGTGCACCCTGGCGCCTTTCCGGCCCATATTCCCCTTTAATGTTAAGATGAACCCCAGGGTACTATTCCCCCGGGTCACAACCATGTCAATATCTTGACGCCGGAGTGCCATTGCGCGTCCACGGTCGCAGGATAGCAGCAGGTCTGATGCTAGCGGCAACCGTCTTTTGCTGCTCGTGCAGGGAGCGGCCGGGAGAGCCGGTGTTCGTTATCAGCCTCGAGGGCGGCACCGGGCCGGAGACTGAACGAGTCGTCGTGGACACTCTGCAGACAGCCTCGGTCGACACTCTGTCGGTCCCGGACTCGATCCCTGCGGACACAGTCTACCTGCCCGTCGCGCCGCGCTTCGAATCCCTCGAGGGTTCACGCGTGCTGGCCGTCGAGATACGAGGCTCCCTGTACGAAACGCTTCAGCAGGCCTGCGCCGGACAGGAGCCCGATGTGCTCGGAGCTCATTTCACCAGGTGCCTCTGGTGGCACATCGATCCCTGGCGCGGTATCTGTGCCGGCGACTCGATAATCGCGGTCTACCGCGACGAAGGATTCGGCATGGAGAACCGGACCGTGGCCCTGAGGTACGCCCCCGTCTCCGGATCGTCCAACCGTCCCTTCGCGGTGTATCAGTTCAAGCGCACGGGCGACAACTATCCCTCCTACTGGCGGGCTGACGGGACCGAAGCCGTCCGCCTGCTGGACGTGATGCCTGTTTCCACCTTCGAGGAGATTACGGGTGTCTTCGGGGAGCCCAGGGGCGGCCACTCCCACGGAGGACTCGACTTCAAGGCCCCGGAGGGGACTCCGGTACGCACTCCGCACGGCGGCAGGGTGGTCCGGATGGACTGGAACACCGGATACAACGGGCATTGCATCGAACTGGACATCGGCGGGGGATACTCCGAGATCCACCTTCACCTGCAGGGCATCGCACCCGAGCTGTACACCGGATCGAGTGCGGAACAAGGCTCGGTCATAGGCTGGGTGGGCAACACCGGGCGTTCCTACTCCGCCCACCTGCACTACCAGATAAACGACGAAAACGGATACCCCATCGATCCTCTGATCTTCAGCGGATCGCACACGCGGACCCTTCCGCAGGCGGATCTGGACGGGTTCGCGCAGTTCAGGGCGGCCTGCGACTCCCTGATAGGGGCGCCGTGATGTCGGCCTGTGGAGCATCTTCGGCCCGCAGGCGGAGTGAAGTGGCGGTCGTGACGCTCAATTTCAACGGAGCCGCATTCCTCCGCCCGATGATCGAATCGCTGGCCCCCCAGCTCACATCCGCCCAGGCGCGTCTCATAGTCTTCGACAACGGCTCCTCGGACGGTTCCGACCGGCAGGTGGAGGAGTTGTTCGGCTCCGAGGAGTGGTTCTCCGTCGTCAGGTCGCCCGTCAATCTCGGATTCGCCGCCGGAGCCAACGCCGCGATGGCCGGTCTCGACGAGGAGATCGTCGTCCTTGCCAACAGTGACACCGTATTCCGGCCCGGCAGCCTGTCCGCACTGCTGGACGGGCTCCGCAGGCATCCGGGCGCCGCCCTGGCTGGGCCGAAGCTGCTCTGGCCGGACGGATCGCTCCAACCTTCGATGAGGGACTTCCCTTTCCCGTGGGCTCTGTTGAAGGAGCATCTTCCTGTCCTGTCGCGCAGTTCGGCGAAGCACTCGGACCATGCCGCCGAGCGGCGTGTGGACTGGGTCGTGGGGGCCGTGATGGCCATCCGGACGGAGGCCTTCAGAAGAGTGGGCGGCTTCGATACCGACTATTTCTTCTACCACGAGGAGACCGATCTCCAGTACAGGTTCCGCAGGGCCGGCATGGATGTCTGGTTCATCCCCGGGAGCGAGGTGGTGCACATCGAGGGCGGCTCCGCCTCGGCACTGTTTGGCCGTGAAACGACGCTCCGGTATATATCCGGGAAACTCCGCTTTCTGAGGAAGCACGGCGGTCCTCTGGACGCCATGTGCTTCCGGCTCCTGATGTCTGTGATGCATCTCGGGAGGGCTGCCGCAGGGATCGTGCGGCCGCGGAAGGCGGCGGAAGACTCCAGGTTTTCGCGCGGCTACTGCTCGAAGGCCCTGATGGAACTCTGGGACTTTTCCTCCCGGAAGTGATGAAAGGCCAGTCATGCCTGTCGTTCTGGGTTTCAACTGTTACAAGCACGATGCGGCGGCCGCCATACTCGTGGACGGACGGCTCGTGGCCGCAGCCGAGGAAGAGCGCTTCACCAGGCGCAAGCACGACTCCGACTATCCCGCGAAGGCCGTGGAGTACTGCCTGAAGACTGCCGGCGTCACGGCTTCGGACATAGACTGCGCCGCCTACTACATGGTCCCGGGCGAGGTCGCGAGGGAGAACATCCGCTATTCAAGGCACTATCTGTTCTCCCCGGGTGGGGGTAACTTTCTCCTGGGCCAGCTCGCCGGTTCGCGCAAGATGTCGCTTGTCGGAGCGACGCTCAGGGATCATCTCGGCCCCTCCTTCCGGGCGAGGATGGCCTTCGTCGATCATCACGAGGCCCATGCCTGGGCTGCGTGGTACTGTTCCGGATTCGAGAGCGCCGCCGTGCTCACCATGGATGGGGTGGGCGAGCGCACCACCAGCATTCTCGGCAGGTTCGACGGCCCCAGGCTAAGCAGGATCGCCGGGTCGGCGTTCCCGAACTCCCCCGGCGTCTATTACAGCGCCGTCACGAAGCATCTCGGCTTCGAGCCCGACAGCGACGAGTACAAGGTCATGGGTCTCGCCTCGTACGGCGGGCCGGAGTTCGAAGACCTCTTCAAGAGGATGATCCGCGCTACGGACGACGGCAGGATAGCGGTGGACACCGACCTGATGGACATTCACAGGGGGGTCCACTTCGCGAGGTTCGCCCCGTCGGTGGAGAGACTGATCGGCCCCGTGCGCAGGCCCGGCGAAGAGATCACCCACACCCACGAGAACGTGGCCGCTTCGGCCCAGAAGGCTCTGGAAGCCGTCGGCCTGAAGCTCGCGACCATCCTCAGGAGCAGGACAGGTCTGGACAGGCTCGTAATCTCAGGTGGCGTGGGCCTGAACTGTGTCATGAACGGCGTCATAGAAAGGGAGGCCGGGTTCGCCGAGGTCTACCCGCTCCCGGCCCCGCACGACGCCGGGACTTCGATAGGAGCGGCAGTCGCCGCCTACATCCCGCTCTTTGGAGCGGACTCGCTCGAGTCGCCGGACGGGATGTATCTCGGTTCCTCCTACTCGGAGAAGGAGATCGAAGCCGCCCTGGTGCAGTCGAAGCAGCCCTGGACGAAACCGGAGGACATCCATATGGAGACCGCCCGCCTGGTGGCGGACGGGAAGGTCGTCGGTCTCTTCCAGGGCAGGATGGAGTTCGGCCCCAGGGCGCTGGGGAACAGGTCGATCCTGGCCGATCCGAGGCGCGCCGACATGAAGGACATAGTGAACAGCGTAGTCAAGCAGCGCGAGGGATTCCGGCCCTTCGCCCCGAGCTGTCTGGAGGACAGGGCGGGGGAGTACTTCGAGGGCTGCGGGAAGTCGCGATACATGATCTCGACGTACATGGTCGCGCCGGGGAAGGCTGAGGTCATACCGGCCGTCACTCACGTGGACGGGACCGCGAGGGTACAGACCGTCACGCCGGAGACGAACGAATCCTACTGGACCATCATCCACCGGTTCTCGGAGCTGACGGGCGTGCCGGTTGTGCTCAACACATCGTTCAACGTGAAGGGCGAACCGATCGTAGAGTCTCCGGTGGACGCCCTGAGGTGCTTCTGGGGCACAGGCCTGGACGCCCTCTCCATCCCCCCCTTCCTCATCGTGAAACCAGATCGTTTTTAACATCTGGACCTAACTCCGCATTACCCGGCACCAAATGACTATCTATGCGCTGTACGGCGTGGTCCTGAAATGCGCGGCGGGAGATATCTCGTTCGATAGAGAGATTTGAATACTGAGGCTGCCTGGCTGGGTGAATTCTATGCCAGTAAGAATTAATTGCCTTCAAGATCTCAACGCCGGGCTGGTGCCGTATGAACGCCAAGGCCGTCTATATGAAGCCTTAAGGGCTTCGCTGCAGGCAGATCCACGTAGTTTGGACCAGTTGTTAAAAACGATCTGAAGGGTCAAGGCAGTCACCCGGCGCTGAGATTCCAAAGACAATCAGTATTTATTAGTACAGAATCTACCAAACCGGGCAGCCTGCGACACATAATACCAATTAATAGACGAGATATCTTCAGTAGCGTAACTTAGGAGTCAAGCCATACAGCGGATAGATAGTCGTTTGGTGTTAGGTAATGCGCAGTTAGTTCCAGATGTTAAAAGCGATCTGAAGGGTTAGTCGCCGCCGAGCTTTCGCTGGAGCGTTCTGCGGCCTATACCCAGCATTTCGGCGGCACGTGTCCGATTGCCGCCGGCGAGGGCCAGAGTCCTCTCTATGACCATTTCCTCGATCTCGTCGAGGCTTCTCGGCAGTTCAATCTTCAGAACCTCCGAGCCCTTCGCGGAGCTTCCGCTTATCTCGTCAGGGATGTCGTCGGGGGAGATGGTCGTTCCCGACATTATCACGAGGCTTTCCATCAGATTGCGCAACTGCCTGACATTGCCCGGCCAGGAGTACCCGGACAGTATCGAGAGCACCTCCGGATCGACCGTCGGTACCGGCAGACCGTGCCTCTCCGCCGCGTCACGGACGAACGACACCGCGAGCAGCGGGATGTCCTGCTTCCTCGCCCTCAGCGGAGGGATGTACAGCTCGACGACCTTCAGCCGATAGTACAGATCCTTCCTGAACGACCCGTTCCTCACGCGGGCCGCCAGGTCGCTGTTCGTGGCGGCTATGAGCCTCACATCGGTAGGAACGGGTTTCGTCCCTCCCAGGCGCGTGACCTGCTCCTCCTCCAGGGCTCTCAGAAGCTTCACCTGCGTGCCTGGGGGAATCTCGCCGATCTCGTCCAGGAGCAGAGTCCCTCCGCGGGCGGCTTCGAACCTGCCCTCGGCCATGCGTTCCGCCCCCGTGAAGGCGCCCCTCTCGTGCCCGAACAGCTCGTTCTCGAGCAGGGTTTCCGGTATGGCGGCGCAGTTCAGGGCCAGATAGGGGCCGCTCCTGCCGCTCAGAGCATGTATCTGTCTGGAGAGCAGGTCCTTGCCGGTGCCGCTCTCGCCTGTCAACAGGACCGTGGCCTTGACCGGGGCGACCTTCCTTACCCTGACCATCAGATCCTCGATGGCCCGGCTGCGATAGATGAAGGGAGAATCGTACACCTTCGCCGCTCCTGCAGTCGACTTCTCGGCCGAGAGCGAAGCGGAGTGGGCGAAGGCTCTTCCGATGGCCTCCTTGACTCTCGACGCCCCCTCGGGGTCGAGGATGACGTCGATCACGCCCGCCTTCATCCAGGTGACGGCGTCCTCGGCGTTCACCCCCCTCCCGTAGACCACCGAACCGGCCGAGGGATTGGCCTTACGGACCGCATCCAGGAAGGCGCCGACATGCATGTCGGAGATATCCCACGAGACGAGTACGACATTGACGGATCTGGCGAGCATACGCCTGAGGCCGGCTCTGGCGCTGGACTCGCTGATGACGGTGTATCCGGTCTCGGATGCGATCCTGCCGACCGCTGCGGATCTCTCCGCGTTCGAGTCGACTATCAGTACCGTTCCCCTGCCGAGTGTAGTTACCAGTCCGGACCTCCGCTCGTCGCAGTCGCAGTGATGGATTGCTCATAATATACTCCCGAAGCGGGACGGCGTGAACGAGCATCGTGTCTTCGAGAACCAGCCGGAGGCGGACGTGGATTTCGACCGTAGCGACGACTACTGTTTCGTATGCGGCATGAGCAACCCCTCGGGGCTCCGCCTGAGGCCGGAGGCTTCGGACGGCTCGTGCAGCTTCGAATGGATCCCGACGAGGGAGCTTCAGGGCTGGCCCGGCATCACCCACGGCGGCGTGGTGACGGCGCTGCTCGACGAGGCGATGGCCTACGCCTCCATGAGCATCGGCGGCCGGTACGCCACGGCGCAGATCGCCGTGAGCTTCCACCGGCCGGTCCGGACGGGCGTCCCTGCTCTGGTCCGGGCGAAGGTGGAGGAGAGCCGGGGAAGACGGGTCAAGACCTCGGGCGAGATTCTCCAGGGCGGGGAGGTGCTTGCCTCGGGCAGCGCCGTCTTCATCCGCACCGGAGGCTGAAACGGTCCCCAGGCTTCTTCTGATCGGAAGCGGAGGCCGACTGGGAACAGCGGTCAGACGGGCGGCTGGCGGGGATTTCGACATCCATTGCCCTGCGCACGGGGAAATTGCGGGCGCCAGACTGAAGGCGCTGCTTTCAGGCCCGCGAAGGCCCGACCTGATCGTGAACGCGGCAGCCATGTCGTCCACTTCCGAATGCGCCCGCGAACCCCGCCTCGCTTTCGAGGCCAACGCCCTGCTCCCCAGGGATCTGGCGCGTGCCTGCCGCGGGGAGGGCATCCGCCTTGTGCACATCTCCACCGACCTGGTCTATGGAGGACATGCCCCTCCCTATACGGAATCGTCCCCCTGCGTACCGCTCTCGGTGTACGGATGGACGAAGCTGCTCGGGGACAGGGCGGTCATGGCCGTCTGCCCCGGCTCCCTGGTGCTTAGGACTTCCGTACTGTTCGGAGGGATAGGCGCTCCGCGGAGGACCTTCTCCGAGGAGCTGCTGGCAGGCGCGGTGCAGAAGGTCCACGTCGATTCGTTCCGCAACCACACGCCGGCGGGCTGGTTCGCAAGGGCGATCCTCACGGCGGGGATGGCTGACGTTTCCGGGCCGCTCATCGCCTCCGGATTGCATTCGCTCTCTAGATCGGCATTCGCCGAGATGCTGTTCCGCCACCTCGGCCTCGACGGCTGCCCGCCTGCCGGATACAGGCCGCCGGGAGTCCCGGCCGATCTGTCGCTCGACACCGGCCGCTTCGCCCGGCTGTTCGGCGAGCCGCCCGATCCGTTCCAGGCCTTCGACATGGAATACAAGAAACCTAGCTGAGCATCTCCGCCAGGAATCTCCCGGTGTACGAGCCCTCGATGCCGGCCACCTGGTCGGGCGTTCCCTCGGCTATGACCATGCCTCCGCCGTCTCCGCCCTCCGGCCCAAGGTCGATTATCCAGTCGGCGTTCTTCACCACGTCCAGGTTGTGCTCGATGACGACCACGGTATTGCCCTGGCTCACCAGCCTGTCGAGGACCTGGAGGAGCTTGCGCACGTCGTGGAAATGGAGCCCGGTGGTCGGCTCGTCCAGAATGTACATCGTGTGAGTCGCCCCCGGCCGGGCGAGTTCCCTGGCCAGCTTGACCCGCTGCGCCTCGCCTCCGGAGAGGGTCGTCGCCGGCTGGCCGAGTTTGATGTAGCCTAGCCCGACATCGTCCATGACCTTCAGTGTGCGGGCCACCGCGGGGATTCTCTCGAAGAGGTCCATCGCCTGCCTTACTGTGAGGTCCAGCACCTGGGCGATGCTGTGCTCGCGGAATGTCACCCGGAGTGTCTCCTTGTTGAAGCGCATGCCTCCGCATGTGTCGCATACGACGAACACGTCCGGGAGGAAGTGCATCTCGATCCGCTTCACGCCTGCGCCCTGGCAGTCCTCGCATCTGCCGCCGTGCACGTTGAAGCTGAATCTTGCAGGGGAGTATCCCCGCATCTTCGCTGCCGGCAGCCCGGCGAAAATCGTCCTTATCTGGTCGAAGACCTTCGTGTAGGTGGCCGGGTTCGACCTGGGAGTCCTCCCGATCGGATCCTGCGAGATGTTGATGACCTTGTCCACGTTCTCGTAGCCCCGGATTCCCCTGTGCGGCCCCGGCGTGTTCGATCCCGTGCCGCAGAGGTTCGAGAGGGCGGGGTAAAGCGTCTGGGTAATGAGAGAACTCTTTCCTGAGCCCGAAACCCCCGTGACGCAGATGAACCGGCCGAGCGGGAAGGACACCGTGACGTTCCTGAGGTTGTTCAGTGTCGCCCCGTCCAGGGTGAGCGTACCCCTGGACCTGCTCCTGGGGGTGCGGATCCTCGTGATCTGCTCCTTTCCGGTCAGGTATCTGCCCGTGAGGGATTCGGGGTTCTCCTTTACGGCTGCCGGAGAGCCCTCCGCAACCACGAGGCCGCCGTCGGTTCCGGCTCCCGGCCCGAAGTCCACGACGTGGTCGGCTCTCAGGATCGTGTCCCTGTCGTGCTCCACGACCAGAACGGTGTTGCCCAGGTCGCGCAGCTTCTCGAGGGTGTTGATGAGCTTGTCGTTGTCCCGCTGATGCAGCCCGACGGTGGGTTCGTCCAGCACGTACAGCACGCCCGTGAGGCTGCTGCCGATCTGGCTCGCCAGCCTTATCCGCTGGGCCTCGCCTCCCGAGAGCGAGGGCGCCGATCTGTCCAGTGTGAGGTAGTGCAGGCCGACGTCCATCAGGAAGCCCAGCCTCCCCTTGATCTCCTTGAGCAGCTCGCCGGCTATCAGGGAGTCGGTTCGTCCGAGTTCGAGCTTCTCGAAGAAATCCCACACGCCCTGGACCGTCATCGAGTTCAGCTCGTGTATGCCCCGCCCCGAGACGAGAACCGACCTCGCCTCCGCACGCAGCCGCGAACCGCCGCAGGAGGAGCACGGGGTCTTCCTGAAGAACCGCTCGTAGTTGATCCGCGACCCCTCGCTCGATGTCGAGACGTAGAGCCGCTCGAGCCTGGGTATCACCCCCTCCCAGGGGCCCTCCATGCTTCCACGGCTGTTCCCGCCCTCCCACTGGAACTTGAGGATCCTTCTCTCGCCGGTGCCGTAGAGGACGGCGTTCCGCTGCTCCTCGTCCAGGCTGATCCAGGGGGTCCCGAGGGCGAATCCGTAGGTCTCGGCCAGAGCCTTTGCAAGCGTGGCCGACCAGCCCCTTGGCTCCCCCCAGGGGGCCACGGCCCCGTCCTTGATCGATAGAGCGGGGCGGGGGACGACCAGGTCCGGATCGACCTTCATCTCGAACCCGAGACCCGAGCAGGTCTCGCACATGCCTGCCGGATTGTTGAAGCTGAAAAGCTGAACCGTGGGCTCCGGGAAGGACAGGCCGCAGTACAGACAGGCGTTCTGCTCGCTGAAGAAGGTTTCCTCGCCGCTGTCGGCGTCCACGACGGCGATGGCGCCCGCTCCCTCGCGGAGGGCCGTCTCGACGGAACTGGTGAGCCGGGTATCCATGCCCGGCTTCACCGTTATCCGGTCCACCACGACCATGATGTCGTGCTTGCGTTTCTCCTGCAGTCTTATGTTCTCATCGAGGGAGCGGACCTCCCCGTCGATCCTCACGCGTACGAAACCCCTCTTCCTGAGGTCCGAGAGGAGTTCCGCGTATGCGCCCTTCCGCCCCCGGACGATCGGCGCCGCAATCAGGAGCCTGCGTCCCTCGGGCATCTCTGATATCCGGTCCACGATCTGCTGAGCGGACTGCCGGCCGACGCGCCTCCCGCAGGTCGGGCAGTGGGGTTCTCCGATCCGGGCGAAGAGGACTCGCAGGTAATCGGCGATCTCCGTTACGGTGCCCACCGTGGAGCGCGGATTGTGGCTGACCGTCTTCTGCTCGATGGAGATGGCCGGCGAGAGCCCTTCGATGCACTCATAGAGAGGCTTCTCCATCTGACCCAGAAACTGCCTCGCGTAGGCCGAGAGGGATTCTATGTACCTCCTCTGGCCTTCGGCATAGAGCGTGTCGAAGGCGAACGAACTCTTGCCCGAGCCGGACACCCCCGTGACCACCACAAGCCTGTTCCTGGGTATCGAGACATCGATGTTGCGGAGATTGTGCTCCCTCGCGCCCCTGACTACGATCGAATCCATCCGTCCCGCTCTTTTCCGTCTCCTGAATGAAATCCGGCCGGGACCGGCCGCACAAACAGACGAATATAAGCTGCAGCCGTCTCGACTGCGTGCCCCCGGCGGCCCTGTGCGCCACAATTGCCACTGAAAGGCTGAGCAGCCCTTGCCGGGACGGACATGCGACAGACAATACGATGCCGTGCAAACAGATATGGGTTGCGCTCGTTCTGGCAAGCCTGTTGCTGAAATGTATACGGCGGCCTGATGTATGCCGCCGGAATGGACAGGAGAACCGATGACTTTCAGAACCTGCGCAACACCTGGAGGAACATGCCGTGAGAAGGCGCGCCATGCGCCGAACCACCGCATCGGCTCCCGCGGCGCATTCATGAATGCCGTCCTGCCCTGCCCGGCGGTGGACATCTACCGTGCCGACGGGGCTCTGCGCGTGATTGCCGAGGTGCCGGGCTTCTCCATCGGTGAGATCGAACTCGACGCTTCCGCGGAAGTTCTTCGCATAAGCGGGAGCAGGAAGCCCTGCACGGTCTCCACGGAACCGGGGCTGGTCATGGAGTGTCTCCGCGGGGATTTCTCCAGGTGCGTCGTCCTCCCCGAGGACGTCGATCCCGCCTCGGCTACCGCCGTACTCTCGAACGGGCTTCTGGAAATCGTCCTGCCGCTGGCTGCCGGCGGCGGGCCGGTGAAGATAAGGCTGGACGAACAGGATTCTTGATAGGGCGGCGGCGTTGCTGTGCCGCGGCTTGAACCCGATGGTTCCCGAAAGGAAGGTTACTGTGGGAAAGGTGATAGGAATAGATCTGGGAACGACGAACTCCTGCGTCGCCGTTCTCGAGGGCGGCGAGCCGGTCGTCATCCCCAACTCCGAAGGCTTCAGGACGACCCCCTCCGTTGTCGCATTCACAGACTCGGGGGAGCGTCACACGGGGGTGGTCGCCCGCAGACAGGCCATAGCCAACCCGATCAACACGGTGTTCTCGATCAAGCGGTTCATGGGAAGGAAGTTCGGCGAAATCGACGCCGAGAAGTCCAGGGTTCCCTACAAGGTCGTCGAGGGTCCGAACGGCGACGCGATGGTCGAGATCCAGGGCAGGCGGTACTCTCCTCCCGAGATCTCCGCGATGATCCTGCAGAAGATGCGTCAGACAGCCGAGGACTACCTCGGCGAGAAGGTCACCCAGGCCGTGGTGACGGTGCCTGCATACTTCAACGACAGCCAGAGGCAGGCCACGAAGGATGCCGGCAGGATAGCGGGTCTCGAGGTTCTCCGGATAGTGAACGAGCCGACCGCGGCTTCCCTGGCCTACGGTCTCGACAAGAAGGGCATGAACAAGACCGTCGCGGTGTTCGACCTCGGCGGAGGAACGTTCGACATTTCCATCCTCGAGATCGCCGATGGGGTCTTCGAGGTCCGCTCGACAAACGGCGACACCCACCTGGGCGGTGACGACTTCGACCTGAAGATCATAGACTGGCTGGTCGAGGAGTTTAAATCGCAGGAGGGAGTCGATCTCTCCCGGGATCCGATGGCCCTTCAGAGGCTCAAGGAGGCTGCCGAGAGGGCCAAGTGCGAACTCTCCACCACGCAGACCAGCGAGATCAACCTTCCCTTCATCACTGCGGACTCGTCCGGCCCGAAGCACCTGATAATGAAGCTCACCAGGGCCAGGCTCGAACAACTGGTGGACGATCTGGTCGAGAGAACCAGGAAGCCGTGCCTCGACGCCCTCAAGGACGCGAAGATCGATCCGGGCAAGCTGGACGAGGTCATCCTGGTCGGAGGGCAGACGAGGATGCCCCTGGTTCAGAAGATCGCAGGCGAAATCTTCGGGCGCGAACCCCATCGCGGGGTCAACCCCGACGAGGTCGTGGCCCTGGGCGCCGCGATCCAGGCCGGCGTTCTGACGGGCGAGTTCAAGGACGTCCTGCTCCTCGACGTCACCCCTCTGACGCTCGGCATCGAGACCCTGGGCGGGATATCCACCGGGATCATCGAACGCAACACCACCATTCCCACCAAGAAGAGCCAGATCTTCAGCACGGCCGCCGACGGACAGACAGCGGTGGAGATCCACGTACTCCAGGGCGAGCGCAAGATGGCCTCGGACAACAGAACCCTGGGCAGGTTCATCCTCGACGGCATACCTCCCGCCCCGCGCGGCATGCCTCAGATAGAGGTCACGTTCGACCTGGACGCCAACGGCATAGTCCGCGTCTCCGCGCAGGACAAGGCCACGGGCAAGGAGCAGAAGATCAGGATCGAGGCCTCCAGCGGGCTCAGCGAGAGCGAAATCCAGAAGATGGTGGCCGAGGCGGAGAAGCTGTCCAAGGACGATGAGCAGAAGCGCCAGAAGGCCGAGAAGGGGAACATGGCCGACTCCCTCGTCTACGAGGTCGAAAAGGGCCTCAAGGACTACGGCGACAAACTCGATCCCTCCGTGAAGGCCTCCCTCGACAGCGCCTCGGAAGCCGTGCGTGCAGCCAGGCAGGCCAACGACGACTCTGCGCTGGACAGGGCTCTCGAGGATCTCCAGAAGGCCTGGAGCGCCGCAGGCGCCACGCTGCATCAGCAGGCCCAGGGACAGGAGCAGCCCGGACCGGAGAACGACGGCGGAGCGCCCGCCGGGGATGACGGCAAAACGGTCGACGCCGACTTCGAAGTGGTGGACGAATGACAGCCCAGGGCGACCCGAGGAGGGCTTCGAGGAAACCGCGCCGGGGCAGGACTTCTCCAAGGAGAAGGCCCGCGCCGCCTCCTCCGTCCGAGCCCGGGATCGGCGCCGCTCCGCCTGCGGATGATCCCGGAACGCCTCCCGAGCTGGAATCAGTAGTCGTGGAACCCGGCATGGAAAAGGAGCTGGAGATTCTGAAGGAGCAGAACCTCAGGCTGCAGGCGGAGTTCGACAACTACAGGAAAAGGCAGGCGAGGGAGTTCCACAAGCTGTGCTCCCAGGGAAAGCGTGATCTCATTTTCGAACTGCTGGCCATCCTCGACGACATAGATCTCGCACGCAGACATGCCGGGGACGGGGCGCCGGCCGACGAGACCCTCGCCGGACTGCTCCAGATCGCTGCCAAGTTCGAGGCGCTGCTCACCCAGCAGGGTCTCGAGGCGATACCCCTCGACGCCATGGATCCCTTCGATCCGACGGAGCAGGAGGCCGTCTTCGCGGAGGACGCCGAGGGCGTTACTCATGACGTTGTGCTGGAGGTTATCAGGAAGGGCTACTTCCTCGACCAGGATCTGCTCCGCGCCGCGCTCGTGAGGGTCGGGAGGGCCGGAAAGCCCTCCACCGGCGACGGGGAGTAGGGTGTCTGGTGGACAAGGATCTCTACTCTGTTCTCGGTGTAGGCGAAAAGGCCACCGAGGACGAGATCAAGAAGGCCTATCGCAAGCTCGCCCGGAAGTACCACCCCGACGCGAACCAGGGCGACAAGCGCGCGGAGGAGAAATTCAAGGAGATCTCCGACGCCTATGACATCCTTCGGGATCCCGAGAAGCGCGCCCGGTACGACGACGTTCGCAGCGGGCGCGCCTACTTCGGCGGGGGAGGGATGCCGGGCGGAGGATTCGAAACCCCCGGGGGCGGTTTCGAGGGTTTCGAGGATCTTCTAAGCTCGCTCTTCGGCGGGGGCATCGGCAGGTCCTCGCGGCGGCAGACCCCCTCCGGGGAGGTCGAGGTTCCGTTCGCGACGGCCGCCCTCGGCGGCAGGGTGGAGGCGACCATACGCCTCTCCAGATCCTGCGCCGTCTGCGGCGGAGCGGGTGGTACCGGAGAGAAGACCTGCCAGGCCTGCAAGGGCTCGGGCAGGAGAACAGAGAAGCGCGGCGCCTTCAGCACGATGCACCCTTGTCCGGTCTGCGGGGGCAGAGGCAAGGTCCTCACCAGCGCGTGCAGCTCCTGTGGAGGAACGGGCAGGACCACGTCGAACGACCGGATGATCGTGGACATACCCCCCGGCTCCTCCGACGGAGATCTGCTCCGGCTCCGGCAGCCCGACGGCTCCTCGGCGATTCTCAGGCTCCGCGTTCCTCCCGACCGGTTCTTCCGCAGGGAGGGTCTGGACATCCACTGTACGATCACGATATCCGCCCCGCGGGCCGCCCTCGGAACCACGATGATGATCCGGACCCTGGAAGGCAGGATCAAACTCCGTATTCCGGCAGGCACCCAGCCCGGGACGGTTCTGCGCGTCCCGTCGCGCGGTGTGCCCTCCGGCGGATCCCGCGGCGACCAGTTCGTGCATGTCGAGGTTTCCATCCGCCCCCCTTCCGGCGACTCGGAGAGGAGGCTCTGGGAACAGCTGCTCGACCACGAGGGTAGATTGAGAAGACGAGAAGCCGATTGAGAAGCTCCGGAGGAATGCAGATGTCCAGATTCAGTGGAATTACTTCAGCGATAATGCTGCTGGCCGCAGCGGCCTGCCGTGGTCAGCCGGGGCTGGAACAAGCCGCCCCTGTCTATGTCGATACAGTGCGTGTCGAAGTTCCCGTCGCCGATCCCGAGGCGCTCAGCGCCGCGTTCTGCGAGATCGCGTCCTCCGCGGGTCCCTCGGTGGTGACGATCACCTCGCGCAGCGTGGTCAAGGCAGTCGTGCCTGGATTCCAGACTATCCCGTCGCCGTTCGGCTTCGATCCCTGGGGCGGGGGTTTCAGATTTCCGGGCTTCGAGGAGAGGGAATACGTCCGGGAGGGTCTTGGCAGCGGCGTAATAATCGACTCCAAGGGATACATTGTAACCAACAATCACGTTGTAGCGGGAGCCGACGAACTCGAGGTCATCCTGGCCGACGGGGCCAGATTTCCGGCTTCCCTCGTGGGTACCGATCCGCGGACTGACCTGGCCGTCATCAGGATAGAAGCGGGGGACACTCCACTACAGGCGATCAGGCAGGGCGACGCATCGAGCCTGCGGGTGGGCCAGATAGTGCTGGCCGTGGGCTCCCCGTTCGCCCTGAGTTCCTCCGTCACTCAGGGGATTATCAGCTTCATCGGCAGGACCGGTGTCGGTCTGGCGGACTACGAGGATTTCATCCAGACCGATGCCGCGATCAACCCCGGGAACAGCGGGGGCGCCCTGGTGAACCTCGCTGGCGAACTCGTGGGCATCAACACCGCCATCGCGAGCAGGACCGGCGGGTACGACGGAATCGGCTTCGCCATACCGATCGACATCGTCGCCTCGGTGACCTCCGAACTCGTCGCGCGGGGCTTCGTCTCCAGGGGATGGCTCGGTGTGATAATCCAGGACAACACGGGCGCCTTCCGCGCCGAATTCGGCGAGGAGTACGGAGTCATCGTGTCCGAGGTCACCCCCGGGGGGCCGGCCGAACGGGCCGGAATCCTCACGGGCGACGTCATAGTCGAGATCGACGGGATACCGGTCCAGTCCGTGGCGTCGTTCCGCAATACGGTTGCCGGGATAAATCCGGGCGGGAGCGCGGACCTGCTCGTGAGCAGGTCCGGCAGGCGCAGGAACATAAGGGTCGAGATGGGGGAACTCCCGGGTGACGGAACCACCGCCCGGGTGACGGGCAGGGCGCCGGTCGCCCCCGGTGTGGGATGGACCCTGCGCGAACTGGACGACAGGGCCGCCAGGGCTCTGGGTTACGATGGGTCCGGCGGTGTGCTTGTGTCGGAGATCGAGCAGGGAGGAATCGCGGCCAGGTCAGGTTTGGCGCAGGGCGACATCGTGCTCGAGGTGGACAGGACTCCGGTGTCGTCCGTTGACGAGACCTACGCCCTCATATCAGCTTCGGGCGACAGTGCGCTGCTCCTCGTATTCCGCGGGGGGCACACGATGTTCATCCTGCTCGAGCTGGGCTGACGCCCTCTCGGCTGCTGGAGCGGTCTTGGATCTCAGATATCTCGTGCTTGTCGTTGTGGGATTCGCTCTGTCCGTGCTGGGCTTCGTGATGCTCGGCGGGCGGAGGAGCCGTCCCCTCCCCGCAGGGCTCGTCTTCCTCGCAGGCATAGTGTCGCTCGTCCTGGGGATACTGCTGACCTGCGTCCCGGGGTTCTTCTCGGGCTGAAGACCGGTCGCCGCGTCCGATGATCACGGACAGGATCGAATGAGGCTGCGGACTCCGGAAGCCTGCGGGAATCCACCCCCGCCGCTCCGGCGCCCCGCTACTTCGGAAGCAGGCGCATTCTCCTGAACTTGTCCGTGAATGTGAACAGCAGTTCGTTGTCCGGGAATCTGGCCAGACCCTCCGCCGCAATGGCCGCAGCGTTCGGGAGGGCATTGAGGGCGATCTGTTCGCGAATCTTCCGGATGTATTCCTCCGCTCCGTCTCCGCCCGGGGCTTTCGTCGGAGCATCGCCGGACTGCTGCTCTCCGGCGGAAGACCTGGCCGATGATTGAACGACGGAAGGCCGAACATCCGCTTTCCCCCGTCCCGTTCCCGAGGCCGGCGCCTTCTCGAGGGCGGCCACGAGTTCGTCAAGACCCGGGGCCTGCGGCAGCAGGGCGAAGGCTTCCTTCGCCGCCGCCAGCGCTTCGGAGGCCGAGCCCGAGGCCAGTCTCCTCTCTCCCATCCTTATGAGATTCGCGGCTTTGATCCGCCTCTGCATAAGCGCGACACGCCCTCTTACTTCGGGATCTTCCGGAGCCTCCGCCCTGGCCTTCCTGAGAAAGCCGACGGCTCCAGCCTCGTCTCCCTCGGCAAGCGCTCTCTCGGCGGAGTCGAAATAGTCTTTGATGCTGGGAGGAAGGGGCACGCTGTTCCTTTCTCCGGTCGGAGAGGGGCGACGCACCCTCCCGGCGGCTGGCATATGTCCGATCGTTTCCGATTCACGGGCGGACGCGGATGCCGCGTCCGATGCTCTGGCTCTCCCCCTGGGGGCGGGGTCCGGCAACTCTCCGGGGACGGCCTGCCTCGCGATGGATCTGGAGGTACGGCGGGTGGCCGTTCTGGAACCCGCAGCAGGGGTTTTCGCCGTGGAGGAAGGCTGCGGTCGGGGCTTCGCCCTGACTGTCTCCTCGACGGGACCGATTTCGATTGGTTCCGCGTGTTCGAGCACGGGCGTCACCAGGGGCGTGCTGGGGTCGAAGGTCCGGCGTACGACCGGTTCGCCCGCCTCGGCGGAGATTCTGCGGGGGGAGGGTTCGGGCCTGGAGCGCGTCGCCTCGGAGGATTCCGCATGGGCCCGCGGCCTCGGCTGTTCCACGGGCTGGGCCTCCCGCGCGGTTTCGGTGCGGGCGGGCCTCGAAGGCTGAGCCGCCTTTTCCGGGCGGGATCGCTCCACGGTTGGAGCTTCTCCGTCGATGCGCGTCCGCCCGGATTCGTAGGGCGGAGCCTCCCTGGTCACGCGGGGTTGCGCCGGCGGCGCCGACGGCGTTTCCCGCGTGACGCGCGTCTGGGGGGATGCAGCGGGTTCTCTCGGTGCTGCAGTCTGCGGTCGGCTCGGAGAAGACTCGGCCGGGGCCCGCGTTCTCGCAGCGGCCCGGGCCGGCGCTTCCGCCCCGGCGGCTTCGGGCTCCTTCTCCACGACCTTCTCCTTCTCGGACATCAGCTCCTTCTCGATGGCGAGGATCGCATCGGTGACGGCGCTTCTGCCGGAATCCATGGAGAGGGCCTTGCGAAGGATCGTGAAGGCCTCGTCGCGGTTGCCCTTCTGGAGCTCCGCCTTGGCCTCCCTGACCAGAGACGCGACTTTCGCCTTGTTCTCCGTCGCCACCTTCCATCTACCCCCAGGCGTGCAATTCGACAGCTCTTTCTATACGAAGGAGGGACTTGCGGTCAAGTCCCGCTCGTGCTCCTTCCGCCGCCCGATTTCAGCACCGCCGCGAGATCGCGGAGCAGTCCCACCGGCCCCTCCAGGAGAAGGTGCTTCAATATCAGGACGGGGATTCTCGTCAAAGGCCTGCGCATCAGGTAGTTGAGTCCGATTCTGGCCTGGGCGTGCCTCCTCAGGGCTTTCAGCTCTTCGTCTGTCATGTCCGTCAGGTTGACGAGCAAGGCCCCGGCCGAGTTCATCTCCGAGAGGAAGGATTCCAGGTCGGGAATCCTTCCCTCGGCCCTGGCACGCTCGAAGATCCGCGTGCCGGGGTAGGGGGTGACGAAGAGCATGGGAGCCGTGATGTCGGCCCTGGCGCAGAAGGCGATCGTCTCTTCGATCGTCTCCCTCGTCTCGCCGTACATCCCGATCATGAAGCTTCCCTCGGCGTGGATGCCAGCCTTCCGTGTCAGTTTCAGAGCCTCGAGACACTGCTCGGGCGTGACCTTCCTGTTCATCGCCTCGAGCATGGCGGGACTGCCCGACTCTATCCCGTAGCTTATCCAGTAGCAGCCGGACCGTTTCATCTCCGAGAGCATCGCCGCATCGACCGTGTTGACCCTTCCAAGGCACGACCACTTCAGGCCCGGCAGCCTCTCCCTGATCAGCCTGCAGACCTCGAGGACGAAGCTCCGGTCGCTGGTGAAGAGATCGTCCGGGAACCCGGTGTATCGGATCCTGTACCTCGCCACGAGTTCCTCGATCTCGGAAACGATCGATTCCGGGCTCCTCCTGCGGACCCTGCGGCCGTAGATCCTGTAGCAGTACACGCACTCGTACGGGCATCCCCTGCTGGCCACCACCTCCATGTGCCTGGTGAGCCTGCCCCTGTGATCGTAGCTGTGGATGTAGCTCTCGATCGGGAACAGGTCCCACGCGGGACGCGGCAGCAGGTCCAGGTTCTCCACCGGCTCCCTCTGGGGTGAGAATGCCAGGCTGCCTGCGTCCGAGAGGAACGCGACGCCGGGGATTCCCCTCCATTCGGCGCCCGATTCGACGGCGTCGACCAGTTCGAGCGCCGTCCTCTCTCCTTCGCCCAGGACAACCGCATCGAGCGAGCAGGATCTCAGATAGGTCTCGGGCAGCGTCGTCGCACCGCTGTTGCCGGCCATGAGGAATGCGTCCGGTACTGCCTCCCTCAGCCTCCGGCCGAGTTCCTTCGCAAAACGGAAACGGGTGACCATGCCGCCCAGTCCTATCACGTCGGGCCTGCCGGCGGCCACCGCTGCGACTGCGCTGTCCATCGAGAGGTTCGAGCCTTCCATGTCCACCACGGAAACCTCGTGGCCGCCCTTTACCAGAGAGGACGCCACGTAGGCCAGGCCGAAGGGGAAGTAGCGGGCTCTGCGACCCGAACCGTAGGGGGGGTAGACGAGAGTGACTCTCACAGATACTCCTCGGTGGAGGTGGAGACGGAGTCTCCATCTCGGGAGAACGGGAAGAACACGCCGTCGCGAATATCGCCACGGGTCGGATCACGCGCAACGAGCGGCCGCGCCGGGGATCCACTGGCAAAGAATCCGGCGGGATTGCATGTTACACATCCCCTGAGGGATGTTGGATGACCGGTTCGGATAACCTTTCCCGGATGGAGTCTCCCCTGATGTTCAAGAAGCTATTCTCGCACGGTGGACAGGGACCCAGGATGACAGCGAGGCCTCGCGGCCCGGTCGGACTGGTGGACCTCTCCCTCCGCGACGGACAGCAGTCGCTGCTTGCCACCCGCATGTCCACCGACCAGGTCCTCGATGCCATGCCTCTCATACTCGACTGCGGCATAAAGACCATGGAGGTCTGGGGCGGCGCCACGCTCGACAGTGCGATGCGCTTCCTGGACGAGAACCCGTTCGATCGCCTGAGGCGGATGTCGGATCTCGCAAGGCCCTATTCCTGCGGCCTGCGAACGCTTTCGAGAGGCCAGAACCTGTTTGGTTACGACCCTTATCCGGACGACATAGTGAGCGACTTCAACCGCGAGTCCGTTCGCTCCGGCACTACCATCATGCGTATCTTCGACGCGCTCAACTACATACCCAACTACAAGGCGGCCCTTGAGGGCGTCAGGGAGGCGGGCGGCGTCTTCGACGGAGCCGTCTGCTACACCACCGGCCCTCTCTACAAGACTTCGTATTTCGTCAACAAGGCTCTGGAGCTCGAGGCCGCCGGCGCCGACATGATCTCCGACAAGGACATGGCGGGGCTCAAGGATCCGGTCAGCGCCTGGGAGTACTACACTACGCTGAAGGATCGCCTGAAGGTTCCTGTGGTCAGTCACACGCACTGCACGCCGGGCTACGGCCATATCAGCGCGGTGATCGCCCTTCTGGCCGGAGTGGATTCGATCGACGTGTGCTTCCTCCCCTTCGCCGGAGGCTCGTCGCATCCCTCGCTGGAGGTCGTTGCCCTGTTCGCCGAAATCCTCGGCGTAGATACCGGACTCGACCTCGATCCGAAGATGCTGGGCAGGGTACATGCCTCTCTGTCGAACTCGATAGAGGAGTGCGAGAAGAAGTTCGGGCTCAAGGTCCACAGATCGGTCTGGCCCGGACGCGACGCCCTGGCCCCGCTCGCGGAGAAGACACTGGATCATCTCTCGGAGGGCAGGATCGCCCAGGCTCTCGAAACGGTACACAGGATCGAGGCCGCCTGCGGATTCCCTCCTCCGAGCGAGGCTGTGCGCAAGTCCCAGATACCCGGGGGCATGTACAGCAACTTCGTGAACCAGCTCGCAAGGGATGGGAAGAGCGAGTACATGGACAAGGCCCTGGACGCAGTCCAGGAGGTCCGCTCGAAGGCCGGATGGGTGCCCCTTGTGACGCCCACATCCCAGATAGTCGGGGTAAAGTCCTATTTCACCGCCCTGGGCAAGGATACGAACCCTGTACAGTATGTGAACCTCATCGCCGGGTACTACGGCAAGACGCCCTTCCCGATCGATGCCTCCTACCGCGAGGAGGTCTGCGGATTCCGCGACGAGCGTAGCTACGACTCCTCGCAGTTCAGGCGCGACATCCCCACCCTCCCCGGAACGGAGATCCCCATCGCGGAGACCGAGCAGGAGAAGCTCCTGTACTACCTCTTCCCGGACAGCTCCGGAAAGGCCTACCTCGAGAAGCTGAAGGGCGCCGCCTATGCCGAGGTGGTGAAGGCGGAGACGGAGAGGAAGGAGAGGGAGGAGGAGGCCCGGCTCAAGAAGCTGCACGACGAGTCGATCCTGAACAGGTTCGCGGAATCCATGTTCGACCTGTCGGAGCACCTCTCCGAGGCGATGACCCAGCCCAGCACCGATGAGGATCCGTCCATGAACGCGCTCATACTGGAAGCCGCCGAATACACCGACATCTGACCCCCCGGACCGCATTGGACTGCCGGTCCCGGGCCGGTGATTGAAGACGACCTGGCCGCCCGGCGGGGAACTGGCCCTGGGCGCAGCGGTTTCTTATAGTATCCGTGCGAGATCGTGGAGTGATTTGGGGCGTATTGCAACCACGTTAAAAAAAGTGCTAAAAGGCCGTTTCATCAGCCTGTGACCGCCCCTCACGGGCGGTTTTTCGTTATGGAAAGACGAGGTCCATGATGATGAGAAAGCTGTTCACGAGCGAGTCCGTTTCCGAGGGTCATCCCGACAAAATCTGCGATCAGATCTCCGATGCCGTCCTGGACGCCCATCTCGCAAAGGATCCGAACGCCCACGTGGCCTGCGAGACCCTTGTCACGACGGACTTCTGCCTGCTGGCCGGGGAGGTAAGGAGCGCCGGCGAGGTCGATTACGAGGCGGTCGCACGGAACGTGATCAGGGAGATCGGCTACGACATCCCCGACATCGGCTTCAAGTACGACAGGAACGATTATCAGATCAGGATCCATTCCCAGTCCTCCGACATCACCCACGGCGTCGTGTCCAACAAGGGCGCCGGCGACCAGGGCCTGATGTTCGGCTTCGCCTGCAACGAGACCGAGGCTCTGATGCCCTTCCCCCTGCAGTTCGCACACCGCCTGCTCGAGAAGCTGTCCGCCGTCCGCAGGGACGGGACTCTCCCCTGGGCCAGGCCGGACGCGAAGAGCCAGGTGACCGTGGTCTACGAGGGGAACCATCCCGTCGAGATATCCGAGATTCTGATGTCGGTGCACCACGACGAGAATGCCGACAATGCGTCGATGCGCAGGGACATCCTGGAGCACGTCGTCGGGCCGGCGCTGGACTGCATGAAGCCCTCCCTTCCGTGGAACAGGAACAGCTTCCTCTACAACCCTTCGGGACGCTTCGCCATCGGCGGGCCCAACGGGGATACCGGTCTCACGGGTCGCAAGATCATCGTGGACTCCTACGGCGGAGCAGGCAGACACGGAGGCGGCTGCTTCTCCGGTAAGGACTCCACGAAGGTCGACAGGTCGGCGGCATACATGGCCAGGTACATCGCCAAGAATCTGGTCGCGGCTGGCGTGGCCGAACGCTGCGAGATACAGCTCGCCTATGCGATCGGAAAGGCGGACCCGGTTTCCGTCAGGCTCGATACCTTCGGAACCGAGAAGGTTTCCGACCTCGGGCGAGTCGAGGAGCTCGTCAAGGGTATATTCCCCCTGAGGCCTTACGACATCATCGACTGTCTGGGCCTCCGGCGGCCGATCTTCAGGAAGACTGCCTCCTTCGGACACTTCGGCAGGATTCCGGGCGACGACGGCTCCTTCTCCTGGGAGAAGATCGACAGGGTTCCCGACATCAGGAGGGAACTGAAGCTGTAATCCCGGGGCTGGTCCGCCTCCCGCTCCGGGGATTCGGGGGGACAGTGCTCCACTTGGTTCTGGCTATACTCACCGTCACCGGCGACGCAAGGCTGGACAGCCTCGGAAACCGGCTGGAGGAGACCAGACTGAGGGTGTCCGTCCTCGAGAGCCGGCACGCAGCCGTTTCCGACATCCTTGTCGCGATCCACGACAACCTCCTGGCGGCCAGGGCCTTCTATGCCGGGCTCCAGGACGAGGAGGCCCGTCTTCTGGGTGACATCGAGACGATGGACATACGGTGCGCCGCGGGCGAGTCGCTCCAGAGCGCTCTCTCCGCAAGCCTCTCGGAATACCTCGTCTACGTCTACTCCCACCGGAACCTCCTCGGCCCGGAGGCGCTGTTCTGCAGAGGAGGCCTGTCGAGGATGCTCCGGCGCGAGGCCTATCTCGAGTTTCTGGCCAGGAGGGCCGCTTCCGAGCAGAGGGAGATCCGCCGGGAGACGGATTCCCTTTCGCATTTCAGAGATTCCCTCCGCAACGCCCGGACGGAGGTCGCCGCGCTACAGAGGCAGATGGAGGACATCCAGAACAGGATTATCTTCGAGGAGGGCAGACAGGCTCTGCTCAGGCTCCAGCTCGGAGGAGAGCTGGCGCGTGCGAGGGATTCGTCCGCCATCCTCGAGCGGGAGAGGCAGCGGGTGTCGTCCCTCGTCAGCGACCTTCAGGCGGCAAGCACGACGGTGGCGGCCAGCCTCCACATCGAAAGGCCCACCGCGGAGAGCGTGATAGGCAACTCGGCCGGCTCCCTTGAATGGCCTGCCGACGGTACGGTGGTGCGGCGCTTCGGTCTCGAGGTCCACCCCGTCTACGGCACCGAGACGACCTGCGACGGCATCAGCGTTTCCACTCCACCCGCCACTGCCGTCCACGCCGTCTCGGACGGCAGGGTGCTCTACGCCAGGGAGTTCCTCAGCATGGGCAGGCTCGTCGTGGTCGATCACCTGGACGGTTACTTCACGGTCTACGGCAACCTCGGCTCCATCGAGGTGAATCCCGGGGACATGCTGACCGCAGGAGACGAGATAGGAGTGACGGGCTCCCTTGCCGGCGGCGTCTCCGGCTACTACTTCGAGATCCGGGCCGGAGGCCAGCCTGTCGATCCCGAGGGGTTCCTCCGTTGACGGGCCTCCTCGCGGGGAAGAATCCCGATCCCATACTGGGCCAGGATGCCGCCGAGGCGCTCCTCCAGTCCGCCCTCTACTCCGGCAGGCTGTCGCACGCCTACCTGTTCGCCGGCCCGAGAGGGACGGGCCGCTTCTCCTCCGCGCTCGCCCTCTCCGCGGCGTTCATCTGCAGGGAGAGCCCGGACGGATGGTGCGGCGGATGCAGGGACTGCCTCAGGATCATGAAGCTGCAGCATCCCGACGTGAGGGTGACGTTCCCCGTGCTGGGCTCCACCAGGCCCGACGAAGTGGCCGACCTGATCGAGAAGCGCGGCAGGGACGGCTTCACGAGGCTTGCCGTTCCCGGGAACTCCTCGATCACGATCGATTCGGTCCGGGAGATACAGGCCCGGATGGCTCTCAGGTCCTACGAAGGCTCCGGGAAGGTCGAGATACTCCTGGACGTCGACACCATGAAGCAGGAGGCGGCCAATGCCCTGCTCAAGACACTCGAGGAGCCCCCTCCCGGCACGCTGATGATCCTCACCGCAGAAAGGGCCTCCGGAGTCATCCCTACTGTCCGTTCGAGGGCTCATCTCGTGCGTTTCGGAAGGTTGCCCGTGGAGACGATCGCAGAAATAGTCCAGGAGCGGACGGGAGTTTCGAGGCAGGAGGCCCTTCGAGCCGCCGCATCCTCCGACGGGAGCGCTGGAGCAGCGCTCGAAGCCGCAAGGGAAGGCGGCGCCCTGCACGAAATGCTCGAAAAGGGATTCGATCTGCTGACCGTCCGCGACCCCCGTGCGGCCCTTCCCGCCGCCCGGGCCATGGCGAAGACGCTCGGCCTCTCCGGGAGCGCAGGCCTGTGTTCCGGTATGGCGGCGATGCTGCACGACTTGAGGAGGGCTTCGCTCGGCCTCCGGCCGGTGTTCTCGGCGGGAGACCCGCTGCCGGGGGCCGCCGCCTGGGGGGCGGATTCCATCGGGAGGGCCGTGCGCATCTTTCTCGAGGGCGAAAAGAGGATTCGCGCGAACGTATCCCCGGCCGCCGCCCTTGCCGCGGCGTTCACCGGAGCCTGGTTCGAGCTGGGGCGGGATGGTCGATAGAATGCAGAACGCTGAAGACGGACGGGTCCAGGAGAAACAGACGGAGAACCCCGCCCAGCCGGGCATCGTGACACAGGGGGAGTATCTCGAGGTCGCCTTCAGGGCGAGGGCTCTCGGGCTCTTCTCGAACCCCGGCCCCCCTGTCGACGTCGGCACCATGGCGGTCGTGACCGTCGAACGGGGAGAGGACCTCGGAAGGGTGGTCGGCAAGTACACCACGGGGGAAACCCTTCCGGGCGAGCCCGTGGGCGCATTCGCAAGAGCGGCGGATGCCTCCGATCTGGAGAGGTTCCGCTCCAATCAGGAGTTCGAGAGCAAGGTGCTGGCGTACTGCCGCGAGCGCGTGAAGACGCGCAGGCTGGACATGAAGCTCACGGGCTGCGAATCCCAGCTCGACCGAAGGAAGATCAGGGTCTATTTCACCGCGGAGCAGAGAACCGACTTCCGCGCTCTCGTCCGGGATCTCGCCGCCGAGTTCAGGGCGAGGATCGAGATGAGACAGATCGGCGTGAGGGACGAGGCCCGGCATCGTGACGGAGTCGGCATCTGCGGGCTTCGTCTGTGCTGCGCCGCCTTCCTCCGGGAGTTCACCTCCGTGACGCTCAAATCGGTGAGGGAGCAGAATCTGGCGCCGAATCCCAGCAAGGTGTCGGGGGCCTGCAGCAGGCTGATGTGCTGCCTGGCCTATGAAGCCGATTTCTACAGGAAGGCCGGCAAGGTCTTCCCCGAAGTCGGCTCCAGGCATCGCATCGACGGCAGGAACGCCTCGGTCCTGGCCTGTGACATATTCCACGACCGGGTGACGATCGCATGGGAGCAGGGCGGCACGGAGACCCTGGACATCGCCGAGTTTCTCAGGATGAGGAGCAGGAGCAGGCTCAGGAAGCCCGGAGAACCCGATTCGGACGAGGATGCCGCGGAGCAGGCCCCGTCTGACGAAAAGAGATCAGACCACCGCAGGAGACAATGATGGCTGTCAGATATCTCGTGACCAGCGCTCTTCCCTATGCCAACGGGCCGCTTCACCTGGGCCATCTGGCCGGGGCCTACCTCCCGGCGGACACATATGTCCGCTTCCTCCGGATGCGCGGCGAGGATGTCATCTATGTGTGCGGAACGGACGAGCACGGCGTTCCCATAACCATTACCGCCGAGAAGCAGGGCCGGACTCCCCGCGAAGTGGTGGACGAGTACCACGAAACGATACACAGGGAGTTCGAGGCGTTCGGCATCTCCTTCGACAACTTCTCCAGGACGTCGCTTCCGACTCATCACGAGTTTGCGCAGAAAGTGTTCCTGGACCTCCTCGGCAAGGATCTGATCGTCGAACGGACCATGAGTCAGCTCTTCTGTCCGAGATGCTCCAGGTTCCTCCCGGATCGCTACGTGAACGGCACGTGCCCGAAATGCGGCGCTCCCGGCGCGCGAGGCGACCTCTGCGAGTCCTGCGGAAGCTGGCTCGAGGCTCTCGAGCTCGCCGAGCCGACCTGCAGCATCTGCGGTGAGACTCCGTCGCCACGGGACACCACGCACTGGTTCCTCAGGCTGGACGCCTTCAGTGACTGGCTGCGGGAATGGCTGCCCGCACGCGAAGGCTGGCGGGACAACGTTCTGAACTACTGCCGGGGCTGGCTGGACGAAGGGCTCCAGGAGCGGGCCATAACGCGCGACATCGACTGGGGCGTTCCCGTTCCGCTGCCCGAGGCGGCCGGAAAGGTTCTCTACGTCTGGTTCGAAGCCCTCCTGGGGTACGTGAGCAGCACGAGGGAGCTCTTCGAGAAGCGCGGGAATCCGGATGAATGGCTGAACTGGTGGAAGAGCCCGGACACGCGGCTGATCCACTTCATCGGCAAGGACAACATAGTCTTCCATGCGATCATCGAGCCGGCCATACTGCGCGGCCTCGGCGGCTTCGCACTGCCCTGGAACATACCCGCCAACGAGTTCCTCAACATTTCGGGGCAGAAGCAGTCCACGAGCAGAGGGACGGCCGTGTGGATGGGCGAGTACCTGAAGAGGTTTCCGCCCGATCCGATGAGGTACACCCTGTCGATCAACGCGCCCGAGGGCAGGGACAGCGATTTCACCTGGGCGGAGTTCCGTGTGAGGAACAACGAACTGGCCGACGTTCTGGGCAATTTCGTCAACAGGACCATGAGCTTCGCCTTCCGCGAGTTCGGCGGGACTGTGCCCGAATCAGGCGCTCCCGGCGAGAGGGAGACTGCCCTGACCGAGGCCGCCCTGGCCGCGGGACGGAGCATCGGAGATCTCCTCGGATCGTTCAGGTTCAAGGCGGCCTGCGCCGAAGCCATGGCCCTGGCGAGGGAGGGCAACAGGTATTTCGACTCTTCAGAGCCCTGGCGCACGGCGCGGACGTCGCGGGATGACTGCGCCCGGACCATCCGCTTTTCGCTGGAGTTCATCGGGTGGCTCAGACTGGTCTTCTCTCCATTCCTGCCATTCTCATGCGAGAAGATGGGGCGGATGCTCGGAGTGAGCGGCGGTTCGTGGGACGGGATCGGGAAGGTGTCTCTCGTGACGGGATCGCGCCTCGGCGCCCCCGAGATCCTTTTCGAGAAACTACCGGAGGGCTTCGAGGAGGACGGCCACGCGAACGGGCCGGTCGAATCCGCTCCTGCGGCTTCCGAGATCCTTGCCGCCGCGAGGATTCCCTTCGATGATTTCAAGAGACTGGATCTCCGGGTAGGGAGGATACTCTCTGCCGAACCCGTGCCCAAGGCCGACAAGCTGCTCGCGATGAGCGTGGATGTCGGCGAACCCTCGCCCCGCACGATAGTCGCGGGTCTCAGACAGTGGTACAAGCCGGAGGAGATGGCCGGCCGGCTCGTCGTCGTCGTGACCAACCTGGAGCCTGCCAGGATACGCGGGGTGGAGAGCGACGGAATGGTTCTGGCATCCGACGGGGAATCGGGGGTCTTCGTCATCGGACCCGACCCTTCCGCCCGCCCCGGAGACAAGGTCCGATAGGAAGCGGAGGAGACAGTCATGTATCTGAGCTATGGCCAGATCGACCCGGGTTTCCTGCTCGTCATAGGAGCGATGATCCTCGGTCTCATCGCCAGTGGAGCGGTCCAGAGGACATTCACCCGCTACAGCAGGGTCGGAACCCGGCTGGGGCTGACCGGCGAGCAGATGGCCCGCAGGATCCTGGACAACTACGGACTCACCAATGTCCGCGTTGAACGGGTGGCGGGCAGACTGACCGATCACTACGACCCGAGGAGCCAGACCCTGAGGCTCTCCGAAAGCGTCTACGGAAGCACGTCGGTAGCCGCCCTCGGCGTGGCCGCCCACGAGTCCGGCCATGCGGTCCAGCATGCCTTCAAGTACAGGCCGGTGACGGTTCGCAACGCGCTTGTCCCCATGGCCAACCTGGGCTCTCAGCTTCTCATCCCGGCGATGTTCGCGGGCATCATGTTCGGAGAGCTCGGCGGGACCATCATGCTGATCGGAGCCGTTCTCTACGGCGCTTCAGTAGCCTTCCACCTGGTGACGCTGCCCGTGGAGTTCGACGCCAGCAACAGGGCCGTCTCGTTCCTGCAGGCGACGGGCGGACTGACCACTGAGGAACTGGGTGGCGTGAAGAAGGTTCTCCGGGCGGCCGGCATGACCTACGTCGCCGCCGCACTGGCTTCGCTCGCGAACATGATCCGTCTGATCATGCTCGGGAGAAGAAGGTGATGGATCTCTCGGCCCCGCTTACGATCGTACTCGTGTTCTTCAGCGTGATATGCCACGAGATCGCGCACGGCTACACGGCGTACAGGCTTGGCGACCCGACCGCCTACAGGATGGGGAGGCTCACGTTCAACCCGCTGCCCCACATAGACATCTTCGGGACGATCATACTCCCCGTCCTTCTTAAGATCATGGGCAGCTCGGTGCTGCTGGCGTGGGCCAGGCCGGTGCCGGTCGATCCGAGGTATTTCCGCCGCCCCAGGACGGGCATGATGTGGGTCTCCATCGCCGGTCCGGGAGCCAACCTGGCGCTGGCGGCGGTCTTCGCCGTCGTGGCCCACCTCCTGTCGGGATTCGCCCCCGTCTTCGTCCCGAGGGCTCTCGCCTGGACGGCTCTCATAAACGTAGTGCTCGCAGTCTTCAACCTCTTTCCCGTGCCACCTCTGGATGGTTCCAGGATCGTGGCCAGGTTCCTCCGCGGACCCGTGCTCATGCGGTATCTGAGCTTGGAGCCCTACGGCATGTTCATAGTGTTCGGGCTTCTCTACCTCGGTATCTTCTCGAAGGTGGCGGACCCCGCCCTGAACCTCGCCATAAGGGTTCTCGACCTCGGCAGACTCCTCTCCGCCGTTTAACGCGGCGGCCTGTTCTCCGCTGAAGGGAGGCGCAGACGATGTTCCTGACCATCATCCTCGCCGTAATTACCGGGCTGCCGCCCATCACTCGAGACCTGACGGGTGCAGATCCGGGCTCCTGGGAGGACTGGGTCGCCGGAGAACCCGAGCCTGTTCCGTTTTCCGTAAAACCCCTGTTCTCCTGCTCGTGCGATGATGGAATCGATTTCGCCGTGCTGATGGAGGAGGGTCTCGCCGACAGCCTCACTCCCGGAACCATCGAGCGCTGGGCTCTGGACATGGCTCCGTGGGTCGGGGGCGTCCTTGTGGCGGAGGCTTCCTACTCCACCCCGGAGGAAATCCGCGCCTGGCTCTCAGAAATGCATGGACAGGGCCTGGACGGCGTGGTGCTGGTGGGCGACCTGCCTGTCGCGTGGGTGATGATGGACAACGCCTTCACGAGGAGCAGCGAAACCTTCCCGTGCGACTACTTCCTGATGGATCTGGACGGACTTTGGGAGGACAGGTGGATAGGGTATCCGTCGGCGGGCAGGCCCGGCCAGGACGGGAAGTACGATACATGGGGCACTTCGGGCTTGGCCCCCGAGATCTACTGCGCCCGGATCATGCCCTCGAAGATAGGGGCGGAGGTTTCCCTGCTGCAGGCCTATCTCGACCGGAACCACCTCTGGCGCACCGAGGGCGATCCTCTCCCGTTCCAGACCCTCTGCTACGTCGACGACGACTGGGTACCGTTCAGTGCGGAGTTCCGCGACGCCATGAGGCGCCTCTATCCCCTGGTGGAACTCGTGAGCGACCCCCAGCAGACCTGCGGCACCGACTACAAGGAAAACAGGCTGACCGCGGTCTACCAGTGGATCAGCCCCTTCGTGCATTCGAGCCCGCTCCTGCACCAGTGGAGCCCCGGCCCCGATACATACTGGAAGGAAGTCAAGGCCATCGATCCGCAGGCCAGGTTCTACAACCTCTTCGCGTGCTCGAACTGCAGGTTTACGACATCCAACAACATGGGATCCATTTATGTCCTGGGGACTTCGTACGGGCTCGCAGCCGTGGGCAGCACGAAGACCGGGTCCATGCTCAGATTCGAACCCTTCTACCAGACTCTGGGAGAAGGAGGATGCCTCGGGGAGGCTTACTTCGACTGGTGGACCGCTATAACGGCCGGAGGATTCTCCTCGTATGAGATGTCATGGCATCTGGGCATGGTGATGATCGGCGATCCGACCCTGGTCCCGGCGGCTCCGATGCTGGGTCTTCCCGACGACTGGATCGCATCGCCGGAGCCGGCGGTCATGACGATCCTCGAGAACCCCTGCGTCTCGTCCGTACGGGTAGGCCTGGCCGACGGGGCGTCCGGTGTCAGAATCCTCGACGCATCCGGGAGGGTGGTGGCCTCGAATCCCGCGGCAAGGGGCGGTGACACGGTTGAGTTCGACATGCGCGGCCTGCCGTCCGGCATATACACGGCCGTGACGGAGTCGCCCGCCGGTGTGGCCGCAGTCCGGTTCGCCCGGCTCTAGAGCTCCGACCAGTCCGAGGGGTCCGGCGGGAGAAGGGTCATGAGCTTTTCATCGATCTCCAGGCCGTAGGTCTGCTCGAGACCGCGCATCCACGACTCGAAGCGGATCTGCTCCCTCGCCGAGGTGATGACGGAGCGCAGCTCATCGTTCGCCTCTTCCAGCGTAGCCGGCCTGGCGGGCATCACGGAGTCGAGCTTGAAGGCGACCCAGATTCCGAACCGGGGATAGGGCGCCGGCCCGAACCACGTCGAGGTGTCGGACGTCGCGAACAGGGCATCGCCGAGACCTCCGGGAACTTCTCCGACGAGAAGGGCTCGAGTCAGATGAGAGTCGCCCGACGATCCCGCCAGAAACGGTATGCCGTCGAAACCGCTCACGATCGCCGTCGTGCGCCCCTGGTCGAGTAGATTCTTGAAAGTGTGCAGCTCGGACGAATCCCTGAGAGAGACGCAGAGAAAGGTTCTCATCTCGGGGATGACGGGCGGGGCGGCCGCATAGGCGGAATCGAGCATGGCATCGGTGATCCGGATGCTGTCTGTGACGAACATCCTGTATAGCGTGTCGGCGGCCAGCCTCATCCTGTAACTCCCGGCGCTGTGGATGATCGAGTCGGCCGCCGCCGGATCGATC
>Ga0209606_1000839_pt1 | contig 42859 bp, 26 predicted proteins | sample AD_UKC057_MetaG_FD_184412 | JGI IMG/M metagenome (GOLD analysis project Ga0209606, IMG submission 184412) | Active sludge microbial communities of municipal wastewater-treating anaerobic digesters from USA - AD_UKC057_MetaG (SPAdes) (version 2) | ecosystem: Engineered > Bioreactor > Anaerobic >... | reverse complement strand
CTGGAACGGCCACAGCCGCGCAATTCTTCACGTCCGGGGCGCTGACGGCGGACACCATACTTGCCACAAGCGGACTTGAAGTGACAGGCAACGCGACCGCCGGGTTCTTCATCGGCGACGGCTCGCAGTTGACGAACGTGCCGCTTAGCGCGCATAACCATGATGCGGATTACGTGAATCTTACCGGCGATACGATGACGGGCGCTCTCACCGTCAACAATGACATATTCGCTACCGGAACAGTAATGGCGGCAACGCTGCAATCGGGCGACACAATCACCGGAGGAAGCATAGAAGTAACTGGAACAGCGACCGCCGCGCAATTCTTCACATCCGGGGCGCTGACGGCGGACACCATACTTGCCACAAGCGGACTTGAAGTGACAGGCAACGCGACCGCCGGGTTCTTCATCGGGGACGGCTCGCAACTGACGAACGTGCCGCTTAGCGCGCACAACCATGACACAGATTACGTGAACCTGACCGGGGACACGATGACAGGCGCGCTGAGCGTGACGCAAAGTGGGGCGACGGCGTCGATATCTGTGACGCAGACGGGGGCGGCGGACCCGGCGGCGGTATTCTATGTGACTGATCCGGCGAACCCGTCGGCGGCGATGGTTGTGGACAGCATGGGAGCTGGGAATCTGACCGAGTTACATTACAACGGATCGCCGATGTTCGCGGTAGACATTTACGGGAACGTGTTTGCAAGCGGGGCGGTGTACATGTCGGACAGCAATCTGGTGTCGAGATACGGCGACACGATGACGGGCGCGTTGAGCGTGGCGCAGGGAGGAGCGACGGCGTCGATATCGGTGGAGCAGGCGGGGCCGTCGGACAGCGCGGCGGTTTTCTATACGACAGAGGCCGCAAACACGATGCCGGTGGTGTCGATATGGAATGAAGGAACTAACGGAGCTTTGGATATTCAAATAATAAACGCCGGCGCGGATGGAAACGTGATAAACGTTTCAAACAGCGGTTCAGGCGCGATATTGTCAGGCAACGCGGCAGGCGGCGGAAGGCTTCTTGAACTTGGGGCTGTGGGAGTGAACAAGCTTTTAGTGGACAACGCCGGAACAACATGGGCCAGCGGGACAGTGGTCTTTTCGAACGGCTACATGAATTTCGGATCGGCCTATGGTTTCACCGGCTACGGATTCCGAGACAACGCGGGGATTCTTGAATACAAGAACGACCTCGGCGCGTGGGCTCCGGTGGGCGGCGGCGGAAGCTATGTGCCGCTTGCCGGAGGGGCGATGACAGGCGGGCTGACGATATCAAGCGCAAGCGCCACCGGGTCGCTATATGTTGACAATACAAACAACGCCAGTTCCGCGCGATTCATGAACGCTTTCGCGACAGCTACGGTGTATGCTGAGAATTCAAACGCAGGCCCGGCCGTATATGGACGAAACACAGGAGCAGGCGTCGGCGGATATTTCGACACGAACGGGTCTAACTTCGCTGTTTACGGTCTGAACACGGGAACCGGAACCGCCGGATATTTTGAGATATTCAACGGAGCGAACGCGGCCCCGGTTTTGAAGGCGGAGACGGACGGAGTGGGCAGCCTGCTTGAGTTGCATAATTCCGGCTCTCCAGTCTATACAGTTGGCGCCAGCGGAAACATAGCGGCAAGCGGCACGGTAAAAGTAGGCAATGACACGGGAATAGACGGCTATGACATTAATTTCTACGGCGCAATGGGCGGCGGCAACACGGGCGCGCGGATGTACTGGGATGCCGACAAGAGCGCCTTGCGCGCGGGCCGCGCGGACGCCGCGCAATGGGACGACCCGACTGTCGGCGAGTATTCTTTTGCGGCAGGCTTCAACGCTATAGCAAGCAACAACAGCTCCGCCGCGCTGGGAGCCAACACGGTCTCCACCGGAATCACATCGACGGCGATGGGAAACAACACAGTGGCAAGCGGCATGGCCGCCACCTCTATGGGAGCCGAGACTGTGTCGAGCGGCGTCGCCGCAACAGCTCTGGGCTACAGCTCGACAGCCGGCGGATACGCTTCACTGGCAGCAGGAGAATGGGTGACTGCAGGACCGAACGCGAACACGTTCGCCATAGGCAAAGGCGTGGACAACGTCAACCGCCTTGTGAACAACACCACCAACTCTCTCGGCGTCGGTTTCAACAGCGACGTTCCCACATTCTTCGTCGGCCCGGCGAGCGGAATCGGCACATACGGCAAAGTGGGTGTCGGGACAACCGCACCAGCATATGCTTTGGATGTAAATGGAACAGTAGCCGCCACAAGCGCCATCTTCGTTGCGAACGGGCACATCAACTTCGGCGCGACCCTCGGAGACGGCGGCTACGGGTTCCGGGACAACGCGGGAACGATTGAATACAAGAACGATCTCGGCGTATGGGCTTCGTTTGCTCCGGGCGGCGGAGACTACGTTTCAACGTCAGGCGACACGATAAGCGGCGGCCTTGTGCTGGACTTTGACCCCGCGACAACAACTCTCCATGTGAAGGCCGGAAGCGTAGGCGGCGGCAGCGCGGCTTACTTCGAACATCTCGGAGTTCCGGATTCGGCCACCGCCACCGTTTACATTAAAACAGACAATATCAATGTCGGCAGCAACGCGCTCCGCGTAGAAAACGCCGTAGGCGACACCATCCACGCCGAGACCTCAGGAAACGGGAGCGTAGGATATTTCAAGACGCTAAACGGGGCGAATATTAATGCCACCGTGTTCGCTCAGACTAACGGGCAGGGGCAAGGCTTCTACGCAAACCACTCTGGAAGCGGGCTTCTTTACGGCGGCAACCAGACAGGCACGGGCGACCTGATGGAACTTAAGGCCAGCAACGCCACAAAGTTCACCGTTGACAGAGACGGCGTGGCATACGCTGCGGCAACTATAGCATCGGGCGCGAACGCGCCGGGACAATACGCTTTTCACTCTGCCGGGAACAATGTTATAGGTTTCAAATACGAAAATTTCGGACTTGACGGGCAAGGCGCTTCTTTCGTGTCCAGCAGCGGTGGGAACAACTTCCCGGTGGTTGAGATATCTAATCAGGGTTCCGGCAGTTCGTTGCAAGTGACCTCCATCGGCGCAAGCGTCGCAACCTCGGCGGTTTACATATCATCAGACAACACGGACATAATGAGCAACGCGCTGCTCGCCGAGCACAGCGGCTCCGGAACCGCAATCCAAGGCTACAACACCGGAACCGGGATTGCCGGGCACTTCAAGATTGACGACAACGCGAATCCGAGTTCCTCGATTCTTGCGGAGACAATCGGCACAGCAGGTCGCGCGATAACAGGAACTCACACGGGAACATCCGGATACTCCGCGTTTTTCAACATTTCAAACGTCGCGAACACAGGCGACGTCGTTCGGGCTGAGACAAACGGCATGGGCGGCCTTTTCACCGGCAACCACACAGGAGCCGCCGGGCATCTGATTAAACTCGACTATGCGGCCTCTCCAATGTTCGTTGTGGACAGGAGCGGAAATGTTTACGCGTCGGGCACAGTAAGGTCTGAATCAGCGTCCGCCTTCGCGGCGCCGGTCAACGGCTATTACGGTTTCGGCCCGGTGGTCGGCCCTGCCGGATACGGATTTAGAGACAATGCAGGAACTCTCGAATACAAAAACGACCTCGGAGCGTGGACGCCATTCACAGCGGGCGGAAACTATGTGTCCAAATCCGGCGACACGATAACCGGCGGGCTTGATATCACTTTCAACACCGCGACCGACGCCTTGAAGATAACAAACGGCGACATAGCCGGCTTTGCGCTGAACGCGCAGGGAGCCGTTAAAGTCGGCGACAACACCGGCTTCGACGGCTACGATGTGAATTTTTACGGAACAGTTGGAGGTTTTACAGGCTCAAGGATTTACTGGGACGCCTCCAAAGCCGCCTTCCGAACGGGCAGAGACTCTACGGGCGCGTACTGGGATGACGCGAATGTCGGAAACTATTCTTTCTCGGCAGGCTTGGACTCACAAGCAAGCGGAGCTTCATCGGCAGCCTTGGGACAATATGCAGTGTCAAGCGGCTCTTCTGCCGCTTCAATCGGGTATAACACGGAGGCAAGCGGCGACTATTCTATCGCATCAGGATTTTTTACCAGCGCAAGTGGGCTTTATTCGACAGCAATGGGAGCTAACACCAGCGCAAGCGGGGACGGGTCTTTTGCAGCCGGGAAATGGCTGACAGCGGGACCGAACGCCAATACAATAGCCATCGGCAGCGGCGTCGACGAACCCAACAGAATGACTAACAATGTCGCCAATTCCCTCGGAATCGGCTTCAACAGCAATATCCCCACGCTGTTCGTCGGCCCCGGCAGCGGCGTCGGCTCTTATGGCAATGTGGGAATCAGGACGACAACGCCCGCAGTTTCCGCAGCGCTTGAGATCGGGGGAGTGGATGGCGCGCTCCTGCTTCCGCGTTTGGACAATATAGATCAGGGAGGCCTTACGGCCGTTAACGGGATGATGATTTACAACTTTACGGATAATAAATTCAGGGGATACCAGAACGGCGCGTGGATTAATTTAGCGGGCGGCGATTTCATGGCGGACGGAAGCGTGCCGATGACCGGCTCCTTGACGGTCGGATCCGATTCTGGTTTCAACGGTTACGACATAAACTTCTATGGCGCGATGGGAACGGCAGGGTCGCGGATGTTCTGGGACGCGAGCAAGAGCGCGTTCAGGGCCGGCTACGACTCGATGGGAACCAACTGGATAGACGCCAACATAGGAATCGATTCTTTCGCGTCCGGGTTGAACTCGAAGGCGTCAGGATTAGCGTCCACCGCGATGGGCGGAGGGACTACCGCCGGAGGGATGTATTCATTCGCCATCGGCGACGGAACCACCGCAGGCGGGGATATGTCTGTGGCAATGGGCGGATACACCACCGCCTCAGGCACATCGTCGTTCGCCATGGGAGACAGCGCGACGGCGGGAGGAGTCACTTCAGTGGCATTAGGAAGAGAAACCACCGCGAGCGGGGATTACTCGATGGCTCTCGGCCAATGGCTGACCGCAGGGCCGGCCGCTAACACGATAACGCTAGGCAAAGGCGTAGGCAACGCGACTCGACTTAACAACAACATCGCCGGTTCGATGATGGTCGGATTTGAAAGCGACGTTCCCACTCTGTTCGTCGGCCCGGCGAGCGGAATCGGAACTATTGGAAATGTGGGCATAGGCACTGCTTTCCCGGCGGTCATGCTCGACGTGCGCGGCGCGTTCAACGTCGGCAGCGATGTCGGCGCGGATGGATACGACGTCAATATGCACGGAGATTCAGTTGGATCGAAACTTTTCTGGGACACCTCGAAAATGGCCATCCGCGCAGGCAGAGACGCCGCCGGAACAAACTGGAACGATATAAACGTAGGGCAATACTCAGCGGCGTTCGGCTATAACACAATGGCCGCCGGGGCAGGCTCCTTCGTAACAGGCAACCTATCCTCCGCTTCTGACACATATTCAGTGGCGATGGGAGACACCGCTCAATCGACAGGGATAACTTCCGTGGCCATAGGAAATATCGCATCCGCTGCAAACGATTTCGCGGTCTCAATCGGAGACAACACGACGGCAAACGGCATGTCTTCCACGGCTTTGGGTTATTTCACGACGGCAAACGGTTCTTACTCAACATCTATGGGCAAATGGGCGACAGCGCAAGCGGGCTCTTCCATTGCCATAGGCGCCGGTGTAAATGACTTTAACCGCATGTCGAACAACGTGGCAAACTCTCTCGGCATCGGGTTCAACAGCACTATTCCCACGCTCTTCGTCGGTCCCGGCGCAGGCGCGGGCACATACGGCAACGTGGGCATCCGCACGACGACTCCGGAAATGTCCGCCGCGCTTGAAATCGCGGGCACGGACGGCGCGCTCCTGCTCCCGCGCTTGACCACCTTCGAGCAGGATGCCCTTACGGGCGTCAACGGCATGTTGATATACAACGCCTCCACGAATAAGTTCAGGGGATACAGGAGCGGCGCATGGGCGGATTTCGGTGGCGGCGATTTCATGGCCAACGGCAGCGTGCCGATGACAGGCTCGCTGACAATCGGCGACAACACCGGCTTCGACGGCTACGATGTGAACTTCTACGGCGTTTACAACGGCTTTGCGAACTCCCGAATGTTCTGGGACGCAGACAAGAGCGCCTTCCGCGCAGGCCGAGACTCAACGGCCGCAAACTGGAACGACGGAAACGTGGGCGCATATTCTTTTGCGGCCAATCTTGACACTAAAGCAAGCGGCATGTATTCCGCGGCGTTCGGAAACCAGACTGCCGCGACGAACTTGGCGTCGGTGGCTTCAGGCATGTTCACATACGCATACGGCTCGTATGCGAACGCGACAGGCTATAACACCGAGGCCAGCGGGGACTACTCGTACACCATGGGCAATTCAACTACCGCTAGCGGAGCGTACTCTCTTGCGGCAGGACATTGGGTGACGGCGGGAATAGCAGACAACACCGTGGCAATCGGGAAGGGCGTAGACGATGTCAATCGCATGACGAATAACACGGCCAACTCGTTTGCCGTCGGCTTCAACAGCAATATACCCACGCTCTTCGTCGGCCCCGCAAGCGGAATCGGAACTTATGGCAAAGTCGGCATAGGCACTGTAACGCCCGCCACGATGCTTGACCTTCGCGGAGAATTCAACGTCGGCAGCGACACTGGCGCGGACGGTTATGACGTGAGTTTCTTCGGCACGTACGGAGGCAACACGGGCGTCCGCATGTTCTGGGACGCCTCCAAGGGGGCTTTCCGCGCGGGTCGCGACTCGGACGGCACTTTCTGGAGCGACGCCAACACTGGCATTCATTCGTTCGCCGCTGGATATAATTCCAAGGCGATAGGCGATTATTCGATTGCTATGGGCTATGAGGCGACAGCCACCGGCGCGCGCTCGGTTGCTCTTGGTTGGCAAACATCAGCGGGAACTTACGCGACCGCGCTTGGTTACAGCACCACCGCCAGCAACACTGCGGCAACAGCGATGGGAAGCACGAATACCGCCAGCGGCATATACTCGACCGCCATGGGCTATGGCACGACGTCGGACGGCAACTCTTCAACAGCGATGGGAAGGGAAACGGTCGCATCCAACTCGTACGCCACCTCGTTGGGATACCAGACGACAGCCAGCGGCACAGCCTCTCTTGCCGCCGGGCAATGGGTGACTGCAGGTCCCGGAGGCAACACAATCGCAATCGGAAAAGGCGTGGACGATCTCAACCGCATGATTGTAAGCGCCGCCAACTCATTTGGCGTCGGCATCAACAGCACCGTTCCCACGCTCTTTGTGGGAGCTGCAAGTGGCATCGGCACATACGGCAAGGTGGGCATAGGCACTAGCTCTCCCGCCACAATGCTTGATTTGCGCGGAACGTTCAACGTCGGCGCGGATACGGGCGCGGACGGCTATGACGTGAACTTCTACGGCTCGAACGGCAATACAGGGTCCAGAATGTTCTGGGACTCCTCTAAGATGGCCTTCCGCACAGGCCGCGACGACGACGGCGCTCACTGGAACGACGCCAATGTGGGTTTATACTCTTTCGCGTCAGGGTTCAACACCATAGCAAGCGCCGATTACTCTACGGCTATGGGCATCGGAACGACGGCGAGCGGCATGTATTCAACAGCTCTGGGCGGTAATAGCACGGCATCCGCAAACTACTCGACAGCGATGGGAATGAACACGCTCGCGAGCGGCGAAGCGTCAATCTCCATCGGCGGCAACACGACAGCGAGCGGCTTATACTCTCTCGCCGCCGGGCAATGGGTCACCGCCGGTCCCAACTCCAACACTATCGCTATCGGCAAAGGCGTTAGCGACATCGTCCGTTTGGTAAATAACAACGTCAATTCTCTCGTAATGGGATTCAATAGCGATATTCCGACGCTCTCCATCGGCCCCGCCGGCGGTTCCGGCAAGATAGGCCAAGTCGGCGTCGGCACGACCGCCCCCGGCGCTTTCCTCGGCGTCGATAATCCTGACGCGACTGACCCCGGAATCGTCATCAGGGGAGACACCGAGGGCGCGGGGCATCTTCTCGTTCTCCAAAAAGCTGGTGTCGATAAGTTCATCGTCAACAACAACGGCGTGGTCACTTTGAAAGGCTGCCCGGCGGACATGAAGAGCGCGGGCGCTTACTGCATCGAGATAGATGAGCGCGCAGGCCAGCCTTACGCTGCAGCCGCAAATGCCTGCCAGAGCGCGGGAAGAATGATGTGCAGGCCTTCCCAGTGGATTGCCGCCTGCAACAACGTCGCCGGACTTAACACATTGACCGACAACGGCGAATGGGTGGATTCCGTGTTCTATAACAACGGAACCGCGCAGCTTCAGAGCATATTCGTAGGCAACGCTGGTTGCGGAAACATCGGCAACGACAACTTGGTCAACAACCGCACCTTCAGATGTTGCCTGTGACGCGCGAAAAAGACAAATAGCGTCAACGCAATGTCGCATCTGGCTTGCTGATTAACCCGAATCCTAATGATGGATTCGGGTTTATTTGCATTGATCCCCGGTCGCGGGCAGAACCGAATCGGATTATCCCGAATATTTCGCGAGAACAAATTAGGAAAATCAAATAAGATGCGATCTACGTCGTTGAACCCGAAAACAATAGGAAAGTCTTTTTCCAATCGCAGAAGGCGAAAACCTTATAGGTTTTTTCGAGTTCAATGCAACGCCGAATGCGAAAGGACCTTGCTTTTTTCCATCAGTTTTCTTTTCATTTTGCCAGACACTGTAAAGAAGGAGTTTATTGCCCGCGCGCGGCAATGGGCGTATATTAATAGGGTTTTGATTCAGATGTCGGAGTGAAAACAGATGCGGAAAGCATGCGGAAAAATCGACCGGGCGCTGACGGTGTTTGAGACGGCGTTTCTGGCGACCGCATTGTTTGCTATGGCTGGCGTGTTGTTCGCGCAGGTGGCAGGCAGCGCGCTGGGGCGCTCTCCAGCGTGGGCGGGAGAGTTGGCGATGTATCTGATGACATGGACGATGTGCGTCGGCGCCGGAGCCGCCGCAAGAAGCGGCAGGCACATCGCGATAACCGTGGTGGCGGACAAGCTGAAGGGCAGGGCGGGCACAGTCGCGGGCGCGGCGGTTAGGCTGTTGTGCGTGGCGTTCTGCGCCGGGCTGTGCGCGGTCGGCGCCGACTTCGCCATGATGTCTCGCGAACTCGGGCAGAAATCGGTCGCTCTCGGCGCTCCCATGTGGATTGTCTATATGGCTCTGCCGGTGTCCGCCGCGATGATGGCTTTCAGGTTCGCTATGCCCGCGTCGGCGGTGGGAGCCGCCCCCCTCAAGGGAACTTTGGAGGACGCGTCGTGATTGTGGCCGTCGCCTCAGTTCTTTTCGTCGTCCTCATTCTGGCGGGCGTTCCTCTGTTCGTCTCCATCGGCTCGGTGACCGCCCTTTGCCTCGTGTTCGGCGATTACGGGCTTGCGATGGCGGCCCAGCAGATATTCTCGATCTCCGACCGCACCGCCCTGCTGGCTGTCCCTCTTTTCATCCTGACATCCACCATGATGGCGAAAGGAGAGGGCGCGCGCAGGCTTGTAGATTTCATCCACGCGCTCGTCGGCTGGCTTCCCGGCGGCACGACCCTGACGGCGGTCGCCGCCTGCCTCATCTTCGCCGCCCTCGCCGGGCTTTCCCCGGCGGCCATCATCGCCGTCGGCTCCATGATGTATCCGGCTCTCGTGACCGCCGGTTACGGCGAGCGCTTCTCTCTCGGCCTTCTCACCTCGGCAGGCTCTCTCGGCATACTTGTGCCGCCGAGCATCGTCGTGGTTGTGTTCGGCGTCGTCGGCGAGGTCAACATCGAAGCGCTGTTCATCGCCGGCGCGCTCCCCATCGCCCTCATCGCCTCCCTGTTCATCGCTTACTCTTTCTGGGTCGGCGTCAAGAAAGGCGTCTGGCGCGACAGGTTCGACGCTTCCGCCATCGTCAAAAAATTCGTCGCCGGCTTCTGGGCCATCATGCTCCCGGTAATCGTCGGCGGCGGGATATACACCGGGCTTGTCACCGTCACGCAGGCCGCCGCCATCGGCGCAGTCTACGCCTTCGTCATGGAGATTCTCTTCTACAGGTCTCTGAAAATAAAAGACATCCCCGCGCTCTCCCGACAGGCGGGCGTTATGATCGGCGCGCTCCTAATCATCATCGCCGTCACCTTCGGGTTCAACTGGATACTCACAGTGGAAGGCGCGCCCGACGCCCTCACCTCTTGGATAGTCGAGAACTTCCATTCCCGCGCAGCCTTTTTGCTCGCCGTCAACATCCTCCTCCTGTTCCTCGGCTGCGTCATGGACATACTGTCCGCCGTCTTCATCACCGCCCCTCTGCTCCTGCCCGCCGCGGTCGCGATGGGCATCGACCCCGTTCACTTCGGCGTTATCTTCATCGTCAATTTCGAGATAGGCTACCTCACCCCCCCGGTGGGGATTAACCTCTTTACATCCGGCGCAGCGTTCAGGAAACCAGTGTCCGAAGTGGCGCGCGCCTCCTTCCCGTTCCTCGTCATCATGCTGTTCGCTCTGGCCCTTATAACCTATTGGCCTCCGCTCTCACTTTGGCTCGTCCGCCTCTCCGGCAATATGTGAGCGGAGAAAACTGGCTCGAAGAAATAATTTTGATATTCAGACTACGGAATTACGGTATTGTTCATATAATGTATAAATCACGCGGCGCGTGGCGGCGGACGCCGAAATTACCCGCATCCGTTCAAAATATCCGCCCGATAGGTTAGAATTCACTCCGAATCCGCCGGCTCTGCGGGCGGTTCAGGGCAAAAACACCGCCGCCCGGCGGCGGAAATATTAAAGGAGCGTCACAGCAATGGAAGAAAAAGTAAAAGAAATACTCTCCAAGATACGCCCTCAGCTTCAGGCCGACGGCGGGGACATCGAATTCGTCTCCATGCAGGACAGCGAAGTGAAAGTGAGGCTCAAGGGAGCTTGCCACGGCTGTCCCGGCGCTCAGATGACCCTCAAGATGGGCGTCGAGCGCGCGCTCAAACAACACGTCGACGAAAGCATCACCGTAGTTTCCGTGTGAGCGCGGCGAGCAGGAATAAATTCAAATTCACAATCAGGGAAAATGATTTTTGTATGAGTTTGCGGGGAAACCGTTTTTTGCAAAAAATGGTTTCCCCGCGCCCCTTCCCAAAAAACTCTTAGCCGCCGATTTTTATTGAACTTCGTTCAATACGAAATCGGCCTTGATAATTTTGAGCTGAATTTTTCAATAAGCCGAATCCCGCCGTTATACGACGTATTATTTGATTTTGCCCGTTGTGACGGGTGCCACCCACAACCCCGTTGTGGGTGTGAGATGGGTAAATCCAATTAAGAACTGGTATAGTATTCGGAAGCGAATGTTCAGAGCGGATGAAACGGGGAACACAAGGCGCATATTTGAAGTAGGGGCGGGGTTGCCCCGCCCCAAATTGTCGCCGTTATCCCGGATTCTTCACGAGAAAAATCCGAGAAATCGAATAAAGGGCGATCTACGTTGTTGAATCATCGACTCGAACTGCCGTCACATACGAGAAACAGTATGCCCTCTCGTTCTCGCTCGATTCGCCTCGTATCTCATCCCTTTCTTCGATTTCAGCTCGCATTGGTAAAAAATGCGGGTTATTGGGCGCGGAAACCGCGCCCCTACTGAACAAAAAAACACGGCGGCAACGAAGCAGGTCGCCGCTATGAAAATCGCCCCGGTTAGCCGTTTCTATCGGCGAATCCGGGATAAAAAAATCCGGGCTGAAAACAAATCCGAAGTTTGATAAAATCCTGTTCAGTTCAGATATTCGCGGAGCATTCCGGCGGAATTGGTGGCGCGCAGTTTGGTCAGCGCGTGTTCCTCTATCTGCCGGATGCGTTCGGGGGAAAGGCTGAACACCCTGCCGACTTCGCGCAACGACATCGTTTCGCCGCCGCCGATGCCGAACCTCATCTCAAGCACGCGGCGCTCCTTTTCCGAAAGATTGCCGAGCGCGCGTTTAAGGTCGTCCCGCATCCTGTTGGCGATGCTTATCTCGACCGGGCTTGAAGCGTCGCGGTCTTCGATCACGTCCAGATAGTTGCCGCCCGAATCTTCCGATTCCGAAATCGGCGCGTCCAGAGACGCCGTGCCGGGTATAAGCGAGAGAAGCTGTTTGACCATCGTTTTGTCTATTTCGGCGCGCGCGGAGATTTCTTCAAGGGTAGGCTCGCGGCCAAGCTCTTTTTCCAGCCCGTTCGTCGCCCCCATCAGATTTTTCAGATGCGAAGCGTAGTTCGAAGGCTTCCTTATGGTGTCTCCGTGTTTAAGCAGGGAATCGTCGATAGCCTGCCGTATCCACCAAGTGGCATACGTGCTGAACCTGAATCCGCGCTCAGGCTCGAATTTCTCGGCGGCGGTTATCAGTCCGAGTATTCCCTCCTGCACCAAATCCTCGAACTCAAGTCCCTGACCCAGCCTTTTGCGGGCTATGCTAATAACCAGCGGCAGGTTCTTCTCGATAAACCTGTTCCTGTCGTCGAGGTCGTTCTTTGTGAAACCCTGAGAATAAATATCCTCTATTTTATTAGCGTTTTTTCTTCTTTCGGGCGCTTGTCCCGTTCTCATCGCCTTCCCCTCCCTTCGTTGCGACTTCCCTTTTTCGGCATTCCGGCGCAAATATACATGTTCACATTGTTTAGAACATTACATAAGACGCGAAAGTTCCAGAAAAAGTTAAAATGTCCTGACGAGCCTGAGAATAGCCCGCGCCGCGCGCGCGTCACTGCGGGGAGAGAAAGAGGTTTCTTTTTGTTATTCGGAAGACGCCCCGGTGGTTGAGCGCCCAGAGGTATTCGCGGTCGGAGATGAGCCGCTTGGGGACCATCAGAGATCGGTATATGTGAATGTTGACGTCTTTCCTTTTCAGGGTGTTGATGTCCAGAACGTTGATGCCGCGCGCGGTTCCGACGTACAGATGGCTGTCGTCTGCGGCGATTGTGACGATGTCCGAGCTGTCCAGCCCCTTCGACGCGTCGATGAGCGACCACTTGCCGTTTTTATAAATGACGAGGCCGGGGGTTACGGCGACGAACTTGTAGAAGATGGTTCCGTTTTCTATGTCCCGGATAAGTTTCTCGCGGTCTTCGTTCTTATAGTTGTGCCAGCGTTTGGTTTTTTTGATATAGACGGAGAAGGAATTTCTTGTCAATTTCGTTTCGTCGCCGAGGATGCCGTTCTGGTTTCCGGAAGTGGCGAAGGCGAGGCCGCCGGGGATGCGGATGATGTCGTTGACGAGCGAGCCGCCGCCGTGTTCGTCGGGTTGGAAAAAGGTGTATTCTTCAGTGACGCGGTTTATCCTGAGAATGCCGGAGGGCACGCCCAGCCACAGATGTTTGCCGTCTGTCACCATAGCGGCGGCGGGTTTGGACGGCAGCAGCTTGACCCACTCGCCCGTTCTCCTGTCGATGATGTTTACGCCTTGCCATTCGGGGCCGCCCTGAGATGCGATGTAAATGCGCTCCGGGGTGAAGATGACCGGTCCGCCGGGGCCGAGATGCTCTTTGACTGTCCAATGGTCGTGCGAGAACCATGAGCCGTCCGCCTCGTTCAGCCTGCACAAGGCCCCCGTGTTCGCGACTCTCGCCCACACATGGGGAGCCTCGAAGAATATGCCGGACGTGCCTGTTCCCGGACATTGATTTCCTTTATATGGAAAGAAGTCCCATTTGCCGGAATGTCTGTCGAATCTTCTTATGCCGCCAGAGCGCCCGACCCAGAGGTGTTCGCCGGCGGCGACCGCCGCGGTGGTGGGGGGGCTGGAGTCGATTTTCGCGCGCGCGGCGTCGGGATTGGCGGCGGTGTCGAACTGAATCACTCCCGTGGGCAGCCCGCTCGGTTTGGCCGCCTTCGGCGCGGACGAAATAGGGCTTGCCGCGATCGCCAGCGCCGCCGCCAGCGCAAACGCCGCCGCTTTTGCAGCCGTCCCTTTCTCTTTTATCCTTATCCGTTTCATCAATGCCGTTTTCCGCGCCGGGCGCTCGCCCGTCAGCTTATCAGCTCGTAGTTGTCTTTTAAAATCAGCTTTGCTCTGTTGTACCCGCTGTTGACCAGTTTCCTCATGTAGTGCGGGAATATGTTGAAGTGGTCCATCCAGAAAATTTCGGAAGACGATGGGAAGTACAGATACTGAAGGTCGAGGTCGATTTGCAGGATTTCGCACACCTTGTCTTTGAGGAATCCGGTGAGCGCCTTCTTGGCTTTTCTGCGGTCGCCCGTCCTCATGTCTTTCAGAATCACGTCCAGTTCCTTCTGAAAGTCCGGCGACGAGAAATAGTCGAACACCTGCCGCCTTATCGTGTGCGCTTGCCACGAGGACCGGATTTTCTGCGCGACCATGATATAGACCGATTGCAGGAAGATGCTGAAGAAGCCCGACCGCGTCAGCGATCCCCACCGCTCGTCGTACTGATATGGCTCCAGCGTGTGGGAGATGATAATGAGGTCGGCGCCATTCTCGCGGGGCACGCCCGTGCTGAGCGTCTTCTTCACCTCGCCGTCTATGAAAAAGAGCTTTTCGCCCTCGACGGTTAGGAGTTTTGGGCGGTATATGCCGGGCAGGGAGCAGGACGCCGCGCAGGCCGCCGAGATCGGCACGCTGTCTATCCAGCGGTCTTCCCACGGGTCGGTGGTGAACGGCGAGCGCTTCGGCCCGAATATCGCCTTCCTCGGCCTGTCCAGTTCGGTTGCTATCACGTAAAAATCTATCCCGCGTTCCCTCTTCAACTGGTGGAAATCGTTTATTTCGAGAATGTCTTCCAGATACTTCTGAATCCTGTCAGTGTTGGAAAGCGCGGGGAACCTGATAATCTCGCGCAGGATGTTTTCGAGTCCGAAATAGTTGACGTCGCCGTAGTCGGAGAGGATGCGCTCATAGCCCGCCTCGATGTCGCCCGTCCTGAGAAATTCCGGGATGAAAGAGCGCGCGTACTCGCCGATGTCGTTGAGCAGGTCGGCGAACCTGCCGATGTCGGCGGCGTCCTTGATTTTTGCCGCAAGCTCGTGGAAGTCCGGGATGTTCGGCGGCAGCACGTCGTAGTAAGAAAGGCCCGTCATTTTTCCCTTTTCGCGGGGAGCGAAGTTGACGAAGTGCTGGATGAACTCCTTTTCGTCGAGGAAGCGGGCGATAGTGTCGTAAGAAAAATTGTTGCAGGCGAAAGCGCCGAAGAGAGAGCCGGCGCTGGAGCCGACCACCTCGACAATCTCGTGCGGGCGGCCGTAGCCCCGCAACCCGATTCCTTCCTCTTCCAGCGCCTTGATTACCCCCAGATGATACCACAGGGCTTTCGCCGCGCCCCCGCTGCCGACGAACGCGATCCTCTTTTTCGACCTCAGGTCGATAGTTTCCCTGTCGCCGTCCGTCCTGTTGATATACTGGTTGATTTGTGCGGCTATGGCGTCCACCTCGCAAGCTGAAACTGCGCGCGGCTAACTTGCGGTCCTCGCCGCGCCTCTCTTATGTTACCTTATTATGCCATGTCCGCGCAATAAACGTAAAAGACGCCCGTATTCCCCGCCTCGTCTTGGCCTGTCCCAAGATGTTTTCTGATAGAGATGTTGCGTCGCGCAGAGGAGCTGTTTTTCAACCCGAACCCGCTACCTCTGAAAAAGACTTTCCCGGAGGCTCCCCCATGCTGCGCTTTGGGGCGCTCTGCAGCGAAGAACAGCGCCGGTTTTTCTTCATCAAGGCGCACATTGCGTCAGTTCAGAGGCCCCGTATTTGCATTGTGCCGGGTGGCGTCCGCAACCCCGTTGTGGGCGCGCGATGGGTAAAACCGATTAATGATTGGCATAGAAACGGCTCCGCAAAATTCGCCGAAAGCGCCGCCGTCATTCTCTCGAAAGAGGGAATCCATTTTCATATTACACACATTGACGGACATTAACTTTCAACCCGAATCCATCATTAGGATTCGGTTGCGATTGTTCAGAGCGGATGAAATGCGAGGCGCAAAGCGCATTTTTGAAGTAGGGGCGGGGTTGCCCCGCCCCAAACTATCGTGGTTATTGGGCGCGGAAACCGCGCCCCAACTGAACAAAAAATGCGGCGGCAACGACGCAGTTCGCCGCTATGAAAATCGCCCCGGTTCGTCAGTTTCATCGGCGAATCCGGGTTCAATATCCCCATAACTGATAACAGCCTCGACCTGCCCCTAGACAATCCTGCTGTCATAAATGTGTTATTCGGCGCTGCCGGCCCTGTCGCCCGTTTCCGGTTTTCATAATCGCTGTAGATGAAATATTATGTAATAAACGAGCAAAAACAGCTCTCCCCACCAGCCGAAGAAAGATATGATAAAACTGATGGTTATCTTAATCTGCCAAGACGACGGAAGCAGTTCGCCCGCTCTTCCTTCCCGTTCTCGCCGCAGCATGTAAGGACTGACCCGGAAGGACAGAAAAAGGCCGTTAAGAACTAGCGGAGCGACAATAAGCGCTTGCGCCGCCGGGACTATGCTCATATCAACATCGCGATAAAAAATGGCGCCGCCAATGATTCCAAGAGCCAACCCGACCCAGATAAGAGGCTTCGTCACTTTGTGCGTGCGAGTAGTGGCTTCAGTCCAATACGAAGACTTGCGGCCGAGAAAACCGTGCAAATCAATCACAGTCACCGCGCCGAGGCCGATCACGAATCCCGCGATAAACAGGAACAGGCCCGCGATGTCCAGCCATTGATTCGTAGTTAAACCTGTCAACAACATAATAATGCCTCGTAGAATATCAATTGATATTATAGCAATAATTGAATGAAATTTAATATCCCGGACGCCACCCCCAAAAATTCGTTTGGGGGATAGCGCCTTTCAACATCTCCACAACTGAACAATAGCCAAACAGAGCCCCTCATAATCCATCAACAGCCTCCGCCTGCCCCTAGATGTCCATGATGTTTCTAGATGTTTCGGAATTGATTACAATGAAGATGATTGACGGGCGATGTGCGAGGTTGACAAGCGAATTTGTGAGATATTTGGAGCGCCGTTTGTTTGACTAATTTTGATGGAGGAGTAATCAAATGGCAATTGACTCTGCGCAATGGTTCGAAATCAATCAGGGTAAAATGAGAAAGATAACTGTTGAAGAAGCGCCCGAAGAGTTCAAGTCGCGCAGTCTACGCAGGTTTAAGACCGAAGGACAAATGACTGAGTTACTGTTAGAGCGCCCGGATGTTATTGAAAATGGGCTAATGGTCGCAAGATCAGATTCTGCAGGAAGCGGTGGCGCTGATCTAATAGGGATTACCTTGGATGGGCAGATACTCGTTGTAGAAATGAAAAGAGGGACAATTAATACATCAACTCTTGGACAGGCTTTTGGATACGCGCTCGAAGCTGAGAAGTGGCCTAAGAACGGCTATCTGCTATCGAAGATGAAGTATTGGCAAATAAGAGATATCGGAGAGCTGTGTCGGAGGATAGATAACGGAGCGAAATCGAACGCTTTTCCAGTGATTGTTGTTGTCGGAAACAACGTAACGGGTTCTATACTTGAAATGGCGAAGCACATGACAGAAAATAGTTTTTCGGGAAAGAAGATGGATATTCGCATCTTATCCGTTGGATTCTGGGAGAAAGGCGTTGAGGGCGATGGATATGTTTGCAGGCGGATACATAAGATGGAGAATGGACAACCTGTGAATTGGAAAGAATTGAAACAAGGCGATATTTTACAGAGCATCAATTGGCTTGATACTGACGGATGTGATGTGCCGTATTATGTTGTGGGATACGCTGAAGATGGGCAAACCATCGTGAGAAAGACCAGAAGAAACAAACAAGGAAAGATCCTGCCATGCGGAGAAGAGATGCTTTTGCCGTTCTTGGTGAATTACAAAAGGGTTCAATAAGTGTCTTTTTTAACATATTGAATACGTCGAGAGTTCAAAGATGCCAGAGATGCCCTCGAAAGAGGGAACCCATTTTCAAATCACACACATTGACGGACAGTAGCTTTCAACATCTCCATAATTGAGCAATAGCCATTCAGCCCCCCTCATAATCCGTCAACCGCCTCAGCCTGACCCTAGATGTTCACGGGCGTAGTAGGCACAAGGTTGAGAGACTGAAGTGAAAAGACAATTTGTTTTTTTGATAGTATAATTGCGACATGTTATATTCAGGTCGCAGCGACATCCAACAAGAGGCCGAAAAAGAGATTCTCGTATCGCTTGCCAAGGTTATTGGCGTTGATTTTGATAAGATACAAAAAAAGACAATTCAAGGAGTAGAGCTTGACGGATATGTAGGAGGCGGTGAAAAACCGATTTGCATTGAGATATGGGCGCATCAAGGCAAAGCGAAAAGCGCACAGAAAAACAAAGTAATGAATGATGTCTGCAAACTTATCCTGTTTGAAAAGCTATGCAAACGAAAATGCCGGAAGATATTCTGCGTTTCAGATAAAAATGCAATATCGTTTTTGGAAGGAAAAGGATGGCAAGGACAATTTGTTAAAGCATTTGATATTGAAAAGAGAGTAGTGGATATTCCTGATGAAACCAGAAACGCAATAATTGAGTTACAGAAAAAGCAAAATATGTACAAAAAACCAGAGTAAAAACAGTGTGTCTTATCTCGTAATATGGAATTATTGATTTGGGCATAAGCCCAAGGAGGAGTTATGGAAGTTGAAGCCAAGGCAAGATTAAGTGAATTGATAATTCAAAGCCTAAAGAAAGGCGCAAAGCAAATAGACATAGGGTTTGAGCAACAAAGATCCTACGGAATAGAAAATATTCAACAGGAGGAGGTATATAGAGAAGCGCTAGAGATTTTGCACAATCATAGTCGGAATGGGATTGTCAATTTCAAAACGATAGGCCCCGTAACTGATTATAAAATGCTACCTCCGATTGAGATTACAGGGATAGGCAAGGAATATCTGGAAACCGATGAAATACCTGTATATGATCCAGACGAATATCTGAAAGAGATTCAGGCAAGCGTTTCAAACATAGACCCGATTATTTTCGAATACATAAAAGAGAGCATACGAGCTTTCAATAGAGAATGCACGATGTCTTCTGCCATAGCATTGGGAGTAGCCTCTGAACGGATGATTCAGATGCTGTATGAATCATTGAAAAACGCTTTTAAAGAACCGTCTGATAAGAAAAAACTGCAAAAGGTAGAAGACCAATCGATCTTTAAGAAACACTCTGCATTAGAAGATATGTTGAAGGAAAAGATAAGGCTGAAGCTACTGCCAAAAGAATTGACTGAGAATTGGGATGTCTACATGAGTAGCTTGTTTCACCTGATGCGATTGTACAGAAATGAGTTTGGACATCCTACAGGAGCAAAAGTTGAAAAGAGCGTTGTGAGAGTATTTCTGAAGAGTTTCGGAGTCTATTTAATAAGGCTGTATTCTTTGAAAGAATATCTCGACAGTATGCCGGACAAGATTAAAGGCAAACAATGATTTTAGTTATTGGATTTTCGCCTTCTATTGAGGGGCATTCGAGACAAATGCGCGAATCAAGTTAATAATCAAAGTTCAAAAAACGGAAACGCAGTGGCGTCAGGGCCGAGCGGCAGCGACGCTTCGCATGGGCATATCACATATCCCTTTGAGGCTTTTTTGCCGTAATCTCTTCTGAAGGCCTCTATGCCTTTTGCCATGCCCCGGTTCGGCGTGGCGGAAGTTTTTATTTCGATGGGGATCAGCCGGTTCCCCGCGTCAATAACAATGTCAACTTCAGCGCCGTTGGATGTCCGCCAGAAATACATCTGTGGTGTTTCTCCGCGATGTGTCAGAGACCTGTGGATTTCGTTCACAACCGCCGTTTCCATTATCGCGCCGCCCATGGGGCCTTTAGCGGCGTGTTCGGGGTTTTTGAGTCCGACGAGGTAGCATAGCGTGCCGGTGTCAGTGAAATACACTTTCGGCGATTTCACAAGTCTTTTCCCGATGTTCTCAAAATACGGGCGAAGGATTATCACCTGATAGGAGGCCTCAAGAACCGACAACCACGATTTGACAGTGTTTACCGCTACGCCGATATCCCGCGCAAGTTCGGAGAGATTCAACAACTGGGCGCTTCGGGCGGCGAGCGCCCGCAGGAACGTCTGGAACTGCGTGAAATCGCCCACCTGTCGCAGCGCCCGCACGTCTCTTTCAAGATATGTTTGCACATAACTTCCGTGCCAGAGCGATAAATCCCGGGGCCTGCCGGCGACAAGCTCGGGATACCCGCCGCGCAGAATGTTTCGCCATAGTTCGGTCGGCGATATCTTTTTTCTTTCTTTCCTTTTCCCCTTTTCCCATGGCAGCGGTTGCCCCGGGATCCCCACCTGTTCGCGGTAGGAAAAAGGCAGCAGCCTGAGCATTGCCGACCTGCCGGCAAGAGTTTCCGTCACGTTTTGCGCGAGAAGAAGGTTCTGCGAACCTGTCAGAATGAATTGTCCCGGAATGTTTCTATTTTTATCAACCATTTCTTTTATATACGGGAACAAATCGGGAACATGCTGAACCTCATCGAATATGACCGGAGGAGAAAACATGTCGAGAAAACCGCGAGGATCATCCGTCGCCGAAGCGCGAATATCCGGAGCGTCGAGAGAAACATACTTGTGGCTCTTTCCTAGCAGATGTTTCAAAAGAGTTGTTTTTCCTGCCTGCCTCGGCCCGGTAAGCGCGACAACGGGAAACTCCTTTGCGGATTTCTTTAGAAACGGCTCAATAGAGCGTTGGATATATTTCACATTTATCACCTTGCCATCAGCTCGGCAAATGCTTTTATGTATGTAATTATGCATTTCTACTGCAAATATGCAAGCTTATTAATTGATTCCCCTCTGCAAAAATAAGCAGACATGATACTTCCAGACATGTATAAGTTGTGGTGTTATGTTTGGAGGAGGGCATTTTTTGTTACGGCGCTAATGGCTATATTTGCGGTATGACATAAAACCTATAAAACAAAAAACCGCCTTGTTAGACGGTTATTTGTCGATGGAGCTAATGGGATTCGAACCCATGACCTTCTGACTGCCAGTCAGACGGCAATCCTAAAAAACCGCATAAACACAAGCTTTTTTGAGCGCCCACATCCGTATGTTACAGCTATGTTACAGATTTTCGCCTCCGCTCTGACAGTTTGAGATTCATTTCGGTAAAGCGCAATCAATCTATTTCTCAACAGGTTTCAAAATGCTTACTGGGATTCTTGTCCATCCGAGCGACAGATATGCATAATACGCCGCGTAGTCGTCACTCATAATGTATCTCTCACCTTTTTTGTAAACGAATATCTCCGGTTTATCCCCATCTTGTATCTGCATTTTTATGGCATCTATATACACTTCAGGAACCACAACGTCTTTTGAGAATGGATCGACCATAGCAATGTCCATCAACGTTTCCTCTAACACAACACCTTCATTTTTCATACATCGCATGAACAGATCTTGAAATTGCTCATCTCTGGGCATGTGATGGGCGGGTCTGAGCTTTTGAATATCCGCCTTTGACAAGTTTATTTTTTTGGGGCCTTTGCTGAATTTTATATCCATATCACTTTACCTGCGACCGCTCGTCTATTTTGAACATATCGCCCGTACTGTGAGCGCAAAATAATTATACAGTCGAACAGCGCTGAATAACAGAATCAGTTTTTTTCATTGCCACGATGTTTAACTCAAGAAATGCCTACCGGTTTTTTCATCCCCGAAGTAATTTCGCAATCTGCTGATTGCTCTTTCATACTTTCGACAGAGCGTTTTGTAATTGACCCCGCTGGATTCGGCGATTTCGGAAAGATCGCGGTCGTGGAATATGTGAAGCACGATGAGAAGTGATTCCTGCGGGCTGATCACATCCGCAGCTACAAGACGATCAAGAACGGCTGCACAGTTTCTTTCTTCAACCATCATCTCAACGGTCTTCTCATCTTCAATTTCATCGGCTCCTCCTACAAACGATCCGGCATCTACGTCCTCCTCGGTGTTGTCTGGCGGTGCGAAAGGAATCATTTTCTTTTTCCGGATGAACTCGTACAGCCTCATAACCCGCTTTTTCACGTCCATCAAAATGTTGACGGCAATTCTTTCTCGTTTTTCCATGTCCCAGGACTGAATTTCATGAAGCGCCGCAAAGTACACTTCCGCGAAAGAATCCTGAATTGCCTCAGGTGCGGGTTCGACCTGTTTTGAAATCCGATCCAGCCCCGGCCAGAGCACGGCGATCAAGAGGGTCTGCGCCGCCGATCCCTGAGTTCGTGAAAATCTCGCCGCGACGATCAAATCGAAAAGCGCGCTATTTTTCATGTCCCAATCCTCGTCGCTTTCATCATGCATGAAGCGGATAAAAGCGCCTACATCCGAAAAGCGATCCAACGTCTCGGAACTATCTTGCATCTTTTCAAACTTCATTCTGAACTTTTTTGAATGAACCTCCGTGAAAATACCATAACGAATCTCGTTCTTTGATGTGCGTGACATTTGCCCGCCGCCCTTTCCGGCTGGGCGTCACGCACCTCGTATTGCCTATGTTTTCAGGGCGTCTCGCGCCTCAAATATTTACATTGTGTTTATGCCAGACTCCCTGTGGTGACTGGCACCACAATGGTGTTCGTTCTGTGACATTTTCTGCACACGGCCATCGTCTGACCCTTGGTTACGACATATTCCACCCCCTTGTATCGAAGAATTAAATTACCATTTTCTATCACACCAAGAAGAGTGCTGCAGTTTGAGCATCTCCATTCTGTTTTCATATTCACGGCCTCCATTTTCATCCCGCATGAAACGTTTCGGTTCGTTTGCAATCAGCTGCTCTCAAGATAATTCATCGCCTATCATGTGGGGAACAACTTCTGTACAACTTACCCCTCGCGGAGGGGCAACATTTCAAACAGAATGAATGGTGGAAACAGCGCGTTTCAGGCATGTAATTTCTGCGTGGATTTACCCATATGTTATTTCCATGTTGTCCTCATGTTGCATGGGGCAACACGAGACACAACGTATAAAAAAAGGCTTTATCTCTTGGATATTTGACGCCACATGCAAAAAGGGCCATCCACAAGGAAATGGGACAGCCCTCTGAAATAATTTCTCGCCAGCATAGGCGACCGGATATGTTATCCGGTCGCCGAAAGACTTGTGACTTCTTCAGACAACTCCTTGATGCCGTGCATCCAGTGGCATGCCAGCGTTTCCGTGTCGAAAATCAGATTCTCAGGAGGCACCGACAGCCTGTACGCACCGAAAGCGTTGTTTTCTATGATTTCTGATTTGCCGTCCAGCAGGAATGGTTCAATCTCCCGCCGGGCTCGTGACAGGTATTGAGTTGTGTTGTCCGGGGCAAGATCGTTCTTTTCGACCCACCCGATACTATCTTTCCTCATCTGCACGGCGAGCCTGAGCAAAATCTCAAACATCCTGTTGGTCATGGTCGTCTGCTTGCCATTGATAACAATATAGGTCCGCTTCTTCTCAACCCTTCCGTCAAACATGAACTTATCCCGGCACTTGAACAGAGGCTTTTCCTTTGACGACTTCGAAGCTTTCGTTAATGATGGACCCGGCTCATGTGGGGTTTCTATCGGTCTTTCTATCGCTGTGTTTTTGACCACAGGCGTCGCAACCGCCCCAAACCGCTTCACAATTCGACGGGCAAGTGTTAGTGGAATAATCCCAGTCAGATCATCTAAAGAGCGTGAACGTAGCGTTTCGACATCGGCGATTCCAGCCTTCACAAGTTTGGCTATCTGGTGTCGGTTCAGCCCTTTAATTCGAAGCACGGCGAGGGAAAGTCCCTGTTGTTCGATGCCTACAAGAAGTCTGCGTGAAAGCTTTCCGAACTGGAGGACTCGGGTTTCACCCACATTCATTACGGCCGCAATTCCGGTGATGGCATCAACTATCCAGCTTATCCCTTCGGCCAGCCGCTGTATGCTGCCGGAAAAAGTGTTGTACTTTGTTTCGATGTCGATGAACGGCGTCTCAGAAATCCACTCGTTCATAATGAGGGCAACTTTCATTTCCTTGACGCGTTCGTATGTCCGGTAGATGGAATTATCAATATCCTGCCGGAACAATGCCCTTGCATCAGGGCCGAGCTGGCTTCCAAGCATATCGTGATAGGGAGCTTCTCTGTATTCCCGAGTGGACATGTTGATGTGATAGTTGTGCGCATCACTGGTGCGTGAAGCCACGTACAGCGTTTCAAGATCGCTTGTTGCACGGTTCCGAGCTTCGTTCAACCATGAAATGATGCTCAATGCCGATTCCACGGAAATGCCTTTTGTCGCGCATGCGAATCCAAGCCTGCTCGCTTCGAGTTGTTTGTTCTTGTGATTGAACAGCCCCGCCTGGATGCAGTTTTTAATCACGGCGACGATCCGCTCATCGAATTCGGCATCAGACAGCGTGCCTTTCTTACGCGCCATGTACCAGCTCAAAGAGTTTCGAATGAAATTTCTTATCGAGCCCCCGGTCTTACAGATACCGCTGGCTACAATGTTCAAAACCAGCGTGCCGAGATCGCTATCCAAAAGGTGCGTCCCCATCTCTTCTATATCATTGTCGAGGTATCTGTGCATATTGGACTCGAATTCAAACTCGGAAGCGGCAACAACAATCGCGCGCCCGAATTCCTTTTCAAGCGAGAGGCGTCCGGCCCGACCCGCCATGTTCTCGAACTCGGCTTTCGTAATCGCGGCGTTGTATGGCCGGTTGAATCTTTTGTTTGTGTGCCACTTCTGCGTTTCAAGAAATACGTTCCTTGCTGGAAGATTCACTCCCATGGCGAGCGTCGACGTGGAACACAGAATGCGGATCGCGCCGGCGCGGAAATGCCGCTCCACAACTTCGCGCTCTTCAATGTTCATGTCGGCATTGTGGAACGCGACTCCTTTCTGAAGGCATTCCACGAGCTGGTGCTTTGATGATGTGTCCTCCAGGTGCGCAAGCTCCTCAATTGCGGCATCCGCTGAAGGCAATTTCGATTTTACGGCAAACGTGGCAGCAATATCGCGCGTTGAACTTTTGTCTTTGAGGAACACGAGGCTTTGTTCGCCAAGTTCAGCAAACCTCTTCACATTGGTCGCCAGACTGCCGGAACAATCGGTTTCACCGGGTTCCACGAGTTTTTCCTGCCCCGTCTCACCGGTGTTGAATGTTTCGTAATGAAAAACACCTTTATAGAGAATACCACGCCGTAGTTCGACCGGTCTCTGGAAGTATTCGAGGAACTTCGCATCGAGCCATTCGGGCACGACCTGGCAGTTCTTCATGACCGCGGACAGTCCGAGGATTTTGAAATTGCCCTTATAAAGCTTCAACTTCGTCAAAAGAAGCTCAAGCTCGGCGCCCCGCGTATCGTCCGCGAGCATCTGCAGTTCATCTATGATGACAATTCCGATTTCATCGAGCAAACCAATATTCTGAGTCAGCAACTGCTGAAGCTTCTCGTAAACCACTATTGCGATGCCGAACTCACCGGCGTTGATTCTCTCGTCATACTCGCGCCGGTCTCGTGTCGAGATGGCGACGCGGAAACCGTACTGATCGTACTTCCTTTTGAAATCATGATATTTTTCCTCGGCGAGCGCTTTGAGGGGCACGCAGTAGAACACCTTTTTATTTTCAAGTGCGTTTCTGACCGCCGCCATTTCGCCGATGAATGTCTTGCCGGACGACGTCGGCGCTGAAACAATCAGGTTGCCCGGTCCGAAAAGATCGAATTTTCTCACAGCCATTGCCTGAACGGGCAGTAAAGCCTTCAAGCCGGATTTTTCCCAGACATCGATAATGCTCGATGAAAATCCGTATCTGATGAGTTCGCCTGTCTTCATGATCGTTTTCTCCTTCTCTTTCGGATTTTAGTCATGGCGTGTGACACTTCTGTCCCAAAGATACCAGCCACGCGCGTTAACGAAAATGAAAATGATGTTTACGATTGTGATGCTGGGAATGCCTGTCCTCAGTCCAAAGATTGCCCACAACACGCAGCCAAAGATGCTAAGGAGAAAGCCAATGCGTTTTTTGCTGCCGATGAGCCAAAGGCCCGTGAGGATAAAGGCTGTTCCGCACCAGTCCATGCTATCACCCCTTTACTGCTTTTTCGCCGAGGCGTTGTGTCTCTGGAGGCGGGGATGCCTTCCTTGAGTCACAATCGTCCGGCGGGTCTTGGGGTGGTGCATGGGCCGTGGGAATCGGCCCTACAGGGGAACCCGCGAGGTACTTTTATAATCCAAAATAATTATACTGGACAAATGTCAGGTGGTCAATCCCGGAAACATTTATTTTTCTCTGTTTTTAGCTTTTTATATGTTTTCTTACACACCATCGTTTTATAAAGGCTCCTCAACAATGCTGGGCGTTGAATACAGTCAAAATCGGCTGCGCAAATCGAGACCGGGTTGTTTCTGAAAAGACAACGGACCGCATAAACACGAATCCGTGCTATTTTGTCACACCCAGCAGATATAATTCCTGCCGAAAGATCATGATAGCATTGGCCTGTGACATTTATTGGATATATAATGGATCGGTCAGAATGTAGGCATATCGAATGTTCAGGATCGGATTATATGGTAAAATTTGAAAACTCCGAACATAGTCCGCTTTTAAAGAGCCTCCTTCTAATGCCCAATGCTAACAAATTTAGTGATTTGCGAGGGTATTTCTTATGAATGTCTTTCAGACACACGCTCAAATTGTATCGGACTATGAGAACTACATCCGCAGCTTCCTTAATATTTCAGATGAAGGCATACGAAATGTTGTCGAGGATGAGTTGAGAAAGAAGAAGCTCTGGCCAGAGCCATTGCTCCAATTCAATCCATCTTATGAAACCGAAGAGAAACTCGACGATCTCGTGAATTCAGGAACCCTACATAAAGACATCCGGGACATTTTCAAAGGTTATTCTCTATACAAACATCAGGTAGAAGCAATTCGGTTAGGTACAAGTGGAAAGGACTTCGTTGTAACGTCAGGAACCGGCTCAGGAAAATCGCTGACATACATAGGCTCCATTTTCCACCACCTGTTGTTGCATCCAAACAGCGAGGGTGTTGCCGCAGTTGTTGTTTATCCCATGAACGCCCTTATCAATTCGCAGTCAGAGGAATTCTCGCGATACAAAGGCAACTATGAAAAGGCAACCGGGAAAGAGTTCCCTATTACATTCGGTCAGTACACAGGTCAGGAAAAAGAGGAAGTTCGCAAAAAGTTACGTGAGAAGCCGCCACAGATTCTCCTGACCAACTACATGATGCTGGAGCTTCTTTTAACGAGGCTCAGAGAACGAAGCATACGCGACGCTATCTTTGCCAATCTTCGCTTTCTTGTGTTTGACGAACTTCACACATATCGCGGTCGGCAGGGAGCCGACGTGGCAATGCTTATTCGCCGTATCCGATCACGCTGCGCAAACACTGTTTCCTGTATTGGAACATCCGCCACAATGGTTTCTGTTGGAAGCGTTGCTTCCCAGAAAGAACAGGTGGCGAAAGTCGCAACAACGCTTTTCGGGCAACAATTTACATCCGGACAGGTAGTCAATGAGAAGCTCACGCGGTCACTTGCCTATGGAGGGACAATTCCCACAGGCAAAGAACTCGCCGATGCGATCAAGTCGGGCATCGATACGCAGCAAGATTCTGAACGGCTCAAATCACACCCTGTAGCCGTCTGGCTTGAAAACCGTGTTGCTCTCCAAAACATCGAGGGCGATCTGGTAAGGGGCAAGCCCCAGCGCATCAATGATGTCGTTTCAAGCCTGTCCGAGGAATCAGGCATGGCGGAAACAGAATGCCGTAAGTTTCTTGCAGACATGCTTCAATGGATTAGCCTTGCAAATAAAAGGCTACAGGACTCAGGCCAGCGTTATACCATTCTGCCATTCAAGCTTCACCAGTTCATTTCACAGACTGGCTCGGTTTACACAACGCTCGACCAGGATGAAAACAGATTCATCACCCTTGAGCCGGGATTCTTCAAGCAGGACGAAGCAGACAAGAAACCGATCTTTCCAAATGTGTTCAGCCGTGCAACAGGACATGAATTTATTTGTGTGTCCCGTACCGGGGACCGCTTGGAACCGCGTGAGTTCCGTGAAAGCTCGGATGAAGATGAAGATGCGACGGACGGCTACCTGATTATTGGGGACGATGTCTGGAGGCCAGAAGAAGACATGGAATTGCTTCCTGATTCATGGCTTCGCAAAACAAAAAAGGGGTTGGCGCCAGACTCGAAAAAGAAAGCTTTCTTTCCAGTCGAACTTTACTTCGACGAATTCGGCAACTGCTCTGAATCCAAGCCGTTGAAATGGCGAGGCTGGTTCATGAAGTCACCACTTCTGTTTGACCCTACGGGAGGAGTTTTCTTCGACACAAAAACGAGCGAAGGAACAAAGCTCACGAAGCTGGGCAGTGAGGGAAGAAGCACATCGACTACCATAACCGCCTTCTCCATTCTGAATCAGCTCAATGATGCAGGTTATCATGCAAAGGATCAGAAGCTACTCAGCTTTACGGACAACCGCCAGGATGCCGCATTGCAGGCAGGCCATTTCAACGATTTCGTTCAAGTCATACGACTGAGGGCGGGAATTTACAAAGCATTGGAACAGTCGGAGGATAAACGCCTCAACTTCAAGAATCTCGGCGAGGCTGTTTTCAAAGCCCTAAATCTCCCGTTCCTTGATTACGCCACAAAAAATGAAGAGCCCCAACTTGCGAACGTTCGGCGCATTTACGAACAGTGTTTTCAGTCTTTTCTCTTTTACCGTGCGATTGCCGATCTGCGACGCAGTTGGAGAATCATTCTCCCAAATCTCGAACAGTGCGGCCTGTTGAACATCGATTATCTGGATTTGGAGGAAGTGGCGCAAACTGACGCTTTCTGGCAGGACACCCCGATTCTGAATGAACTTAATCACGAGGACAGGGAAGATTTTATTTGCACCATACTGGATTATTTCCGCCTTGAATTCGCTATCCACAGCGAAAACTTTCTCACGCAGTCGAAAATCAAAGAGTATGAAAAGGAGTTCAGAGAATCACTGCGCGCCCCATGGACGCTTGACCGTAACGAATCCTTGCGAGAGCCTTATTACATCCGTTACGATACGCTCAAGAAGTCAGCAAAGCTGTTCTCAAAAAGCATGGGGCCGGCCAGCGCATTGGGTAAATTCATCAAGCTCTATGTCCGCCAGCAGAATCTCCCTGTTGACCTCAAAGGCGAGAACTACCGCGACTTTATTCTGCACCTTATGAGCAAACTCGAAGAAGCGGATTACCTCATCAAGCACACCGCGAGAAACGAGGGGAATGAGGAAGTTCCGATCTACCGGCTCAGGATTGAAAAGATTATCTGGAGCATCGGCGACGGCGAAAATGTAAAAGCCGATGTCGTGAAACGGCGCGCATACAAAGAACAGGTAAAGAAGCCCAATTACTTTTTCAAAGAGATGTACCAGCGTGATTTTTCGAAGATGAAGAAACTGCGCGGCGAAGACCATACTGGACAACTTAAAAACGAGGCGCGACAAGATCGGGAAGACCGATTCAGAGCGGATTGGTATCTCGACGACGACAAGAAAAACCTTGATGAAAAAAAGATACGAAGCGAGTCAATCAGCGCATTGTTCTGTTCGCCAACGATGGAACTCGGCATAGACATCGGTGGCCTGAGCGTGGTCCATCTTCGCAATGCGCCTCCAAATCCCTCCAACTACGCCCAGCGTTCGGGCCGGGCCGGTCGAAGTGGACAAGGCGCACTTGTGTTTACCTACTGCTCCAGTTACTCTCCTCACGACCGCCATTATTTTCAGCAACAGGTGGAACTCGTTGCTGGAACCGTGCAGGCTTCCCGACTCGACCTTTGCAACCGCGAACTGCTTCTGACTCATCTCAACGCGCTCGCGGTTTCCGAGATAGGCATGCCCGGTCTTGAGGCTGATGAACAGGGAGGCGACCGGCCATCCATAATGAAGTTCATTGTGGACGACAACGACACGCTTCCGCTTTCGTCTCAGGTTGTTGCCGGACTTGAGATTTCTCCAAAGACCTTCAATGAACTCAAAGCGACTTTCAAAAGAGTCATTAACGATTTCGCGCCCGACCTCGAATCAAAGGCATCCAACTGGTACTCAGACCAATGGATTGAGCAGAACCTCAGCAAGCTCGCAGAGCACCTGGACGGTTCTCTCAATCGCTGGAGGCGGCTGTACCGTTCGGCAAGGACCATCCTAACCAGCGCGTCCCAGAAAATCGAAAGCGGCACGCTCCAGCATGGGAGCGATGAGTACAAAAAGCAAAAGCGGAATCAGGATCAGGCCTTGCGGCAAATCGATCTGCTCAGGAACGATCTCGGCGGCAGGTCATCGGAATTGTCCGAGTTCTATCCTTACCGGTATCTTGCTTCCGAAGGGTTCCTGCCCGGATACAATTTCACTCGTCTGCCGCTTCGCATCTTTCTTCCAACAGGCGATTCATCCGGCGAATTCATATCCAGACCGCGCTACATCGCTCTCCGGGAATTCGGCCCGCTCAATGTCATTTACCACAACGGAAGGAAGTACAAGGTTTCCCAGCTTGTTGTTCAGGACGCCGAATCAGCCTTGACGGATGCGAGAATCAGCAAGAAGGCCGGATACTTCCTGACCGACGATCAGAAAGACATGGAATTCTGCCCGTTCACCGGCCTGAGCCTTGGCGACAACGCAAACAAAGAGCATCTTCATCATCTTCTGGAAATGTCCGAATCCCGCGCAGACGAAGTTGACCGCATTTCCTGTGAGGAGGAAGAGCGGGTGTCGCGCGGTTATGAAATCAAAACATTCTTCTCCGTCGACGGCGGGAATCTTGAGCGCTTGCAGAAAGCCATTGTGCGCTCAAGCGACAACTCATATCTCAATCTGCGTTATGTGCCCGCCGCGCGGCTTATACATGTGAACTACCAGTGGCGGTACCAGAAAAACGAGGGTTTTCCCATCGGCATGGTATCCGGCGACTGGCGCAGTTCCATGCCTGAGCCCGGCAGCAACATTAAAGAGGAATACCGTCTAATTAAACTGTGGACATCCAACCTTGCGGATTCACTTTACATTGAACCCATCCAGCCGCTTGGACTCAAAAAAGAAGGCGTCGTTACTTTGGAGCATGCTCTGAAACGCGCCATCGAAAGTGTGTTTCAGGTCGAACCCAGCGAGATAGGTGTTGTCGCTGTCGGAGACCCCGAAGCTCCCAACATCCTTCTTTACGAAGCTGCGGAGGGAAGTCTCGGCATCCTGTCACAGTTCATGGAAGATGTGAATGTATTCCACAAGGTTGTTGAGCAGGCGATTGCCATTTGCCGTTATGATGACCCGGAATACAAAGGCCCCGCAACCTACGACGACCTCCTGAGCTATTACAACCAGCGCGACCACAAAACCATAGACCGCCATCTTATAAAGGATGCTCTGGAAAAACTGCTCATTTGCGACATTGAGATTCAAACCAATGTCGGGTTTGCCAATTATGAGGAACAGTATCAGAACATGCGCCGCAATCTCGATCCAAACTCATCGACAGAACTGAAGTTCCTCTCTTATCTTTATGATAACGGTCTGCGCCTACCTGACGCGGCGCAGAAACGCGTGGAAGGACTATATGTCCAGCCGGACTTTTATTATGAGCCGCGAATCTGGGTGTTCTGCGACGGCACTCCGCATGACGACCCCGCCGTGCAGGCGGATGACGAGCAGAAACGCCAGGCGATCATCGCAAAGGGCGATGAGGTCTGGGTTTACTATTACAGGGACAACCTCGCCGAAAAGATCGCGGCGCGGCCCGACATGTTCAGGAAGGTGCGATGAGCGTATCACTACAACCCGGAAAGCTTATTACCCTTCGGGGAAGAGACTGGATTGTCCAGCCATCAGATGATCCCGATCTTCTGGTCGTTAGGCCTCTCGGCGGCTCCGATGAAGAAATCACCGGCATTTTCATGCCTCTCGGCATTGCATCGGACAATCCGAAAGATGCCAGATTCAATGAACCCACTTCGGCGGACCTTGGCGACATCAGCACGGCGCGGCTGATTTACGACTCCGCCCGTCTCGCGTTCAGAAACGGAGCCGGTCCGTTCCGCTGTCTCGCCAAGCTCTCATTCCGCCCGCGCTCATACCAGATGGTTCCCCTCATCATGGCTTTGCGCCAGGATTCCGTGCGCATGCTCATTGCCGATGATGTCGGCGTCGGCAAGACCATCGAAACGATTCTCATAGTCAAGGAACTGCTTGAACGGCGAAAAATCAGACGCTTCGCCGTCGTGTGCCTGCCGCACCTCTGCGAACAGTGGCAGGCTGAAATCCGGGCTAAAATTGATCTGGAGGCCGTCATCATTCGCTCCAGCACTCAGGCGCGGCTCGACCGCGAAATCCACGGCGACACCAGTGTTTACGAGTATTACCCTTATCAGGTTATCAGCATTGACTACATCAAATCCCAGCAGCGTTCGAGCGTGTTCGTGGAGCAATGTCCGGAACTCGTAATCGTGGACGAGGCCCACACCTGCGCCCGGCCCGCCGGCAAATCAGCTTCACAACAGCAGCGTTATCATCTTATAAACAACATCGCAAAGAAACCCGGACAGCAGCTTATTCTCCTCACGGCCACTCCCCACAGCGGCAAGCCTGAGGAATTTCATTCCCTGCTCGGGCTGATAAAGCCATCATTCGAATCCATTGATCTGCCAAGCTCAACCCAGCCGGAACGCAAAGAACTCGCGCGTTACTTCGTTCAGCGCAAGCGCGCCGACGTGGAGAAATGGATGGGAGAGGAAACGCCATTCCCGGTGCGCGAGGCTACCGAATGGCCTTATGATCTTTCAAAAGACCACGCCGCTTTTTTTGAAGACATCCTCGACTTTGCCCGCAAACTGATTGCTCCCGATCCGGAGGGCAGACAAAAGAAGGTTCAGTATTGGACCGCGCTTGCCTTGCTTCGTGGCATCATGTCCAGCCCGGCTGCCGGAATCGAAATGCTGAACACGAGACTATCCAACCTTGCCTCTTTTGTGGAAGACGACACAAAGGCCACCAGCGAAGAAGCTGTGGACGCGGAGCAAAACCCGGTCGGAGACACCGAGTTCGGATTCGAGGGCGACAATGCCCCCACCCATGTCGTTGAAAGCAACGACTGGAGCGCCTACCAGCGTCAGCAGCTTCGTGAGTTCACCAAACAGTTGGAATCATTGCGCGGCATGGGGCATGACCACAAGCTCATATCCGCCGAGATGATCATCGAGGACTGGCTCAAGCAAGGATTCAATCCAGTTATCTTCTGCCGCTACATCAAGACAGCCGACTACGTGGGTGAGCATCTCGCCCCGTTTCTGAAAAACAGATTCCCCAAGCTCGATGCGCAAGTCATTACAAGCGAGATGCCCGACGAACTGCGGAGAGCGCAGATTGAGGGCATGGGCAAATCCCAACAACGATTGCTCATCGCCACCGACTGTCTGAGCGAAGGTATAAACCTCCAGGACTATTTCACGGCTGTGTTGCATTATGACCTGCCGTGGAATCCGAACAGGCTCGAACAGCGTGAAGGCCGTGTTGACCGTTTCGGCCAGAATGCCAAGATGGTGCAAGCCTGTCTCCTGTACTGTTCAGGAAAAACAATCGACGCCATAGTGCTCGATGTCCTGCTTCGCAAGGTGCGCGAAATCAAGAAGGACACCGGCATAAGCGTGCCATTCCCGGAAGATTCACAAAGCGTCATTGATACCATTACTCAGGCATTGCTTCTCAACCCAAACAGGCAGATTCAGACACGTCGGTTCGACCAGCAAATAACGTTCGACTTCGGGGACTTCGGCGAAGCTGCCGAGGCCAAGGTCAACGTCTCCCGCAAACTGGCTGAAGCCGCTGCCCGTGAAAAAGTGTCGCGTAGCATCTTCGCCCAAAACGCAATCAAGGCGCAGGAGATTGAAGCCGACCTCAAAGAGATGGATGAAGCCATCGGCGATCCCAAAGCCGTCGAGGAATTCGTCACCAGCACGCTCAACAACCTTTTCGGCGTGCAGGTCATTCCCCATAAAAAGGGATACCGCGTCGTCATGGGCAACATGCCGCCGCAGTTGCGCGACCTGTTGCCGCCCGGCGATCCAGTTCAAATCAGCTTTCTTTCACCAACGCCGGAAGGGTATCACTATCTCGGGCGCAATAACCGATTTGTCGAGCAACTCTGCCAACTGGTGATGGCGAACACAATAGCCCGCGTGGACAAACGCGCCGCTCGCGCCGCCGTCATCCGCACAAAACAGGTTTCCATAAAAACCACTCTGCTGCTCTTCCGCTGCCGTAATGTCATTGAGCAGCAGAAAGGCCGTCAGCAGATTGTCGCCGAGGAAATGATCCTCTGGGGCTGGCGCGGCACGCCGCAGCAAAAGGAATTCCTCGAACACGCGGAAGCCAAAACTCTTCTCGCCAATGCGCGCGCGGCTTCCGAACTGTCCCCGCAATCAAAGGCGAATTTCCTCGACAACGAACTCAAGTTGCTGGACACGCTCGTCGCGGATTTCGACACTGTGGCTGAACGTCAGTCAAAGAAACTTGTCGAAGCCCACGAGCGTTTCAGTTCCCTAATGGATGGCAAACGGTTTCAGGTCGTTTACCCGGTGTTGCCCATGGACCTGCTCGGCATATACGTCCTTCTTCCGGAGGGCGCCCAATGAACTTTCCCAGCATTCGCATAGAAGGCGCAATCCTCTCTCCGGACATTCTCGACCGCTTGGAGGACATCCACGGCCAGCGTCCCGTGGACTTCGGCTTCGATTCCTCCACAAAAGTTAAGGATGAGATCGTTCGCGCATGGGCGGACGCGCAGGATTACTGGCGCATCTTTCAGCGCAAGGTCGATGGCCTCAGAGCCGATTCCCCGGCCACAACTGAAACGCGCAACCTCTGGATCGTTCCGCTGCTCGGACTCCTCGGATACCAGACTGAATACCAGCCTCGTGCCGTGGAGGTCAGCGGAAAGACCTATGCCATTTCCCATCGCGCAACCAATCGCGGACAGACTCCCGTCCACATCATCGGTTGCAAGGAACCCTCCGGACTGGATAAGAAGCCTGAGAAGGCAGTCCTGCGCATGTCCGCTCACGCCATGCTTCAGGAGTTCCTCAATCTTCAGGAGGAACTTTACGGCATCGTAACCAACGGTCGCCTCCTGCGCCTGCTGCGCGATAGTTCCCGCCTTGTCAAACTCTCCTATCTCGAATTCGACCTCGACCGCATCTTCACGGACGGCCTATTCGCCGATTTCGCCGTCATGTTCCGGCTACTGCACGCAAGTCGCCTGCCGGCCACAATCGAAGGCTCATCAGAAAGCCTCATCGAGCGATACCATCAGGACTCTCTCGATTCCGGCGCGCGCATCCGCGACGGTCTCAGCCGCGCTGTCGAACAGGCTATCCGCGACTTCGCAAACGGATTCCTCTCGCATCCGGATAACGTATCTCTGCGGGAATCCATAAGCTCCGGGACGCTGCTCCCAAAAGACTACTACCAGCATTTGCTCCGTCTCATCTATCGCATCCTCTTTCTGCTCGTTATCGAGGAACGCGACCTTGTCTATCCCAAGGATGCCGACAAAGCAAAGCGGGACATCTATTACGACTGCTACAGTCTCCAGCGTCTCCGCCGCTTGTCGGAGAAACGCTGGCTTGCCGACCGTAGCAAGCACGACCTCTGGCTTTCATTGCTCACTGCTTTCCGCCTCTTCGAGGCTGGAGGCCCCGGCGCAAAACTCGGCATCGCTCCGCTTGCCGGAGATCTCTTCAGCCCAAACGCCATACGCGAACTCGGCCAGTGCATGCTCGGCAACGACGTCCTTCTCGGTTGCCTTCGCGCTCTCAACATGTACGAGAATCTCGATACCCATCAGACCATCCGCGTTAATTACGCCGCGCTCAATGTCGAGGAGTTCGGCTCCGTATATGAAGGACTGCTGGAATATGACCCTGTTTTTAACATCAATGGAAACCGGATTGAATTCGCGTTCGCACAAGGTGGCGAGCGTGCCGCTACTGGCTCACACTACACGCCTGATGACCTCGTGCAGCCGCTTCTCAAACATTCGCTCGATTATCTCATCGCGGACAAGCTCAAAGAATCGGACAAAGAGAAAGCTCTTCTCTCGCTTCGCGTTGCGGACATTTCTTGCGGCTCCGGCCACATACTGCTCGCCGCCGCACGCCGCATTGCAACCGAATTGGCAATCGTTCGCACAAAGGAAGACCAGCCTTCTCCAAAAGCGTTCCGCGAGGCGCAGAGGGATGTCATCCGCGAGTGCATCTATGGCGTGGACATCAACCCGCTTGCCGTGGAACTTTGCAAGGTTGCGCTATGGCTCGAAGCCCACAATCCCGGAATGCCGCTCAATTTCCTCGACCACCACATAAAATGTGGGAACGCCATTGTCGGTTTCACGCGACGCGGTGAGGTCGAAAGAGGTGTGCCGGATGAAGCCTTCAAAACCATGCCAGGCGATGATAAGGAGACCATTGCGGAACTTCGCAAGCGCAATAAGATGGAGCGTGCGAAACGCGAAAAGATTGTCGAGACGGAACTTGAACTCTCGCCGGAGATCAGCAAATACCTCGAAGGCATTCTGACGAGGTGGCGGGACATCTCCAACCTGCCGGAGCGCACACCAGAGGAAATCGAAACAAAAAAACAACGCTACATCGAATTCACTCAGAGTCCGGACGCATGGCTGCTCAATCAGATTTCGAGCATCCCAATAGCTCAGTTCTACCTACCGAAAACTCAGGATATCGAATCAAAAATCATCACAGACGCCGAGTTCCGACTTTACTGGACAGGAAAACATCATCCGCAGGGTCAGGGAACGGCTGCCGCGCTCGCGCTCGCCCATCAGAAACGATTCTTTCATTGGTTCCTCGAATTCCCGGAAATTATTCAGCGCGGCGGATTCGACTGCATACTTGGAAATCCACCGTACATGGGCGGAACGAATCTTAGTGGTACTTATGGCTATCCCTTCTGTGAGTTTGTAAAGTGGGAGTATGCCCCAACCGGTCTCAGTGATCTTGTTACGTATTTCGTACGCCGTATTTACAATCTGTTGCACAAAAACGGATTCACTGCATTTATAACAACAAACTCAATTAAGGATGGGGACATTCGTAAGGATGGTCTTGAACAGGTGATTGCCAATGGTGGAGCAATCAATTTCGCTGTTAGAGGTATCAAATGGCCGGGGCGTGCAAATCTGGTGGTCTCACTCGTTGCTATTCACAAAGGGAAATGGAATCGCAAATGTTTGTTGGATGGCAAAGAAGAAAATGTAATTAGCGCACACTTAGAAGGGTACATAGATGCTGGTCCCCCGATCATCTTGGGCAGTAATACCAACTACATGTATGAGGGGTCCAAGCCACTATCAGACGGATTTATTCTTTCTCATGAGGAAGCTGAAAGAATCGTTCAGTCTGATCCGCGTTATAAGGAAGTGATTTTTCCGATCATAAATGGTAATGAATTAAACAATGAACCTTGTCAGACACCAGGAAAAAGCATAATCAACTTCTTCAACTGGACGATGGATAAGGCCCGTGAATACGAATTGCCTTTTCAGATCGTAGAACAACGAGTGAAACCTGATAGGGAAAAACAGAATGACAAGATAGGCAAGGAGAAATGGTGGCTGTATCTACGTCCTCGAATCGAGATGTACTCAAAAATTAGCCATTTATCTCGCTGCTTCACGGCTGCTCGTACAACTAAGCATCTCAATTTCTCTGCTGCCCCTACCAACTATGTTTTCACGGAGGCACTTAAAGTCTTCACCACGGACCGATGGGATCTCTACACAGTGGTCCAATCCACCCTGCACGAAGTTTGGGCGCGAAAGTATAGCGGATCACTTGAAACACGACTTCGTTATTCACCAACAGACTGTTTTGATAATTTCCCATTTCCCGAAGGCCTTTGGAAGACGGCAAATCCCACGCTTGCGGAGACCGGCGAACGCTATCACGAATTCCGTCGCGCACTCATGAAGCAACTCTGGCTTGGGCTCACGGACATCTACAACCTGTACCACGCTTGCGACCTCTCTTCGGAGAAAGTCGCGAAGGTCAGTAAGAAGCCGCTGGCCGAGGCTGAGGCGGGTTATATCGGCATCCTCGAACTGCGCCGCCTGCACGTGGAACTGGACACCGCCATCCGCGACGCCTACGGCTGGAGCGACCTCGATCTCGGCCACGACTTCCACGAACTCGAATTCCTTGCCGAGAACGACCGCGTCCGCTACACCATCAGCCCCGACGCCCGCCGCGAAGTCCTCAAACGCCTGCTCGCCCTGAACCACGAACGCGCCGCCCAGCAGTCCGCCGCACCCGCCCCCAAGAAAACAACCCACCGCAAAAAGGACTCAACCGGCCAACTCTTCGCCGATGAAGGGGAACTCTTCGATAATTCCAGATAGTTCAAGAGGAAACAAATTATGGCTAAAAAAGACAAACGTAATCTACCAATGAAGCCGGAAACAGCGTCTGAGTTCATCTTGTACCAGGCCGATGACGGCCAGACGAAGATTCAGGTCCGGCTCGTGGACGGAACTGTGTGGCTGCCGCAGCGTTCGATTGCGGAGCTTTTCCAGAAATCCACGCCAACCGTAAATGAGCACATAGCCAACATCTACGAGGAGGGTGAACTGGCCCCCGAGGCAACTGTTCGGAAATTCCGAATAGTTCAACCGGAAGGAACCCGACGGGTGGAACGGCTGGTGGACTTCTACAACCTCGACATGATTCTCGCGGTTGGCTACCGCGTCCGGTCCCACCGGGGCACGCAGTTCCGCCAGTGGGCCACACGCACCCTCAGCGAGTTTCTCGTCAAAGGGTTCGTGATGGACGACGAGAGGCTCAAGCAAGGCCGCAACATCGGCGAAGATTATTTCGATGAGCTTCTGGAGCGAATCAGAGCCATACGGGCATCCGAGCGCCGCTTTTACCAGAAGATCACGGACATTTACGCCACGAGCATCGACTACGACCCAAACGTGGAGATTACACAAACATTTTACGCCACGGTCCAGAACAAGCTTCACTGGGCCATCCACGGCCACACAGCTGCGGAGGTCATCGTGGAGCGCGCCGACGCATCCAAGCCGCACATGGGACTGACTACATGGAAGAATTCTCCGCGCGGCCGCATCCGGAAGGCGGACGCCACGATTGCCAAAAATTACCTCTCGGAAAAGGAAATCAGCGACCTTGACCGCATCGTGACCATGTATCTGGACTATGCCGAGCTTCAGGCCGACAACCGGCGTCCGATGCACATGGCGGACTGGATCAAGAGGCTCGACGCGTTCCTGCAATTCAATGAGAAGAATATCCTGGCGAATCCGGGCAAGGTGTCGCACGAGCTTGCCCTTGAGCATGCGGAGGCCGAGTTCGAAAAGTTCGACGCCGCGCGCCGCAGTCTGGAGGCCACACAGCCCGTCAGCGACTTCGACCACGTCGTGGAGCAGGTCAAGCAACTGGGCAAGGGCTCCGCAAAACCACCGAACAATAGAAAAAAGCGGAAGTGAGCAGATGATTCCCGACATGGATCACGACGGAGATATCGACGGCAGGGATTACTACGACGATCTCGGCGGCGCGTATCATTTTGCTCCGAAAGAGCTTAAAGACGATCTGTCCGCACCGCCGTCACCGGGTATGATAACCGCCGCACGCGTACTATCTGCGTTGTTCTGGATTGCGGTGCTTTTTTTATTGTTGTGGGTGTTCTGACATGGTTAAGATACCTATATCATCCGAAGAAAAGAATAAAGGCGATAATCCCGCTGACAGACTGACTGCCGGTGCCCGCTCGCTCGAATCTAGGGCATTTCAAAAAGCCATAGACATCTTTGTCTCCATCTTGCGTGACGAACCGGAGAACGGTAACGCTTACCTGAATCTTGGCAAAGCCTATGTTCAAATGGGAAGGATGCAGGAGGCGGTGAACGCGCTCTTGAAGGCCGCGGAACTGCTTCCCGGCAATGTTGAGGCATATCTGCTGCTGTCTCAGGCCTACGCCGGAACTGGAAGCCATGACGATGCACTAATGACTCTCAGAAAGGCGGAGAGTCTTTTCCCGGATGAACCTTACGTCCCGTTCAAGCTCGGAATGTTGCTGGGGGAAATGGATCGTTTGAATGAATCCGCCGAAGCATACAGTAAAGCCGTGACAATCAAGCCTGAGTTTGCCCAAGCTCACAACAACCTCGGAGCGTTATATGTGAATTGCGGGCTGTACCTGATGGGGGTAAAAACACTCGAAAAGGCTGTGGAATTTGACCCGCAAAACCCGATCTGCAGGGACAACTACGGGCGTGCCCTTGCCGGGCTGCGAAAGTTCGATCTGGCAATCGCACAGCAACTGGAAAGCATCAGGCTGAATCCCGGCAGGGCTGCAACCCACAGACACATCGCCGACACTTATTTCAAAATGGGAAACAGAGAACTGGCGTTGAAGGCAATCAGGAAAGCGGTGGAACTCAACAGTGACGACCCGGCGAACTGTCTCGGCCTCTCTGAAGTGCTGACAGACCAGTTTGAGGATCAGGCCGAGGGGCTGAAATTGTGCAAGACATGGCTGAAGAAATGGCCGGAAGACATTGAGGTTATAAGCCGGGTGGCAATGATCTACACAGCCTCGCGTGCGACATACGGTGGAAAGGACACTCTCAACATAAACGGCGTCGAAAAAGCGGAGGAGCTGCTTGAACAGGCGTTGAAAAAAGCGCCGGACAATGTCCGTTTGCATAAACAGATGGTGTTGACAATTCAGAACCGCGGCTGGGGTGGGGAATATACCGAAAGAGCACTCCGGCATTTGTCCGAAGTCGTGAGAATCCGGCCTGATGATCCCCAGGCGCACTTTGAGTTGGGGGAATGCTATTACAGCGCAAGAGGGAACGTAAACATATACTCCCCTGACATCGAATGTCTTCAGCTTGCAGAGCAGAGCCTGAGAAAAGCCATCCGCCTTGACCCCTGCATGCTGGATGCCTACGAGTGCCTCGCAAAAACGTATGAAGCACTCGGATGGGATGCCCTCGCGCAGGACACTCGCAAACAGGCCGAGTCTGTCAAAAACCGTGAGTAAGATATATGGTATGCTTATTGTAAATGAAATGAATATTTCTTGCGCATCGAAGGGAGAACTTGTCGCCAAACGTCTGAATGAGTTTCTTGTGATTTGAGGATGCTGCTAATAGCAGTGGGCCGGGGTTATCGTTTACTGATAACAGAGATACTAATGGCTAACCTTTAAAAATGGGAAGAAGCACAGCGAATCGATGTCATTAGAAATCTACGCCAGCAACCGGATGGAACTGGTATGAAATCGGGGCGCTGTCTTTCTTTCGGGTACACATAAACCCAGGCAGGTGCTTTCTTCCCACCATTCAGGATCGAAACGCTTTTTTCAATCCTGATGTAGTGGCTTCGGCTATCGCCGGGGCGATAACCTTCAAGCCGGTCGAGGTGTTCGAGCGTTTTTGCGATATCTGGAAACGTCATGACCTCTCCGAGGACCTGCCCGTCGAGCGCATCAAACATCGCGGGGAATCCATAGGGAAGATGATAAAGCCGCCCGGTAGTGACAGCGGGCTCAATAGTGAGCGCATCGCGGCAGTACCTTTCGTGGTTCCAGAATCCGGACATCAGACTTCCGTAGACAAATAATCTTGATATCCCCATGATGAATAGCTCCTCATCCGTCCTTTGAAATAAAAATCGTGTTGCCGGAAGTCCATCAGGTCGGCAACATTGAATGCCGACAGCGTGTACGCAGCGATATCCAGCGGAATGACATCCTGTCTTCCGCCGTTGACCCGCTCGAGCGGCCATTCCTCGGACGAGTAGAACACGGCCCGAAATCCTTTGTGATACCACAGGGTTAGCGGCTTGTTGCCTTTGATGACCAGAATCGTATCGGGCGCCGATGTGCGCGTGAAAACGGCGGACATGCCGCCACGGACGTCGCTGACGCAAGCCGTGAAGTTCTCGATGCTGTCTTTTTTATCCGCGAGCCGGAAGATGAACTCGCTGTCAACTTCGCCAACACGCGGCAGCCGGTATTTCTTGAAAAGCCGGTCCGCGTTCAGGATCGTGCCCGCGGCGGTGCCTATTACGGCTCCCGCCCTAATCGGATGGTTGTTCAGGCTGTTCGCCTCCGTGCCGCGCGTTTTCCATCGAGTGTGCCCAAGGATACAGGTTGTCGCATTATCGAATCGTCCGATGATTTCTGAATATTTCTCTTCCATGACCAGCTTCGCCGCAGGGCCCGGACGCTTGAAAAGCGAGTACGTGCCGTCGCGCCGTATCATGGCGAGACCGGCGGCGTCTTTCCCGCGCGCCTGATTGAGCAAAAGCAGCTCAGTAAACATGCGCCCGATTTCTTCGAGTTCCGTTTTACGGCGGCGTTTGTTGCCAATTAAAACCCCGGTTAATCCGCACATATTATTTACACTCCATCAAAGGTTGTGTTCTCTTTTCTTTGGTTCCATCCAGACCTGGGCGCTATCGAACTGGCGCATTAAATCCGCCGCCTGGCGCATGCTTTTTCCTTCGTAGTTTCTGACTTCACTGATACCGCCCGCGGCCTGATTTATGTAAAGCCGCAAATTATGTTGAGTCGGGCGAAAAAAACTAGGATTCTCAGGGGCTTCTGTTTTTTTGACTCAACATAATCACAACACCCCTCATAGAGAAGAGAGCCAATCCAGGATG
>Ga0209606_1000826_pt1 | contig 43389 bp, 62 predicted proteins | sample AD_UKC057_MetaG_FD_184412 | JGI IMG/M metagenome (GOLD analysis project Ga0209606, IMG submission 184412) | Active sludge microbial communities of municipal wastewater-treating anaerobic digesters from USA - AD_UKC057_MetaG (SPAdes) (version 2) | ecosystem: Engineered > Bioreactor > Anaerobic >... | reverse complement strand
ATCGGTTGATTTTTAGATTCATCAAATCGCTTTGGCTGTCCAACATAAGAAGAAAAAGCAACGCCAACTTGTATCAGTATAAATCTTAAATTATTCAGCATAAGTTTATAAGCTTGAGCAGCTTTTCTGATATATAGCAAATTTGTCCCGCCAGAACCTTTAGTTAACGACTTGCCTACTCCAACATGGTTTACAGCATCCCATCCTTCCCATAATTCTATGATTGCATAGCCAACATAATTGTCATCTACTTTCAGATAGAACAATGAATTTTCAGTTGGGCTATCATTTTTATAGACATGACAATTAGTTCCAGCGGCATCATCGTAAATAGACCACTTGTCGTTCTTGACAAGCTGGGTATCAAGCATAGCAATTAGCCCGCCGATACTGTTATTTAATGTTCCTTCATATACAGCCATTGCTATTCACTCCTAATATTCAAACCACAAATCTCCATCTTGACCATCAGCGGGGGTCGGGCTGACATCGGATATGAAAATTGTTCTACCAATTTCTATCCAACCTTCTTTTTTGTCTTTTACAAATATTTTATTATTTTTCTTATCTATCCATAAAGCATTATTTAATCCTTCATTTTCTTTTGGAGGTCTATCATACACCAATAAATTATTTTTTAAATCTTCAATATCAAACTTTAGGTCTTTTTTGTTCATTTATCACAGCTTTTAGAGAAGAAACTAATGAATCCGCTTGTTCAAAATTATCAAAGCAAAGTTTATTTAGGCTAACATTAACCAAGGCACTGTTAGTTTCATCATCATCATATTCAATAGATTTAAGCTGAATTTTCTTTACATTATAAGGAATAACAAAAGTAGCACATACATCGTTAATTCCATTTAGAGAAATAACATACGGGTCAGAATCAACAAAACTCCATACGCCACCTAAATCTGGTTTGTAAAATGAAAAGATAAATGTAATATCTCCATCGGCTAATTCATTTTCTCCTTTAGCATGTATTATAATAGATGCACCTATTGAATCAGATAAATCAAAAAACTTACTGTCTGGAACAACTGCTGGTGGGGGCGGAGGAGGCGGTGTTTCACCACCAGACTCAACAGTCAATGGGTGCGGATAAGTGTAGGGAGTATAGTAAAGTTCCCAAGCATCGTCATGCCACCTATACAACTTATTTTCGTCTGTCGCCCACCAACCAACACCTTCAGTCGTGCATGAAGCTGGTCTATCTTCTATTAATCCTACCCCTATTCCAGATGAACCATCAAAATTCTCAACCTGCTTAAAGCAATGCACATCCCATCTCGGAACAACTCCCTTTGGTTCTCCATAATCCCATGTCTGTGGTATATCATAATTATATCTTACCGAACCATTTATACTCTGATTCCAGTAATAAGAGTCAGACACATGTTGGGGCTGCCCAGCAGTATTTGTTGCTGGTGGATTCAAGGTATCATCATATTCTTCTCTGGCTTGTCCAGGGAATCCAGAAGATGCGTTTAAAGCACTATTATTAAAAATTATTGCCTTTCCACCTCTATGGTCAAACACCTCCATTGTTTTATTATTACAGTTAATGGTATTCTCGTATATTTCTGCCCCCATGGTGGATAAATTTCCGCCTGTCCCCATATTACCATGTATATCAAACCAAGGCCAAATAGCCTCTGATGTTCCTAAATAATGATATATATTATACCTACTACAATAACGTCCACCTAAACCACCTTCATTACTCGAACTACCATCGCCTAAATATATATCATTGTCTTCATAGTATCTGTTATTGGAAGTCCCATAATTAAAAGTAAAATTATTCCAAGTTGTTGCATTGTAAGCAAAATCAAGAATAAGAAAACTACCCACACTTGACCTTAACACATTATTATCAATAACCCCATATATTTCACCTTGAAAAATCATCACAGCACCTTTAGAATTCTTAATTTCACAATGGTCAAGCCTAAATTGGGTTACTGGAGTTAAAGAATCATTTTTTGCCATAAATGTAAAACGATTGCTATTACCATCAAGTATAAAACCCGATAATCTAAAAGGTTTATCTACTTGGTCAGATGAAGGCACATAAGCAACTAGAAAACTAGGAGGGTCAAAATAATCAACACCAGAAGCAGCACCCGATTTTATTGTAGTTCCTCCAACCGTAGCTGCTTTCAATATTATTCCCTTGGTTATAATCAAAGCTTGAGACCAAGTAGCTTCCCCGTCTGGGACTATTACTGTATCACCAGGATTAGCTATCGCTATCGCTGCCCGCACATCCCCTAATGAACAACTATTTGCATATAAAACCTCTCCTTGTTCTGGTTCTTGCTCAGGTTCACCACCTCCTTCAGTAGGAATAATATCACCACCATTCATAGTTACATAATCATTAAATAATTTTTCTCTAATTTCTTTCATTTATTTCTCCTTGTATGTTATTGATATAATCTAACACCTTTTCTTCTATAAAATAAAGTTAATCCATTCAAAATAAAATTAGATACACTATCTCCAGAAATAGTAAATCTAAATAACCCACCTGTCAATCCAGCACTTAATGCTTTTCTCAATAATATATTAGCGGCTGCCCCACAATAAACTTCTCCGCAATAAATATCATCTCCACAATAAACAGGAATAACACCTGTTAAAGGATACATATACTTTTCAGTAGAATAATTTATTTCAAAAGCTATCTGTAAATCATCTTCTCCATCAGTAAAATAGTTCAGCTCTGCATAGCGAAGTAAATAAATTATGTTAGCAATAGTTGTTTTAACTTTCCTGTCAGTCATAAAAGAAAACCAACCACTTTGAATTTCAATAGGTATAGCATACCCATCATCAGTAGATTCACTATCCAATAAATAAATATTTCCATCATCACTACCACTCATAATTCCAATAGTTCCATCGTCTTTATGATATTGAGCTAAACAATATAAGTTATGATTAGGATAAGAAAATTCAGTCCAGCCAACATAAGCAGGAAAATTAAAAATAGAGATTGGTTCTGTTAGATTTAAAAAAGGAATGAGTAAAGTTCCAACCATAAACTTTGGGGTTAAACCAGGTGGGGTAGCTAAAAACCTTATTTGGTTTTTATTCGGTAGATAAGCAGCAGACCAGTATTCTTTATTTCCATCTTTCACATACCCCATTTCAATTAATTTTTGAGCAATAGTTTTTGAAATTGGTGTTAACTCATTTCCATTAAAACTATACCAACCATTCTGTGATAAGAAAATTACTTTATCTTCTAATGCAATAATTTGCCCAGCAGCAATATTGCCAACATCATACTTTGAGCTGGTTAATCTTTTTAACTCGAAATCACCATAAATAGTAAAGAATTTACTTTCTTTAAAAACTACTAACACATCTTGCAAGGCAGCAATTCCTGTTATCTCTTCACCATCACCTCTATCAAAGTATTCATAATTTTCTGCTGGTATAGCTTCAGCATTCCCAATCTTTGAATAAACAACTAAAGATTCTCCATCAGTTTCGGCAGGACAATTAGCATAAAAAACTCTGTCTTTATAAATAGTTAAATATTTAGCTGCTGGCGGAACAAAGTTATCCCAATCTGCCATAATACCTAAATCACTATCTAAAGCATTGTCAACATAATAATTGGTCTCATTATTTACTTCTGTTACAAAAAAGAAATCTACTGGTTCTTCTCCAGTAGCTAAAGCAAAAGTTCTATAAATCTCTATTTTATCTACTTGTGGGTCAGTAGAAGCAGCATAACTTACTTTTATTTTTTTATCAGATACTTCTATTGTATCGGAAATAGGTGAAGGATTACTATATAAATTAAATGAAGATGATTTATAAATATAGATATAAGCATATTTTCCAGTAATAGCTCCAGCCGCATCTTCAGCTAATGTAGGAGCATTTGTGGGTGGCTCAATTCCAACTGAATAAGGAGTCTTATCAACTATTTTTATATTATCATCAGTCCCATTAGAACAATAGCAATTATTCTTATAAGTAATAAAAGACATTCTTTTTTTAGAAAGAGTAAATTCTAAATTAACCCAATCTGCCCCATCATGTAGCCATAATTTATTATTTGTATTACTCAAGTTAACAATAATATAATTACCATAAGAAGAATAGTAATTATATAAATCCATGACTTTTTTATCTTGAAATATATTTATAGAAGCAAACTCAAGTTCTGGAGTAATGCCAACAACATAATAAGGAGAGGCTTCATTGCATATAAGAATTAAGTTTTTTTCTTGCCAGAAACTTAAATGAAATGGGTTATTTAACTGACCTGGCAAACTTCCCTGTCCAGGTTCATAATAGCCAGCATCACTTAAATCAGAATAATTTAATCTTCTAATTTTATGATTATTATATTCACTAACATAAACATAATTGTCAACTTGGAAAATTCCTCTTAAAGTTGGAAGTTCTGTTCTAATTTTAATAAACCCAAAATCGGAAAGTTGATAAACATAAATAGCGTCGCTCATTTCAAGTAATATATAATTATTTTCTGAATCTATCCAACAAGCAATAGGGGCAACTCCAGGATAATGATTTTCAATAAAAGATAAATCTGAAGCAGAATGAACTTTTAATCGCATATTAACATAATCGCAAATATATAATTTGCCATTATAATATCTGATACCATGTGGAACATTAAATTGGTCATCACCGCTACCAGGTGTAGAACCTATTTTTAAGATGAATTCTCCAGCTAAATTAAATTTTTGAATTCTATGATTATATGTATCAGCAACATATAAATATTCTCCATCTGAACAAATAGATGTTTGAGAACTAAATTGCCCATCTCCAGTGCCAGAAGAACCAAAATATGAAAGATATTCTAAAGTTTCAGCGTCAAAAATTGATATTCTGGCATTTGAACAAACATATATTTTTCCATTTACAACACAACTATCATAAGAGCTGGTTGAACCTCCACTTGTGCCAACAAAACAAACTGGTTGTATTCCTTCTTCTAATATCTTTAAGCCGTTTCTTTTTGTTAATCCTTTCTGTGGTGTTAATTCTACATTTAGAGCCGAAGCTAAAGAACGATTATCTAATCCAGTCGGAGAACTGGTTAAATCCAGTCCAAGACTGAAATCGGTAAAGGGTAAAAAACCACCAATATTCATAGGCATTATTCTGTAAGCATCTCCTCATTTTGCGTTTGAACATTATTTAAAAAAATCATAGCAGCTTGTTTGTATTGTTCTTCAAGCCTCATAATATAAACAGGAACATTCTCATCTTTTATCTTTGCTTGAATTATTGTTCTTACAGCTAATAATGGAAAGAGACAATCAGGTAAATTTTCAAAAGTAATTTTAGGTAAATATTTTATTTTAAGATAATCTGCTTTACTTTCCATAGGAACAGGATTAATTTTTATTTTTCCTTCTTCAAATGTCCAGCCAGGCAATTCATTTTTTTCATAATAATCTTCAGCATCTTCAGGAATATAATCAAACCCCTGCATTGGATTATCTTTTATCTTAATAGAAAGAACTTTTAAACAATCAGCAGGTAAATCAATTGTATCATTTCCAGAAGTAATAGATAAATAAGCGGTTTTTTTATAAGTCTTTTTTAAAAGATACCAGAATTCATTAAGCAATAAAATTAATGCTACATCAGTATAAGCATCTATTTCAGGGTCTGTCCAATAAGATGCATAAGGTTCTGCAATTAAACTTCTAACATAAGCCCTAAAATCTTCTCTTGTCATTTTTACCACCAAATCCTTTTCATAGCATTATAGCTAATAGTGGCAGCATCTCTTATCATATCTCTTATTTCTTCATCTGTCTTATTCTGATTTTCTTCATTAGCATTATCTAACATTCTTATCAATTTTTCAGCGGATAAATTACTTAACCATTTCCTTCTACGAAGTGTAGTTAAAGCCCGTTGGTCAAGGTCTCTATATCCAATATCTTTTCCATTACCATCTTCTTTAGCTACCTTCATTACTAAAATACTTTTCTTTCTAAAATCTTCAGAATTTTTTATATCTCTCTTTTCAATATGTGGAGTATTCCACCAGCGTATCATCCATCTATGCAATCTTCCGTCCCATACACAAAAATAATCTTTATCAATAAGTTTAAGTTCTCTAACAAACCAACCAGGAGCTATCATACTTTTCTCCTATAAATAGCGAGAGCAGCCTCTGCCTTATTTCTAAAGCAGAGGCATCTCGCTTAATTAAAAAACAATGTTTATTATTAACTTTTATGCAGTAGTAACACCAGTCATTTTACCATGAGCATTACGGCAATCAGTTCCAAAATTGATGTAGGTCTTGAACCAAGCTTCATAGGCATCGCTTCCAGCAACAGGTTTAATAATTCCACCACCACTATTATCCCAAGTCAAAGGCAGCAATTCGTAGATTTTAAGGTGTGGAGTAGATAATAGATAGATGTATCCAGTAGGGCATTTAGGATGAACCAGGAAGGGTAATTCCAAAGCACCGCCAATATATTTAACAGCTTTCCAACCAGCTTTCAAATCAAGGGTATCAATTTGCCGTAGAGTTTGCATAAGGGTAATTAGTTTATTTCTAACAGCATAACCAGTAATAGCAATATCAACAGGTTCACCAGCACTTACCTGCTCAATTTCATCTAAATTCTGCTGTAAGAGTAATTCAGTAAAAGCACCAGCACTGGTTTTTACATAAGATTGCCATTCAGAAACAGCGGAAGCATCAATCCCCTGAAAAGTTGAACCAGGAGTATTTCCAGCATCAACAATACCATCAATTCCCATCACTTCACCAAGTTTGTCAGCAGTAGCACTATAAACACCAGAACGATAAATAGCATCACCAGCAGTAGCAGCTGCAATATTTGGAGAAACACTTATTGCGGCAGTTCCGGCAGCACCTGGAGTAATACCAGTAATAGTATATTCAGTAGAACCAGTTCCAACAGTAATTACCATTCCTTTTCTAAAAAATTTAGGTATAGGAGTATCACCAGTGATTCCGCCAGGGTCTTTAATTAAAATAAAATCTTGTGATGAAGAAATTGTAGTATGAACTAAACCAAGCACACCTTTTCCACCACACAAAAGCTGTCTATCTAAATCAATAGCAAAAGCAGCGGTATTGCCTTCAATTTCATTAGTTAAAAGGTCAACCCAGCCACCTTTACCCTGCGATGATTTGAGAGCCAAGCCATCAATACCAACTCTACCATAAATCTTTTTTACAGTAATAGAAGCCTGGTCATAAGAAATTCTACGAGGAGTAGGTAAAGTATAAACATCACCCGCTTTTCCACCAACAGCTTCAGAGAAAGTTAACTGCAACGGGATAATAAACTGCTTACCAGCAAAAGCCTGTTTCGGTTTCTTCTGAAATAAATTATATAACGGCGAAATCTTGGGGATTTGCTTTTTCATAACCGGTGCATAAACATCTTTTAATGCATCGCTAACATATTGAAATTCTTGTCCATAATTAGGCATTTTATTCCTCTTCTTTATTTAATCTTTGTAATTCTTTTAAATAGTCCAGAGCCTTTTCGGAGACATTTTCAAAAGTTATATCTTCCGATGAAGGTTTAGACACAATAGGCTTGGACGCCGTGCCAGAAACTTTAACTTTAGGAGTGGATTTTTTTCCAGATTGCTTTGCCAGGTAATTTTTTACAATTTCTTCTTCCATATTTTTTCTAATTTCTGGGTGAGCCTGAAAGATTTTCTTAACAAAGTCTGGAGACCCATAATACTTTTGAGATGCTTCCATAACTTTTTGAACTGGAATTTTTCCCCCAGATAAAAAATGAACAGCTAATACTTCTTCAACATTTGCTAATGGATAGTCTTCTTTCAAACTCTCAATTTCCTTAAGCAAAGCCTCCTGTTCCTTCTGTGTTTGAGTGGATTGGTATTCAGAAGTTAATGAATTTACCTTTTCACTCAACTGCTTCAGAGTAGTTTTTAGAGCAGCTACTTGAGGGTCATCAAATTCAGAAACTTCAAACATATCATCAGAAAATTGTGCAGAAATATCTGCAGTTTTCTCTTTCTGTTTGCCACCTTCCTGTTGATTCCTCTGTAAATACTCTACGGCTTGCTCTAAAGCTTGCATACGAGAAGAAACAGCTTCCCTTTCTTTGGCAAGTTCGTCCATTGCCTGATAAAATCTTAATCCTTTTTGGAGTAAAGATTTTAATTCATTTTCAGAAAAATCTTCAATTTTTACTTCTAATCCTTTTGATTTAAGGGTTTCATCTTTATTGATAGCATTAAGAATTCCTTTAAGTTCTTCTTTTATTTCTTTCTTCTTTTCTGTTTCTTTTTCTTCTTTTCCATTTTCTTCTTCTTTTTTTTCAACTATTTCTTTTTTGTCTTCTTTTTCAATATTATCTACAATATTATTAAGTTCAGATTCATCAATATCTTCTAATGGATTTTCTTCTTCTTCTTTTACTAATTCTTCACCAAGTCCAGAAAAATCGATATCAGGAAAATCATCTTCAGTTAAAGAATCAAAATCCTTTTCTTCAATGTCTTCTTTACTCATAATTAATACTCCTCACCATATTCAGTGCTTCCTTCAATACCAGGAACAGCTTGCCCAGCAGCTGGGGGCTGACCTGTTATTTCTTCAGAAGTTGGCTGTTGCGTAGGAGCAGACTGCCCTTGCTGTTTATTTGGCATTGAGGGCATGGCCTGCTGCTGTTGTGCAGCCTGTAATTTTTGCAGATGAGCTTGAATATGTAATTCAAGAACACCTTTCTGCAAAGAATTATATTTTTCAAATTTATTTGATAATCTATCTCTCAAATGTATTTTTAAATGGGTTACATCATCATCAAGTATGTAAAGCATTTTTATAGCATCTTGTTCAGTCAAAACAAGCCCAGCTTCAATTTTTTGATTTTCTTCAATAGCTTTCTTTTCATGAATAAGTTCATCTTCATAAATTCTTTTTGCTTCACCAAACTCTAACAATTCAAGAATTGTTTTTGGGTCTTGTATTAATCCCATTTCAGCTATTCTTATAATCCATTCTGTTCTTAATGCCCTACTTTTTGGTAAACTAACATTTGTAGAAACAAAGACATCTGTATTATCTCTCAAATCAGCATTTCTAAACTGAATAACAGAATTCTCTTTATCTCTTCCAACCATTTTTAAAATACGAGGTTCATTATAATTTTCTTGAACTAATCGAAGTAAATAACTCCAGGCAGGAGAAAACACACTTTCATCTACTTCTTTAATTAATGGGTCAAGCAAACTATCATCTTGTTCAAGAAGTAAATTAACAAGAACTCCAGAAGCATGAGAAGCTCTTTCTGGTAATCTACCAAAGCTAACCTCATGCACTCCAGAAACATTTTCCATTTCCCTTTCCAATTCTTGTTTAAATGCCATAGCAATTGGAGAAGAAGCATCGAGTTTTAGCTGAGTAGGATTACCATATTGAGGATTATAATCAATTGCTACAACAGAACCATCATCGAATATTTGCTTTTTATTAAGCAAAGAACCGACAGGTGTCATTACTTTTATTTTAGATGCCCGTTCAATTGTAGAACTTAAATTGCTAACAAACCTATTATATTCTTTTTGAATTGGTAATAAATCTTTAAAGATACTTGTATTTAATGCAATCCCTTTTTCATGAAGTTCAAAAGGAATTAATTTATCTTCATAAGCAAAAAATGGAATAGAACCATCTTCATTTATTCCATACTCTAATACTTGCTTACCACCAACTATTATAAAAATTTTTCTTGTCCATAACTCATATCTAAAACAGCTATCTTCTTTTTGTGTAGAACCAATTCCGCCGACACCAAGTGTATCTGTTTCATCTCTGGTTATATCGAATGGTTGAGAATATAAAATATCAAGTGAAGTATCTTCTTCAATAGCTAATGTCTCTGCATCAATACCATAAGCTTCTGCTAAATTGTTTCTATCTACAATTTCTCCAAAAAGAAACCATCTCCATTTTTCAGGAGAAGAAAATAGTGGGTCATGTCTATAATTGAATGGAGAAACAACTTCCATTCCAACATCACCAATAGCTTTTATAATATTAATTCGTTCTTCATCAGTTTCTTCATCAACAACTCTTTCATAAGAAACAATTCCTTCTTTAGTCTCATCCCAAAATACTCTTATACAAGCTCTTCCTAAAGTTAATAACCATGAAAAGAAATCTTTTCTTATTCTATGAAATCTAATTGTATTACTTAATGCTTCCAGTAATTGGTCTCCAAGTTTAGCAGCATTTATATCTTCATACTCTCTTGTGTTAGGAATAACACCAAGCTCTGGAACAGTGGTTTTTATTTTAGCCAACATTTGACGCAAAATAGGTTTTAATCTATTCACAGTTATTTTTCTTTTGATATAAGGAACAGGTTGAAGTTCTTTTTTAACAGTGTTATAATCAATATATTGATATCCAGCTATCCAAGTTAAAATCTTTTTCCATTTAGGAAAATTGTAAACTACATCTGGATGATTTGTCCAATATTCTTCAACTCTATTGATTACAAAAGCTTTATCATCATCTGATAATTCTTTTCCAGAAACAATTTTATTTTCTATTTCAACAAAATTTTCAGCCATTTTATTATCCTTCTATCTTTTCTTCTGTCAATAGTTCTGGTGTCCAATCTTCCTCAAATTGTTTTAGCATTTTTTCCATAGAACTATCTATTTTTGTAGAATGAAGTTCAGGCTTTATTTCACTTATGTCTGATTTATTAGTAAATAACATAATTTTTTCTATTAGAAGTTTTTTCTCTTTATAGTTTATTATTTGTAAGACAACTATAATAATTAAAAGAAAGAAAATTAGATATATCATTTTAATCTATTTCTCCTAATAAATTAGATTGGTCATAAGTTCCTTGCAATGTTTGCTCCCAAAATTCTTTTTCCAATTCTTCTGAAGTTTTGTGCCTATCATCTAATACCTTTGCTTGTGGTATCTTTTCTGGAAAAACAGCAACATCAAGAATATAAGCTAAAGCATCAGCAAGGTCATCATGAATAGTTTTTCCAAAACGCAGTAACTCATCAAGTAAGGCATCCATTCCAGTTGGAGCAAATAAAAGATTTCCAGACTCAACCCAGCCTTGTAAATTTCTTACTCGTAATTCTTTTGGTCTATTTTTATGCTTCAATGGAAACAAAATATTAGCAATAGATGAACAATACTGATGACTTCCAGTAGCTACTCTATTCATTCTAATCATTTGTGGAGCTAAAAAATTTACCAAATCTCTATAAATTTCAAACTTTCCTTCTTCAATACCTATCATAATTGGTTGATAATAAGATGCTATTTCAATTAACCATTCAACAACTTTCATATCAGATATTTTTTTTCTTTGAGCAAATATAACATAAAGTTTTTTATCACATCCAGCATCAACTACAACCAACCCAGAATTATCGCTCCCAGCTGTTTCTTTACCAGCAGGGTCAAGGAGTAGATATGTTAAACGAGATTCTGGTAATTCCCCTCTTCTCCAATGCTGTATCCAACTCTGTTTGATAAAATTTTGCTGCATAGAAAATGGGTCATTAAGCATCTGACCATCAAAAAATTCAGCCTGCTCTTTTTGAATCTTTTTTAATTTTTCTTCTGGAAATAATATAGGAAATGTTGACCCCTTCTCATTTACTGGGTCTTGCCAGCAACCATATCGTAGATAATGGTATTCGTCTTTATGGAGTTCGGTAAATGGATATTTTCTATGTTCTTTAAAAGCAGCCTCATCTAAATCAAAAAATTCTTTAAGAATATATCCATATAAATCATCAGTAAACCAACGAGTCCCTAAATCGATTTCTGTTCCCCAAGATTCAAGCAATGAACGAGCAAGCTTCCACCAATCAATTACTTTAGTTATCTGTTCTTTTGTTCCTGAATTTTCTCTATTTACCAAGTCATCATTTATCATTAAAGTATAATGTTTTGAGACAAGGTTTCCCTCAACAGAACCAGTTTCAACTAATGTTTTTCCTAATTGTATCTCATTAATTGTCCATCTCTCTGCTTCTTTTGATGGTTCTCTTGGTATTTCTAAAAACAATGAACGCAAAAGCTCATTGAATTCAAAATTATATTTTATTTTATTCAAAAACATTTGAGCATTGGTTAAAGTAGCATTGGAAATCAGAATAGTGTCTCCAGTTTTATTAACTAAATTATTCAATATTCTTTGTATAGTATATCCTACTGTAATGATATAGCTTTTAATCCAAGCTCTTGGGCATAGAATTAAAAGCCTTTGTTCTGGTTTAGTGTTTTTTTGAACAAAATCAGTTATGTGTTTGTGTGTTGGTTTATATAAATCTTTATAACCAGGAGTTGGAGATTCAACTGTCTGTAAGACAACTCTACATAAAAAATATAAATCAGTTAAGCATTTCTCCCGCCACCAATCTATATTTTTTAAATCACTAACAGCCATTACTATCCTTGTCTCTTTTTCTTTTCTTCTGCTGATAGAAACAAGCCTCTCTCATTGGCTTCTTTCTGGAGTTTAGCTAATTCAGTGGTTAAGGTATCATATAAATCAGATTCAATATCTACCTTGTTTATTTCCTTTCTAAGTTTAATTAGCTCTGCTTTTAATTTATTGTCTTTCCATTTTTTTCTATCTTTAAGCTCTTCTTCATCATAAGGATAATGCAATTTTCCATGCTCTTCTTTTTTCTTCTTTATAGCTTCTTTTACAACTTCCCCTGCTTTACCAAAAATATCTCTCCCATACCTATCTTCAGGCATGTTTTTCTCCTTCCATTTCTTCTTTTTGCAGAACAGGTAATTGTTTTACTTCTTCAACATCAATTACCTCTGCATCAACTAATGCTTTAGTAAGTTCTGGGGTGATAACAATTGTAATCTGATTAGGTTTCATGTTATCCCCAAACTCATTACCACCACCTTCAAAACCAGCCAGCTTTAAGCATCTATCTAAATATATGCCCCGATTAAAATAATCTGGGTCAGAATCTTGGATTAAAGTTCCTTTAGCAGAAAATCTTTTAGGATGGGTAGCATCTAATCCTTCTCTTAATTTTTTAGCAATAAGTTCAGTAGTTATTCCTTCTTTTTCAAGGCATTTTAAGATTGCTTCTCTTACAGCTTCTTTTCTCATTAAGACAGAGCCATAGCATCTGTCAGCAAATCCAGCAGAAAGAGCTGATTGAGTAATATTTCCTGTTTGAACTACTTTCTTTACAAATCTCTTTTCTCTGGCTGTAAGGAGATTCTTTGGTTTTGATTTAATGTATTTTCTTTTTTTAGTCTTAGGTTCTTCTGTCATATAATTTTTCTAATTAGCACCACTGCCCCCACCTGCAAGTGGCTATCCCGCCTGTCTTACAAACTATGCGTCTATACGCACAGGCACTTACCCCTGCTCTCCCATTATATATATTATAACATATTTTTTCACTTTTGTCAAGTCTTTTTAGGAATTAAAATAAAGTTTATTAAGAATTGCATTTATTATTCCAACATCTATACCTTGATAAAACTCTTTTTTTTCATCGTCAGATAAAAGATTGACGGTTGATAAAACTTCATTATAGATATGCTTTCTTAATTCAATAGCCATCTCATTAGTAAAATATTTTTTAGTTGTATTATAACCTATATCAAAACCAGCATTAAATAAATCACTTTTTTTGCTCATCTTATTGTTCCTTTTTTGTGTTCAATCGACTACTTTTTGTATTCATTAAAAACAATTCTTTTTCACCAGCTCTTCTCATTATAAGACCATTAAGCTTTTTTCCATTAGACCAGACCCATTTCATAAATTCATCAGCTACTACAACGCTTGGCTCTTCAGCATTTAATTTTTTAAGAAGAGTAGATTTTTTAAAATTGTCGATGCCAACATTATAAACGAAATCATATAGAGCAGTTAATTGGTAATCGGTTAGCCTATTATAAACACTCTTGTTAGTTATCGCATTTTTAATTTGATTTACAACCTCTCTTAAATCATTCTTCAATAACTTAAGTCCTTCTTGCTTGCTTAAAGGAACTGAGAAAGATTCTCCTTCCTTAACACGATGACCATACCCAATTGTTTTATAGCCACCAGGACAATAATAGATGTGGTCTCTAAATCCTTCAAATTCCATAATAACTTCCAGAGCCATCAGGAAAGCCATTTCCTCTTTTTTGGATATGTCAGGTTTTTTTGTCATTTTTATCAACATATTTTTGGCAGGAAGGGCAATCTATTAAATTGCCATCCTGAGAAACAATATAGCCAGACCCACAACAGACAGTGCAAACACCAGACACCACCCTACTTTCTGGCCGTTGATATTCAATTAATGTTTTCAAAGCATTATCAAGCTGCTTATCTTTCTTCTTGACTGAGCAATAAAGAGCAATTTCATTAATAAGTTTTAATAAAAAATAAATGCTGCCCAAAATAAGAAAAACAATAAATAAACCTTTCATTGTTATAGCCCTCCTATAAGCATTCCGCCGCCTATTCCAGCCAAAAATAGAAGAGCAGAAGACCACTTACTTTTTTTCTTCTGAGAAGATAGCTTCTTCTCATAATCAAGAATAAGAGAGTTCATTACATTCTTTTCTTGAATCCAAAGAGTGTTTTCTTTCTTCCATATTTTTTCTTTGCCTTCCCAAGTAGATATCTGAAAAGTTAAGTTAGCAATCTGATTTTCTTGAATTCTTATTTTCTCTTCAAGCTTTGGAATAGTAACTAAACTAAACTCTCTCCATTGAAGGAGTTTAGAAGCAGTCTTTTGAGCAGCTACCAGACTAAACACGAACCCAGACTCTGTTTGAGTTACTCCACTATCCTCAATAACATTTTGAATGTTTGTAACTAATTCATTGGGTGGCATTACGGCAACTTGCAATTCAATGTCTTTTAATTTAGCATTGCTCTCCTTAAGAGCAGCATCTACAAGCTCTTTCTGTTTTTCAAGTTCAGCAAACCTTTTTCTGTAATCAGCATTAATTTTATCAAGCAATTGAAACTGTGTTGTTAGCTGGTAAGCCTCAAGTTCAAGTGAGGCTATTGTGTCTTTAGCTTCTTTAACTTTCTGCTGAAGCTTTATATCTTGCCTTTTTGTATAGATAGCAAAAACTAATAAGACAATAGAAACAATGACCAAAATTATAATTAGTGTATTTTTCATTGGTTAGCCTTCGAAGAAGGATGATAAATATCATAGATTTTGGAAGCAATTAGCCACATAGGAAAGCCATAAAGAACCAGAGCTTTCAGTGAGAAGATATCATTGGCCCAGAGAAAGGCCGCTACCAGAACGACAGCGACAATAATCGCAGCCAGAAAATTCAGAATTTTTTTCAGCCTGGTATCTGCCGATTTCCAGAGAGTCTTCAGCAGTTCCGTCAAGGCCTGGACGCCAGCGGCCCCGCCTACCCAGACAAGAAGCATTTCAAATATTTCTGGCTTGAACATTATTTCTTCCACACTGATTTAAGGTTTTTAATAGCATCAATGAAAACCCCAAAGAGAAAGAATGCAGCCCCTTCCCACCATTTAATACTTCTGGAATTCATCTCCAAAATTAGGAGTGTAAGGTTTTCAAACATATAGCCTAAGAAAAGAATCATGATAAAATAAGATAGCATGTTACACCTCGCCACATAGTTTCATATAATCTCTGTAGTTAATAACCACAGATATTCTCTATCTCTTAAACTTTATTTTTTATGTCTCTTATTATAGTTATGAATATACAGACTAAGAAGAGTTAAAACCATAATTATAGCAGTAATATTTAAAGCAACATCAGAGTAATACTTACCAATAACAGCAAAGTAATACATACCACCAGCCCAGAGAGCAAAGAGCAGGAATAGAATTACTTCCCATAAGCTAATCTTATGCTTATTTATACTCTCTTCTCCCACTATAACTATATTATAACACATTTTTCTTGTTTTGTCAAGTGGTGTCTTACAAATTTTTACAGGTTATGTCAAGAATAAATCCCAAATTAGTTAAACCATTTAGGAATTAATTCCTAATTAGCAATTTATTCATAGTGTGAATAAAATTTATTCATGCTAAAATGAATTAGACTACATCCGCTAATCACGATTTGCAAAACAAATCGTTAAATCACGAAGATGATTTAGACTACAACACGAAAATTACAACATTGACTACAACAGGAAAGTCGAATTATGTTCGACATATACTGCAAAATTTGAAAAGTGTCGAGTATAGAATACTTATCATGAGTAGTCTACTTAAGAGTAGTCTTTTAATCTTCAGCCCCCAGATTTTCTTAACCGAAATTTCATTTAAAGTCTGAAATTTCTCAATAGAAATATAGTGTAGGTGTGTAGATGATGATTCAGCCTGGCTTTTAAAAAATTTACCTCAACGGGTGATGCCCCCTTTCAATTCCTACTATTCTGATAGGAATAATATAATATCCTTTGGATTATGCTTGGCTCTATTTTTAATTCCTATTAAATCGATAGGATTAATGTATATTATAGCTGGCTCTTAAATAAATCCGAGTAAAGCTATAGGATTAATATATTATACTTTACTATGATTTAAATCCTAGTATTTCTATAGGATTAATTCGAGCTTGCATAAAATTAGTTAGCATAGCTAACTATTAGCATTGACAAGTAAATAGGAATAAGCAATGGTAAAAAGAAAAAAGAAAGATAAGAAAGATATTAATAATAGAAAGAAAAGAAAGATAAAAAGAAAAAGATACTATGCTATCTATATAGATACTATGCTATCTATACTATGTTATCTATTACTATGCTATATATATATCTTTATATCTATATATCTATATAGCTATATAGATATAATAACATTGTATTTTTTCATACTAAAAAATAACGGACATATAAAAAAATAGCCAGGTTTTTTAGACCTGGCTATTTTTCTTTTTTCTGTTAGCTTATAATTTATTAGCTTTCTGAAGTCCATAAAACAATAATGCTAACCTGGCAGAAGTCATTGACTTATCTGGCACATTAACAACTGGACAACCTTTTAAATTTTTTCTATCCATTGCCTTAAACCTGGCATGATTGCGCGGTTGAAAAACTATACTGCCTATCTGGACAGTTCCAAATTCAGATGATAAAATATAAGCTTTCATTTTTAATCTCCTATCTGATTAAATTCCTTAAACTATAAGCTGTCTTTTCAAAAATAACAGCTGCTTTTTCCCAGATTTCAGCTCCGACCTCATCTTGCCAGTTTGCCCTTAAATGGTCAGCTTTTTCATAACAAATTTCACTCATCAGTTCTGCAACTGTGATAGCACCCAGAGATAGTCCAGAACTATCAACTATAATTTCCAGCCTATCCTTTAATTCTTCCCAGCTATTGTTTGGCGGGTTAATGTGTGTAAATTCTTTAATGTCTTTCATTTTTATACTCCTTATCCAAAGATTTCCTCAATTAAATTGCTAATCATATCATCCACCCCGTCCCTTATGTCCTGCTCTAATAATGCATCTAAGGACAAAACCTTTTCTTCAATTCCTTCTTCTTCATTAATGCTAAAGCTATCATCGTTGTAATAATCAATGTCAAAGCTTTCTTGTTTTTTATTACTCATTTTTTTTCTCCTTTTAATAAGTAACAATAGTGGGGTTGCTTGAATAAACTTGTTCTATTACTTCATTAAAATTAACTTTTTCTGGCACATTCCCTGATTCGATAGTTTCAATCGGTTCGATAGTTTCTATAATATATCTTTTACCATTTTTTAAGATACTTTCTGTTTTGTAAACGTCCAGGTAAACATAGTCAACAGATTGCACACCAAAGCTAATATAATCCTGCAACGGTTCTTTCTTAATCTCTTCTAATCCTTTATCATCCGTATTAATAACTAAACCAGTCCAGCCAACTTGATTATACCAGTTAGTAACAACCATAAATCCGTTTAATTCATAACTTACTTTTTTTTCAACCTTTTCTTTTTTCATTTTTAAACTCCTATTAAAAATTTTTCCCTTGCCATAGCACTAAAATTTTTAGTGCCAGCCAGTAAACTTTTTGTTTTAGTTTTTTCTTTTTTCTTATCTCCTTTCTTTAAAATTTTTTCTTTCATTATTTTATGCCTATCTTTTTAATTTTTCTAAAAATACTTACTCTCTCTTTACAAAAACTTTTTGTCCATGCTTTCCACATGCCAGGCGGGCAGATATAACTGTGTAAACAGCTTATTAAATATTTTTCTGAAAAATATTTTTCTGGACATAACCTTTTAGCAATTCGACTTGCCATCAGTTCAGATTCAATTAATCTATTAGTATTTTTTATAGTATCATACCATTTGCAATCAAACTTTTCTTTCAGAATTAAATGGCTTAGTTCATGATAAAAACAATTAATAAAATTGTTTTTAGACATTGAGTAATCGATATAAATTGTGTTAGTTTGTCTGTCTGAGTAAGCTATATTTTTTTGGTAAGAGTATTTAACAACAACAATCATTTTATTATCCTATAATATTATCTAACCATATTTTAAATTTGCTTACTAAAAACAAAAATCTTAAAAACAACTTTAGAAAAATATTTTTTTGATAGCTATAAAAATCAAAGTAAGTTTTTAATTTTTCAATGGCTATTTTTTCATTCCAGTATTTATCTAAACAGATTTTTTTAGCTGTTACCCATGCCATAGTTTCTATTGCTAAGGTATTAATTACTTCATTTTTAAAAAATCTTTTCTTTAAAAATAAATGGCTTATTTCATGGCTTAAAGTTAAAATCATATCGGATTTTTCTTGCTTACAAAAAATATAAATAGTATTATTTTTTTCTTCAGCGTAACTTATTCCTGCTTTACTTGGTATTACTGTTAGAATCATTTTCCGCCATCCTATGATACCATCTAATCATATTTTAAAATCCTTGTCAAGCTTTTTTTATAATTTTATCTTATTTATTATCAATAACTTACAAAAAATTTAATCCGACTAATTTAATAGGATTTATTTTTAATCTTACTAATTTTATCGGATTAATATAATTAATGTTAACGTTAACAAAAAAGATTTAATTTTTTCCACTCTTTCTATTTTTTCTATCCATTCTATCTATTTTTAGCTATTTTTTACTGACTACTTTTTGTGCATATTGCCATTTTTAGCGTTTAAAAGCTCGTAGAGCAAAAAAGATTTTTTCCACGTAGTCTAACTATGGACGGACAGAATTAGTGGCTCTACAGCGATTGTAGAACGTTTTTTTTCAAGAAAAAGTAAAAAATTTATGTCCGCCTGGTATTTGGAACGTTCGCCATATGGCTATATAGTTAGCATGAATTGATTTATATAGCTATATAGCTATATATAGGTATATAAGTATAAAAGTATAAATTATTGTTTCTTTCCTATATATAAAAGAAAGAAACAATAATTTATTTATCTATATAAAAAACAATGCTAATAAATATTATTAATCCTATAGAATTAATAGGATTTAAGTATAGACAAAAATATAAAAATATGATATAATTAGTATAATGAAAAACAGAATAAATCAGTAAGGCAATGTGAGCAGATTAAAAACTATGATAAACATTATAAAAGAAAAATTAATAAAAAGCCAAAACAAGGCTTGTAAAGCCAAAAAAGGCTTGACAAGTCATAAAAAATATGCTATAATGGACTTATAAAATGAAAAATAAAGGAGATTTAAAATGAAAATTAAAACAATCAATGAAGGAAAAGAGAGATTAACAGAGCTTTTAACAAGGGCTGAAAAAGAAGGAAAAGACATTAAAGAGCAGGACGAGCTGATAGACGAAATACAAGAAAAAATTAACAAGCTTGAATTAGTAGAAAATGGAGCAGACAAGGAAATAGAAAGGCTTTTTGACGAATTTTTAGATGATTCTAATCTTCTTTGTCAAATCGGAGAATTAAGTTATCTGCCTTCTGAAGTCTTAAAAGCAGTTGACCCTATAGCTTACGACGTAGAACTTACTAACTTTAGTAGTAGTTATATTGACGAGCAGTTAGAGGAGCTGGACGATATGTTAGACGAACTGGAAATAAACTTTGATAACGAATAAATTTTAATATAAAGGAGACAAACTATGTTTAAGGTCTATTTTGATGAATTAGCTATTATTGACCAGGACGGAAAGAGATTAAATTTTTCGACAATGCTATCTTTACTACAAACTTTAGGTGGATTAGTTGCTGATGATAAAAAAATGTATAAAAGAGTAAAGCAATTAATTAAAGAAGAAGAAAGAAAAAATAAAAACAAAAAAGTCTAAAATTTTAATTAAAAAGGAGACATAAAATGAAACGAGCAAAATTAGGAAAACAATTCTGGATAGAAAGAAGGAACGAAAAAAAATATTTAATGGCTGGTATAGGATATCGTGATAAATTTCCAGGTAGAATAATTAAAAAATTAGTAGAGTTATATTTTTATGATTATAAAATTAAGCCTTCTCAAATTATAGCAGAAAAAACATTCTGGGATAAAACAGAGTTTGAAGCATTAAAAAAACTTGGTTTTGATGCTTATGATACAAAAAACTTTCCATTAGAAAAGTAAACTACTTGTTAAAGTCTAAATGAAAAAAATAAAAAAATGATTGTAGTAATACAAAACATAGAGAGACCAGAAACATCTTTTGTTGATACCAGATATAAAGAAATCTGGATTGACTATGGAATGTCAAAAGAAAAACTGATTTCATCTTTCTTTCACGAAATCGGACATTTAATAACTCGACAGAAGCTAAAGGCTAAAGAAACAGATGAAAATAAAAACACTAACAAACTACTTGCTGATGAACTGTTAGCCTGGAGAATAGCTAAGCGATTGTGTCCTGAAGAGTATTTTTCTGAAGAGTTTGCTATTGAATGTCTTGGAACTTATATTTGCCCGCCTTTTATGTGGAAAATGTGGAGTAAAGAAAAGTGTATAAAAAGAATAAATTTATATAATAGACTACAAAAGATAGGAATAAGATAACAGAATAAAGAATGAATTATAAAAAGAGACATAACTATTTAGTTTTTCAAGTTGCTAAACCACTGCTTGAAAAGGCTGGGTATTCTGTTTATTGTGTTAAGTCTTATGCCATAAAAACAAAGCGAGGCTGGAGAAGTAAAGGAGAGGATATTTTTGGAGCTGATATAATTGCTGTTAGCAAAAATGATGTTAGGTTTATTCAGATAACAACTAATAAAGATTTACAAAAAAGAGTAAGAGAGTTTAATAAATATTGCTTTCCAGAAAACGAGGCTTGTAAAGCTGAGGTTTGGCTTGCCAAGAAAATAAAAGGTAACTGGATTTTTAAAAAAGGGATATACAGCAAAGCAAAACAAAAGATAATTTTTGATAAAGGCTTGACAAGCAAGACAAAAAGTGATATAATTTAGGTATGATGAAAAAAGAGGAAGAAAATGAATAATGTATGCAAAGAATGTAAGTTCTGGAAGGAAGAAGAAAATGGGTGGGGATATTGCAAAATGGGTGAGAGTAAGGATGGGGAGAAGATGATTAAAGAATCTAAATTTTATGCTTCAGATGCTGAATCATATCACGCATGGCTAATGACAAAAAATGATTTCTGGTGTTGTATGTTTGAAGAGAAAAATAAAAGGAGAGAAAAAATAAACGGAACGGAGGTTTATCATGGAATCTATTATCGTCAGGTCATTCAACAGGCACGGCAGGGCTTTGGGCAATCCAAACGATGAGGAAAAATTTGAGGTTGCCGCCGAGCTCAGGATTTACCCTCGCACCTCAAGTGGCTGTTACAATCAAGAGGTCGGGTCAAAGCTTGCTAAGTGTGGCTTCACTGACTGGTCCGAGATTGAGCAGTCGAGCGGCTCAATATATCTCAGAAAGGTTGAAACAAAATATTTCAGTCCAGAAGCAACGATTGCTGAGGTATTTGCTGAGTTCAAAAAAAAAGAAGAAGAATACCAAACCCGTTTCAGCCAGCTGATGGATACGGCGGTTATTCTTGAGCGGTTCATCAAGCTGAACCAGGAGGGCAAAAATGAGTGAGCTACAAGAACTAAAAGTTCCGAGTCAGACAGAGCTGGCCGTCGTCAACATTATTGAGATGGAGAAAGAAAAATGAAGGTTTGCGAGCTTTGTCATGGGCGAGGAGTTATCAATAAAATTAAGCCGCCTGATTTTACTAAGGCCTTAGTCGGGCCTTCGAAGGCACTACCCGATGAAAACGATTTTCCTAAAATATATCAAGACTTCTGCCCTGTCTGCCACGGGGCTGGACATGTGGATGGTAGCGCCGCATTTGTTGAAAACCATGATTACAATGTGGTTCAATAGGTGGGAAGAGGCTCTATAAGAGGAGAGAAAAAATGCTAACAAGAAAACCAGACAATTCTTTAACTTACGGAAATGTTCCAGATGATTTCCTCTGTCCAGAGGATTGTCCCCGTATTGAAGAGTGCCTGGAGAGTGGTGAAGCCTGTCTGGATTGTGATTATTTTGACTATCAGTATGATGAGAAGATGAGTCGAGCCGATGAGAAGTATGATGCGTGGGTAGATGCTCATCTGGATGATGATAAAGAGACTTGACAAAGCCTATAAAAAATGATATAATATAGTTATATAGGTTAAAAAGGAGAAATAAATGCACTTGATAACTTGTTATTTAGGAGATGATAAAAGCATAGATGTGTATTATGAGATACCAATTTATCTTACATTAGAGCATGATTGTTTAGTAGAAGAGTTATTAAAAGACCTTGACTTGAAAAATAAAGGTATTGGGTTAGGCTCTTTGGAAAAAGGTATTGTTAAAAAAGTAAGAAGGAGTTATCCATTCAATACTTCTATTGGAGAAATAGCTAAAGAATATGTTATAGAACGAAACGAAATAAATAAAAAGTTTAAAGAAAAATTTGCTGAATTAGAAAAACTAAAAAGAGATATGAAGTTGGTTTCTTTATTATATGAAAAAGAAAATAAAATTTTAGAAAAGGAGTAAAAAATGCCTTATATTAGTCAGCAAAAAAGAGAAAACATTGATTTATTCATTGACGATTTAATTGAGGAGCTTGAAACAAAAAGTTTTCTAATTGGAGATTTAGCTTATATTCTTTATAGAATTTGTTTAGGATACCTCAATGATTATGAAGGACACTTTTCAGTATATAATTCTGTTATAGGAGTGCTTGAATCTGTTAAACTTGAATTATATAGGAAAAGAGTTGCTCCCTATGAGGATACAAAAATTATAGAAAATGGTGCTATATATAGCACCAAAGAAAAGAATGAAATAGCAAATAAGATGACTGAAGCTGTTGAGGCTGATGCATTAGATTATTATATGCATTTACCATACAAAATAAATATCGAATTTCATAATGATGGTCAATATTTTACTGCTTGGTTGCCAGAATTAGGGACAAGTGAGTTTGGGTTTAAAAATGTTTGTGGGCATGGTAGAACAGTAGAAGAAGCATTAGCAGATTTAAAAAAAGCTAAAGAAGAATGGTTTAAAGAATGTTTGGCTTCAGGAATAGAAATTCCTGAACCTAACGAACAAATTTAAATAAAGGAGAAAAGTAAAATGGAAAAAAAGAAAGTCAATTCAAAGGCAAAGAAAGAAAAGGAAAAAGAATTGGAAGAAGAGTTAGAAGAAGATGAAGAATTAGAAACTGATGAGTATGAAGAGGAAGAAGAAGATGATGATGGTGACAATAACAAATTTAAAAAGATGTCAATATCTATTATCTGGAAGAATTTTTCACAGAAAACTAAGAAGAACTACTGGGTGTTCGTAACCGATAACAACGATAGGATGGCATGTTTTAATCCTGATGTTTTGAAGAAGTTGAGCTTATCACTTGAAGACAAGATGATTAAATTTGAGTTTCCTCAAACCATGCTACTTAAGATTAAAGAAGCTAATGGGTCTAAAACGATTCAAGATGCTAAATCTGGACAGCTTATTCAAAAACCTATAAGAAAAAACTATCAGGAAAAAGGTAGTCAATATGCACCACCTAAAAAGAATGATACTGAAATTTTGAGAATGAGTGTTCTGCGAACTGCTGTTGAATTTTTAGCTGGTAAAAAAAGTAGCAATTTAAAAGAACTGCAAAAATTAACTAATCTGTTTGCTGAGTATGTTAAAACTGGTGAATGGAAATAATTTAGAAAAGGAGAATAAAAATGGAAAAAAATGATGCAAAATATTTGTTTCTTGAACTTACTGACAAAACCTTTATTATCATTGAGAACTCTCCTGCCTGGGTCTATACAGAATTAAGCAATAGCACTATAATTCCTGTGTCTGTTATTGATTCTGAGACTGAGATTAGAAAGAATGGCTGGGTGAATTTACACTATGTAAAAACAGTATTTGAAATGACACAAGAAGATTTTGAGATGTTTAAAGAATATCATACATCACAAAAATTGAAAAATATTTTTGATAAAGAAAAAGAAAGGACTAACTAAAATGCTGAAAGGATTTTATTGTCCCCAGGACAAAGAACCTTCAGAATTCCCAGACTTTAAGAAATGTTTAAATTGTAAAAGCCAGTGCTTACCAATAACTGTTATTGATGCTTTATTCAGCGAACGAAATTTAGAACCAGGTGTTTATCATGTCACTGAACTGACAAAGCCTGTAAGGATTATTTATCTCCAAAGAAAGCATGACTATTACACTACCATAAACGGAGTAATAAATACCACAATCGGAACTGCTTATCATAACTTCTTACTTTCAAGAAGAGATAAATATAAAGGAAAATTTATATTTGAACCAGACACAAGCTTTGAGGTAAGCATTGGTGGTTTGAAGCTGACAGGAACTCCAGATTTGTATGATGTAGAAAACAAAACAATCTATGATTACAAGATAATAAAGTTGTATGAAGCAGAAAGGATGTTGAAAGGGCAAGGTCTTGATGATTATATTCACCAGCTTAACATTTACAAAACATATAAATTTCCAGAAGCAAAGAAACTGATTCTTATACCAGTAGTAAAAGATTTTACTGCTAATAGTGTTTATACATCATCTATTCAAACACCTATTTTTAAGCTTCCTATTCCTATTCTTCCAACTGAAAGTGTTAAAAGGTTTGTAGAGAACAGGATAAAATTGCTGGATGATGTTATTAACGAGAGAGTTCCATGCCCTAAATGCACTGATAAAGAAACCTGGGGAGAGAAAAGATGCTTAAATTACTGTGATGTGGCCAGCCAGTGTGGCTATATAAAATCAAACAATAAGAAAGAAAAAGAAAATGAAAATAAAAGAAATAAAAAATCTAAAATCATTATTAAGACCACTAAAGGCAATGAGAGCTAAATGTCTTGATTGCTGTGGTGGGGCAAAGCAAGAAGTTAAACTGTGTGAAATTACTGACTGCCCTCTCTGGCCATATAGATTTGGAAAAAGACCACGAAAAACGAGCAAGAATGATGTGTAGAATAGGTGTTTTTCTTGTAAAATCGCTACTTTTATTGATTGAAACTTTTAAAAGTAAGGTAGGTGCGTATAAACCCTTAGGGAGATTGTCATGAATACAATAAAATCATGGATTGATACGAATGAAATGCATAAGTTTTGCCAGATTTGTAGAAAAGAAACTAATGCTCCTTGTTGCTATTCAATGGAGTGTCCTCTTAAGCTATTTAGTCAAGCTGTATATTTAGCGTCAAGCAAAAATTTAACAATCAGAGAGGCAAGTAAATTGACTTTGAGAAGAGAAAAATAAAAATGAAAGAGATAAAAAAGTATATTGATAGAGGATGGGTAGTGATACCCATTAGCACAAACAGTAAAGTTTGCACAATAAAATGGAAGCAGTATCAGGACGAAAAGCCAAGAAAAAAAGAAATGCTTGAGTGGATTAAGAATAATGGTGAAGACGGTAATGTTGGTGTCATAACTGGTGAAGTATCTGGGATAACGGTTATAGATGTAGATAGTAAAGAGGCTGTTGATAAGATAACTTCTATGCTATCTGATGATGATGAGTGTGGGCTGGTTGTAACGCCAAGAGGTGGACAGCATTTTTATTTTTCTTACACACCAGAACTTAGAACAACCACTAATAGAAATCTAAAGATAGACATTAGAAATGACGGAGCTTATGTATTATTACCACCTTCTAAAATTAATGGGAAAGAATATGCCTGGATTTCATTGCCAGAAAAACTAAGTAAAGTTCCAGATAAGTTAGTTGAGTTCTTAAACAGTAAAGACAGCAATAAGTATCGATTCACAAAAGACAATCTTAAGCTTGGTGGTAGAGATTCTGGTCTATTTCATTTAGCATTGGTTCTTGCTAAGGGTGGGATGAGATACGATGAAATATATGATGCATTGAAACCTTATGCTGATATGTGCCAGCCACCATTCCCAGATGATGCATTGAGAATTAAGATTACTTCAGCATTAAAGAGAGTTGGAGAGAAAGGTAGCACTCTTGTTGAAGAGGTTAGAGAATATGTAGAAAATGTGTCTGGTGTATTTTCTTTTAGAAATGTTTGTCAAGATTTAAATGTATTTTCTACTGCTGATAAAAAGAATATTTCTAAAATTCTAAGTGATATGGTAGATGAAGGTATTTTAGAGAAATATGGAAAGTGGAATGCCACATATCGAAAAAAAGAAAGCGAGCTTGAGCCAATAAATCTTAATACTTTAAAGCCTGGAAAACCATTAGATTTAATTTTTCCATTTGGATTAGAAAAGAAGTTTGCTGTTTATCCTAAAAATATTATTATTATTGCTGGAGTTCAAAATGTTGGAAAGACTCTATTCATGTTAAATTTTGTAAAGATGAATCAGGATAAGTATCAGATACATTATTTCAATTCAGAAATGTCTGAAGAAGAATTAGCTATTAGATTAAGCCAGTTTAAAACGAAATGGAAAGCAAATTTTTACTGCAGGTCTAATAATTTTGCTGATGTTATTAAGCCAAACGATATAAATGTGATAGATTATCTTGAGATAGAAGATGAGTTTTGGAAAATAGGACAGCAGATAAATAAGATACATGAAAAATTAGATAAAGGTATTTGTTTAGTTGGTATTCAAAAGGATAGCTCAAAGCTATTGGGTAGAGGGGCAAGCTTTGGTTTAGAAAAACCCAGAGTTTATTTGTCAATGGATAGAGACAGATTAACTATTGTTAAAGCAAAAAATTGGGCAACTAAAGATAACCCTAATTTTAAATGTATTGACTACAAAATAAAGGGGGTAAATATTGAGACTATAGGTGAATGGTATGATTATATTCCACCTATTGACAAATTAAATAAAAAAGAGTATAATAGATATTAGAATAAAAGGAGAAATAAAATGCAACTATTTAAAGTGGTGATTGAATATGATGACCTGGAAGCATTAAGAGAGTGGAAACAAAAAATAGAAGAGGATGCCAGACACAATATTGGTTGGTCTAAAGTCCCTTATCCACCACAGATAAGAAAAGAAGTATATGCAGCAGTTTGGGGAGAATTTGGGGCTGAAATGATTCAAAATGCGGCAGAAGTTGCTCTTAAAACAGTGGTCGGCAAAGACCCAGCGTCTTGGAAAAAATTTGAAGCAGTTGTAGTATCAGTAGAATTTGTTGGGATGGTTGGTATTCAAGAAATAGAAAAACAACCAAATAATACCGAAGAGGAGCAAAATGAGCATGAAAAAGCTAACAATTGAAATAGTCGAATTACCTGACAACGATGGCTATGAAGCCAGGATACCAGAGCTGGGTGAAGCGGTATATCGGGGCTGTGGGGATAGCGAAAAGGAAGCATTAGAAAGTTTAGGTTTGGTAATGTTTGACGTAGAGAATAAAAAGATATGTAAGAATTGTTGTTATTGGAATAGGCAAGATGAGGTATTTGGTAGGTGTGCATCAATACCATTTGACCCAGCAACTTGTGATGATGATTATTATGAACCAGAAGCAATAACACCAGAAAATTTTTGGTGTTGTGATTTTGAAAAAAGAAAAGGAGTAAAAAAATGAGTGAGTTAGAAAAAAATTTAGAAACATTTGATGACATTTTGCTTGAAAAATTGTATGATGTTTCTCGTATTCTTTTTAACACAATTTCCTGTATGAATATGACAGACGCATTATTTGAACAGCAACTTAAATTGTTTGAAGTTATTAAAGAGTTAGCAAGTTTAAGAAAGGATAGAAAAGAATGGGCAAAATTAAAAGCAAGTATTTAATGTAGAGAAAAGTATGAAGTTAAACATTAAGAAATTAAAAAAATCAGAAATTGATTGGCTTGCAACTCATTATTGTAAACACTCAATGAGTTACCTGGAGCATCAAAACTGTTTCTTTGAAGAAGCTCCAAAGGATTCACCATTCATAGAGAAGATAGGATTTCTTGATATTGAAACATCAGGATTCTATGCAGACTATGATTTCATGCTATCCTGGTGTATTCTCAATAATGATACAGATGAAGTAGAAAAAGATTTAATTCAACCAGATGAAATCAGAAAGACATATACTTTCGATAAAAGAATTGTGGCATCACTTTCAAAAGCATTAAAAGGGTATGACAGGGTTGTTGTATATAATGGAGTTGACTATCGTTTTGATATTCCATTTGCAAGAACGAGAGCGTTAAGGTGGGGCATAGATTTTCCAGGATATAAAGAAATCCTTGTAGAAGATGCTTATATTATGGTTAAACAAAAGTTAAGATTATCAAGAAAGAAGTTAGGGAATGCTTGTGGTTTGCTTGAGATACCAGCCAAAACCTTGCCTGGAGACCCTAATATCTGGATGAGAGCTTCTGCTGGAGATACAAAAGAGTTAGAGTATGTTCTTGCCCATAACATTGAGGATGTTGTTTCTTTGAAAGAACTTTATAACAGGTTAAACAAATATGTTTTGCATGGAAAGAGGTCAATATGAAAAAACAATATACAGACAGAACAAACAGTTCGTTTGATATTTTAGCTGAAATATCTTGTATGGAATCAGAGATTGGTATAGGAATACTTCCACTAATTGGTTGTGGATTTACAGTTTTTACGATACAACCATTGGAGAAAAATCAATATAAGATTAGTAGCAAAAAATATTGCGATAGGTTTGAAATCAAAAAACTAACGCAATATCTTAAAGATGCTGGATTCTCACATTTTGAGGAGAAATAAAATGAATAGAGAAACATTTGAAAAATATGTGGACGAGATAGTTTTACCAGAAATAAAAAAGATTAGAATGAGTAAAGGCATCAATTATTCTGGTAAAGAGGATTATCTTAGAAATTTTAAAAGCATTGGTGAAGAATTAGGCATACCACCAGAAAAAGTTCTGTGGATATACCTCAGAAAACATCTTGATGCTATTTGTTCTTATGTTCGAGGTGAGTATGTAGATGATACTGAAACAATTGAATCAAGAATTTATGATGCTATAAATTATTTGCTATTATTGCTTGGCATTTTTTTGGAGAAGGATATAAAATAATGAAAACTAATATAATTTATTCTGGTGATTGTTTACAAGTTCTTAAAACATTTCCAAACAACTCTATTGATAGTATAGTAACCGACCCGCCCTATGGTTTAAGATTTATGGGAAAAGATTGGGATAGGTTTGAACAAGAAAGAAATAGTTATTATGATTTTACACTTAAATGGGCAAGAGAATGCTTAAGAGTTTTAAAACCAGGTGGATTTCTCCTTGCCTTTAGTGGGACAAGAACTTATCACAGACTTGCCTGTGCTATTGAGGATGCAGGATTTGAAATCAGGGATATGATTGAGTGGGTATATGGTTCTGGATTTCCTAAAAGTTTGGACATTAATAAGCAATTAGATAAAAATGGAAAAAATAAAGAAAAAGATTTTGAAGGTTGGGGGACAGCTTTAAAGCCAGCACACGAACCAATCTGCTTGGCCAGAAAGCCATTATCAGAAAAAAGTATAGTTGATAATGTTTTAAAGTGGGGAGTAGGTGGGTTAAACATTGGTGCTTGTAGAATACCTTGTAATCAAAAAGATAAATCAGCATTTCCTGAAGGAAAATATAATATAGATACTCCTGTGGGAAAAATTAGAAGCGAACTAAGAACTGCCGACAGTAATCCTCAATCGAGATTTCCAGCTAATTTTATTTTAGATGAAGAAGCAGCAGAAGAGTTAGATAAACAAAGAGGGGCAAAAGTAAGCAAGTTTTTTTATTGTGCTAAAGTAAGCAGCAACGAAAGAACCTGTAATGGAAAAATACAAAATAATCATCCTACTGTCAAACCTATTGCTTTAATTAGATATTTAATTAGACTTATTACATCTAAAGGTGGGGTAGTTCTTGACCCCTTCATTGGTTCTGGAACAACAGGAATTGCTGCTTTATTAGAAGGAATGTCTTATATAGGTATTGAGAAAGAACCTGAATACATTAAAATAGCTGAAAAAAGAATTCAGCATTTTAAAAATAATATAGTAAAGGATAAAAAATGAAAATGAGAACAAGAATTTACATTGTTGGAAGCATTACTCCAACTAACAAAGAAGAGAATCCAGTTCTTGAATACGGAAAAAATTTTATGAAATTTTTAGATGCAGCCAAAAGGTTAGCAAGGTATGGGTATGCCCCGTTTGTTCCTATCTTTGATTTTCCACTGTCTGTATATGGTGCAGGAGAATTTGATATTGAAGTTTTTTATGAAATGAGCTTATCATTTTTAACTGTTTGTGATGCAGTGTTTCTGCTGCCTGGTTGGGAAAATTCAAAAGGCTCAAAGAAAGAGTTGAAGGTAGCTACAGAAGCTGGCATACCTATTTATACAGATATGTATAAACTTACAATGGAGATTCCAAATGAAAAATAACAAGGTTAGGTATTGCAGGTTTTGTAAGAAAGTATTAGACAAAGACCACATGTTTTTTTGTAGTGATGAGTGTATGAAAAGATTTGAAGAAGACTACACTTCTTTAGAAGATATAGACAAAGCTTTGGAAAAGATACACATGTGGACAGAAGAAGTTGGAACTGTGCCTAAAGATACAATGCTTGATAAATGTAAAGAATGTAAGAAGGATTGTAAGATATTTGTTGGCAAAGATTATATTAATACCATTATTAGTTTTGAGTGTTTTGATTTTGATAAAAAATAAAGGATAAAAATAATGAGAATTATTAAACCCTTAGATTGGATACCTCCTAATGGGGTTAAATCTGTTTTTCTGTCTGGTAGCATTGAAATGGGTATGGCAGAAAATTGGCAATCAAAAGTAGAAAAGCTTCTTCAAGACACAGATTGGGTTGTTTTCAATCCACGTAGAGATGATTGGGACTCAAGTTGGGAGCAAAAAATCACTAATCCAGAGTTTTGTAATCAGGTGATTTGGGAACTCAAAGCTCTGGAAGCGGCTAAAAAAATAATAATGTATTTTTCGCCAGGCACGAAATCGCCGATTACTCTGTTGGAGTTTGGCTTAATTGTAGGCCAAAGTCCAGAGAAGCTGATTGTAGTCTGCCCTGATGGATTTTGGAAAAAAGGAAATATTGATATTGTATGCGATAGATATTCTATTAATCAAGTAGCAACGCTTGAAAAAGCAGTAGAAAACTTAAAGAGGGGGTCGAGATGATTGTTATTATTATTATACTTTCTGTTCTGGCTGGTCTGATAATAGGCTTCTTTATTGGACGAATTATTGAAAAGTCTGAGTGGAAATGGTTTCTTAGAAACAACTATGCGGATATAGCAGAAAATATAATTGGCAAAAAAGAATACTGGTGCGATTAAAAATAATGAATTTAAAAACATTAAAAACAATTCTTTCCAAGCAAAAAATAATTGCTATTGATACTGAAACTACTGGCTTAAACTTTGATGATGAAGTAGTAGGTATTTCACTTGCTTGGGGAATTAAAAAAGAAGAAAGTGTTTATTTACCTATAAAGCATAAAGTAGGAAATAATTATTCTCTTGAAGATATTAAAGCATTATTGAGTAATCCTTTAATAAGCGAAAATGTTATTAAAGTTTTTCACAATTTCTATTTTGACTATTTACAGCTTAAGAAGTTAGGCTTAGAAGTAAACGAATGGTATGAAGATACCAAGTTAATAGCTTATCTTTTAGACCCAGAGCAGGACACTTCTTTGGCTGCTCAGTCTAAAAAATATGGGCTAATCAATCAAAAAGAAAAAGACGAATTAAAGAAGCTAATAAAAATTAAAAACAGATTAACAACTTTTGATAATGTAGATATAGATGAGGCAGATGAATATTCAAGTAAAGATGCCAGAGCAACTCTTGAACTATTTTCTTTTGTAAATTTTGAGCTTAAAAAGAATAGTGTTTTATATGATTGGTATCAGTGTATTGAATTACCATTAGAAAAAGTTTTAGCTGAAATGACCTGGAACGGTATTGGTTTAGATGCTATCTTTCTTAATAACCTTCACTCTGATTTTGAAAAACAATTAAAGCAATTAGAAAAAGATATTTATCTGCTTGCAAAAGAAGAATTTAATATTAATTCTTCAAAACAATTACAAAGAATTTTATACAGAGTTTTAGGTTTACCAAAGGTAAAAATGACAAATAAGGGGCAGTTATCTACCGACAATGAAACCTTACAATTATTGGAAAGGCATCATCCCATTATTTCAAAGCTATTAACATATAGAAAAATTAAAAAACTTGATTCAACTTATACTACTGCTCTTACTGAAAAGTTAAGCAAAAAGGATGGAAGACTTCACACTACTTTTTCTCAAATGATTACAGCCACTGGAAGATTAGCTTCCAGTAATCCTAATCTGCAAAACATACCAAAGAAAGATGAAGAAGGAAGAAAAATAAGGCAAGCCTTTGTAGCCAGAGATGGGTATAAGTTTATTATCTCTGATTATAATCAAATAGAATTAATGGTTGCAGCCTTTCTTTCAGGAGAGAATAAATTATATAATGCTTTTAAGAATGGTGAAGATGTTCATCAGATGACTGCGAATAGCTTGTTTGCTAATGAAAAAGATAAGGTTGTAGCAAGGCTGAATGCTAAGAAAGTAAATTTTGGTGTTTTATATGGAATGGGAGCTGGTGGATTAAGCAAAGTATTAAATTGCCATCCAAGAACTGCCAAGAAAGTTCTTGATGATTATTTTAAAACATATCCTATGCTTAAACTTTATGCTGAACAAACAGCATTGGAAGCTGAAACATTTGGGTATATAAAAACAATAACTGGACGCATAAGATATATAAAAGACATTAATTCAAATGATAAAGAAAAAAGAAAGCATGCTGAGAGGATAGCTATCAATACACCTGTCCAGGGATTAGCAGCAGATATAATTAAAATAGCTATGGTTCAACTACAAAAAGAAATAGAGAAAAATAAATTAGATGCCAAAATTTTGATACAAGTTCATGATGAACTTATCGTTGAAGTTAAAGAAAGTGAAGTAAAAAAGATGAGGGATATAATAGAAAAATCTATGACAGATTTTTATTTATGGGACATTCCAAAAAAACTAACAGACATTTTGGCTGTATCTATTAGCATAAAAAATAGGTGGATAGAGTAGTTAGCTTTTATTTGTCTTTTTTGCTTGTCTTCTTCTTTTTGATTTAGCACCAAAAATAGCTTCATGCTTCATTGAATTTAGCATTGCATGATAAACTTGTTCTGCTTTTTTTGGCCCATATTTTTTAACTAAAGCAGCATGCAATTTTTTCTCTTTTTCTGTATATGGCATTTTTTACCTCGTTAAAAAAGAAATTAATAATGCTCCTAATATTGTAATCACCCCACCAAGAATTGCTTTTATAAAAGCCCAGATGTGAGCAAGCTCATTGTCTAGGGTATGTTTTAGTAGTTCTTCAATTATGGTAAGCCGCTCCTCTACTGTTCGTTCAGTCTTAATTTGCTGACAAATAACTTTTTCAATAATCTTTTCACTCCTTTTTTTCATTTGGCTATCCTCTTTCTTTTCCATTCTCTTGCTGTAGCTCTTTGTTTAGCTTTTATACCACTAACTTCTTCAGGCTTTACTCCAAGAACTATTTCTTCCCAGCTTGCTCCATTCAGATATCTTCTATAACTCTTTTCAAACTGACTTATTCCTGGAACTCCAAGCCATCTTGGAAGTAATGTGTAATCTTCAATTTTAAAATTTTTAAAGCTTTGCGTAGCAGTCAGTTTAGACATAGTTCTCCAGGTATCTGTCCATATTTGAAGAACTGGTGTTGGTTCTACTGCTCTATAAGGCGTTGACCATCTTGCTGATGCCCCAATGTAAGGTATTTGTTCAGCCAATTCTTTGGCGGTATTAAAAGTTGTTTTTACAAAATTTTGTTCTCCTTTAAAAAGTTTGGCTATTTCTCTTTCTGGTGTAGGTAATGGAGAACGAAGTTTTAAAACATCTTCATATAAAATATTAAGCAAAATAGACCATAAACCAAACCTCATAACTTTTCTAAAATATTCTTTATTCCATCCTGTCTTTGGATGAAGGGTAGGCTTAATCAATTCATTGTATGCTAAATTTATTTGTCCAATAGTAAAAGTTTGAAACAAACTAAACAGCTTTGGTAGTTCTCCAAGCTGTGCTTTTGGGACATCCATAAAGCTGCCAGATATTTGGGTTTTAATTAAACTTTCATCTATAAATCTTTGTAGTTCCTTTCCACCTAACCCCCTCTTTATTCCATTTCTATAAGCAGTCAAAGCACCAATTTGAGCAGTAATAAAATCTAATTCTTTTAATGGATATAAACCAATTTCTGACACTTTCTCACTAACTTCTAACCAGCCTTTAAGTCCTTTATTACAAATTCTTCTTAGAGCATTTCCATCTCCAAATAAATCTGGAACTTCTTTCTGTAAAGAATCTTGAACAACATCAAATTTTCTATTAAGTAAATGCTTACTTAAATCATTTATTAATTGTCTATTTTTCGGATTTAACACAGCTTTCATTGCCCAAGCAATGTCTGTGGAAGGAAACAAAAGAGTGAGGTTTACAATGGCTGTTGGCTGGATTAAGGCACTTCTTAGATTATAAGCAAGCGTAGCGGCAGCTAAATTTTTATTGATTATTAACGCAGCAGTTCTTACAAATGGGTTTTTAGGGTCTGATTGCATATAGCCAATGAAATCAGGAACTACTCTAAAAGCTACTCTTTGCTGATATCGTTGTAGCTCAGTAAACATGTTTGGCTTTTCTGTTTGTAAGTTATAGGTTTTTAATGACCCATTAACAATTAAAGAAATAGGTCTTAACAATAGTTTTGTTTTAGCAAGAAATTCAGCATTAGCAACATACCTTCCAGTTTTCTGAACATACTTACTATATATCTCCACTAAATTAAATTTGATTGGTTCTATGTTTGGTGTTCTTTCTATTAAGAATGGGTCTCTAATATTCTGAAAAGCTATGCGTATTCTTACTGGGTTTGGTTCATTAAATAAAGCATTTAATAATAAACCATCGCTGGAAATATCTCTCATTATTGGAAAATAGTTTTCTACTCCAGTTATCGGAGCAAGTCCCTGTATTTCTCTTGCTGTATTAATAGATTTTAGCCAGCCATCAAACTCACTTCTTAAAAGTTTATCAATGTTTAATTGTTTTTCATTTAATTTAGGTGCTTCATTAATACCATAAGCTTTTTGTAAAGTTGGTCTTATATCTGCTTGTTGCCAATAATAATAAATTAATAAATCTTCTTGTTCTTTTGGTGTTAGCTTTTTCATTTCAGGAATAATAACTTTATCAGCTCTTCTAACAAGTTTGTTATAAGCATCAACTCCATCAAGAGCAGTGAGATAGATATCTCTAAAAGCTATTCCTTTCTTAGTAAAATAGTGAACAGCTGGAACAAATACTCCCATACCGCCATCTTTTTGTGCCATTAAATCTTGTAATTCTTTAGCTGTATATCTAACTGCTCTTTCTCCAGCACCAGAAATCATTACAGGTGTGTCTGGTGGGAGTAATTTTAAAGCATCATCTAAACTTGCATCAGCTGGTAATTTATCAAATATCTCTCCTTCTATACCGATACGCATTACACCGCCCCGTCTTGGTTTTATTAAGAATAATTTAATTTTACCACCCTCAATTTCACCAGCTGGAATTTTTAATTGCTTATCTTTTATAAAACCAGCATCAAATAAAAATTGTTCTTGATATGCTGGGTCATCCGTATTTGTTAAATCTTCAATAATTTTATTGGTTTCTTTTGGATTAGCTTTATTTAATTTATCAATATAAAACTTCCAGTTATCGCTGAATGTTTTGATATCAGCCCCACAATGTGGGCAAGTATCTCCAGGAGCAGTAAGTTTTTTACAAACAGGACATTTAAATACTTGTAATAACCTATTTTTTAAATCATCAACTGATTTAGATTTTTTCAAGAATTCTTCATAAGCTGTATCGCTATCAAGCTCTCCATTTTTTACTTGCTGAATAACAGACGAAACATTAGAAGCATTCTCTAATTCTGAAATGTTTCTTAAATTAAAATCATCTACAATCTTACCTGTTGGTTTTAAAACTTCAGTATTAAGATAATCAACAAGTGTTTCACCAGAATAAGTTTGTTTAGATTGCCAATTTATGTCTGTAAACTTATCAACAACTTTAACAGCATTAATTGGAGTGTATAGCCAAACTTCTCCAGTTCCTGGAAAATAAACACCAAGCTTTCCTTGTTTTACCAGCTTTTGTGGAGAAGGTAGTGCTTTACCACTTTCTGCAATAAACAAATCATCTAAAGCTATTTCTGTTCTATATAAAGACTTACCTATATTTAAATGAGGTTCTATTGTTGGTGAAGTTCTTGTATAAAAAGTAAGGAAAGGCAATTGACCAGGCAATAAACCAGCATTTCTATCTTTATGATAAAACACTCTACTAATTTCTCTGTTTGTTTTTGATAAGCCCATTGCTTGTGGAGTAAACCAACCAATGTTATCATCTATAAACGAACTAAAATGAAATACTTCTACAACCTGTTTTCCTTCTGTTTTTGATAAATGTCTTTGCTGAATTGGAGTTGTTGGCAGATTTTCTGAAGAGCTATTTATTGCTTCTAAATTGACATCAATTTTTTCAGCATTAGATACAATAAATTTTCCTGTTTTATCTTTAGTCTTTTTTCCAAGATAATAAATGCTTTCTTGTTGATATTCTTTAGCCGTATTTATAGCTACATCTTTATTTTTAAAAGTTCTAACAATATCAAGAATTATGTGTCCATCTTTTCCTTTTTGTGTTCTTATAGAAAATAATGGGTTAGATAAGATATCTATATTTCTGCAAATAAAATCTTCAACCTGTTGAGGAGTTAGCTTATCTCCTTTAATAGCTAATGTTCTTTCTGGAAAAAGATTAACTGCATAACTATCATCTCCTTTTAAATTATAGGAGAATAAATTATAGACAGAACCAATTTTTTCTTCTTCAATATTATGGCTTCTTGCCACAGCATCTTTAGCAACTTTAATTCTTTTTTTAAGAGCATTAAGTATTACTATTTTATTTCTATCTGGAGTTAGTTTTTCTGCTTCTTTTCTATGATTGTCCCAATAGCTTTCTTTCTCTATATCCATATCAAGAAAGTTTCTTTTTTCAAGTGTCCCTAATTCTTCTGACTTTCTGTTATAGTTCGTTTGATAACCATAATATTTATCTACTTCCTTTACTTCATATTGCGGTTCTTCTGTTGGTGTTTTAGGTGTTTTCTTAACAAGTATCTTTATTTTTTTAGGAAATGGTTGGTCTTCAGCATCAGCTGATAAGTATGTGTTAGCAGAATCACGAGATTTTATTTCAAGCTCTTTTGCTGCTTTAGCAACTTCAGGCATTTCTTTTAGTATCTTTTTTGTATCTCTTGCTATCTCCTGATGAACTTGAGCAGCAATTGCTTCTGCTGGTAAGAATTGTGATTTAGCTCCAAAATAAGCGGCTATACCAATATTAAAAATTCTATCTACTAAATCAGGTTGTTGAGCTTGTTCAGAGAAAAGTAAAGAATCAGCAGCAGCCGCTGTTCCAGCTCTAAATACAGAAAACAAAAAAGGAGACGATTTCTTATTTATAGCTGTTATTAATTTACTTCCTTCTGGTGAAACAAACTCAATAAGTTTTGGATTTATCAAGCTAACAGTTTGAAATACTGAGGCTACTGTTGCACCATTTATAGCATTGTTTAAAACTTCTTTTAAATATTCATCTTTCTTATCTGTGATTGGTGTTTGAACAGCAAAGGCAGTGGCCATAGTTGTAGCATTATCAACAAATTCTTTTAAAAATTTTATTCCACTCGCTCCCTTTGCCCCAAACTTTTGTCCAGCTTTTCCAATGGTTTCACTACTAATTACTTTGCTGGTTAGATTACTAAATGCCTTATGAAAAGTTTTAACAATAGGAGAACCAACAAAGCCAACCAGATTACCGACAGCATAACTTATCTGGTCAGCTTTTGTTTCTGGGTAATAACTTGCCCATTCTTTTTTTCCAACAAGTCTCATTAAATTTTCTGGTATGCCTAAGGTAATTCCTCTGGCCAGACCAGATACGACAGCTGTTGTTAATCCTGTTCCAACATCATGTTTAACTTCTCCACTTGGTAAAATTACTTTTCCTGTTGGAAGAGAAACACCCATAACTTTAGCTTTTTCATATTCTGTTGTTGGGGTTATTTCTTTTCCTTGTAAAGCAGCAGCCCTTTCTACATCTTCATAAGTAAACTTGTCTTCTTCCTCTAATCCAATAGCATATTTAATTTTTTGCCATAAGCTTTCTTTAGGTGCAGCAGAAATTGTTGCAGCTGGCTGGCCTTCAGGATAGGTTATTCTCATTAACTTGTTTTCTAAACTTTCAGCAGGAGTTGGCTGCTGTTCTTCCCCATATTTTGCTTGTTCAGTTATTGCCAGCAATTTAGATTCAAGGTCTGAATCTATCTGAGTTTCTGGTGTTTGAATAGAAGTGTCAGTAAGTTTTTTAAGTTTCTCTTCTAAATCAGGAGCAACTAAACCATTACTCATTGTATTATATAGCCTTTTTCTTTATAGTCATTTATTATTGTTTGTCTTACATCTTCTCTTACTTTAGCAGCCTCTGGATGTTCTTTTATCCAGGCATTAACTAAGCTATCTATTTGAGATGAAGTTATAATTTTTCTTGCTTGTGTCTGTTGTGCTGGTTGCATTATATTTACACTGCCAACATTCTCTTCTGGCACTCCAGTAGTTTCAAGCAATTTACTATGTGCCCGCATATAATCTTTTTCTAAAGAAGTTTTTTGTGCTTTTAGCCTATTTATTTCATTTAGTAAAGCTGGTATTTCTGGATATTTTTCAAAAATTGGGGTAAATTTTTTTACTGCCTTTTCTACATCACCACTTTCTTCTCCTATACCACTGGTAAGTTCTGCTAAAGTTTTTCTTGTGAGTCCAGCAGGTGATAATTTATTAGCTAACTGAAGTTCTTTATTTGCAATTGCTGTATCTAATTTCTCTATTTCATTATTTATTTTTTCTATCGAAGTAGCAACTTCTTTTCGTTGTTTCTTTCTTTGCTCAAGTTCTCTTTTTCTAATATCTTCAAAAAGTTCTTGGTCTGATTCTATATCTTTACCAAGCACATTAGCTATTCTTCCATATCCAGACAATAAGTTTTCCTGTATCTGGCTTTCAGCAAGCCGATGCTTTTGATAATCCTTCCAGAATGCTGTTCTTAAATCTGGGGGTAATTGATTTAATTCTTCTTGAGTAGGTGTTTTTCCCTGCAATGCTTTAGATATTAATTCATTGTATTTTAGCATAATAGCAGTGCCTACTTGTTTTTCCATTGGATTAGCAGCAAACTCTATTCTTGTCATCCATTCGCTTGCTTCTGGTGACAAACCACCACTCATAAGAGTAGCTTTGTATTGTCTTCTGTCGCTTCTTAAACTTAAATCTCTTTCTTGAGCAAGGGTTTTATCTAACTCCTCTTTTCTTCTTGCTAAATCTGTATCTAATTTTTGCTTTTCAAAAGCTAAATTTTCTTCATGAAGAAGACGCTGTTGTTCTAATTGTTTTTCTAATTCAGCTCTTCTTGCTTCTATTTCTTGCTCTGTTAAATACTTTCTTAATAATATGTCTGCTACCTTACTGGAAGTGTCTTCTATACTTTTCCCAATTTCTCTTAAATCAATAGCCATAATATTTATCTCCTATCTAAACTATCCACTATAAATAGTAGATAAAGCACTCCAATAAGGTGAATAACGAGCTAATTGACTTTGCTGTTCAGTTCCATACAAACCCATAAGCAGATTTAGAAAATCCATAATCTGTCCCTGACCAAATTGTTTTTGAAATTGTTCTAATCCGCCACCTAATTGTAATGCACCTAAAGCTCCTTCTTGTCCAGTAGTAGTTAAAGCATTAAGTAATTGTGTAGCTGCTTGTGCTTTACCAAGCTCCTGTTGCTGTGCTTGTCCAGATATCTGACCAATAGTTTGTCCTAATGCTTGTTGTCCAGCTCTAATAGCATTTTGTATTGCTCTATTAGCTATCCCAGATTCACCAGCAGCAAAACCTCTTGCTCCAGTAGCTCTTTGAGCTTCTTGAATACCAGCTTGTGTTTGTCCAGCTATATTAGCTCTTGCAGTATTTATTAGTGATTGAACATTCATAGGTTGATTTAATCGTTCATATTGTTCCATATATAAATCTTGATATGGACTTTTAAACCAGTCCCTGGCCAGCAAGCTTTTTTTAAGCTCTTCTAATTCTGGAGAATAAAATGTTTCATCATTATTGTTATTATTGTTAGGCATTTTGTTTCTCCTTATTGTTGTTTATTAAACTTTCCAGTTAGCATACTATAAATGCTTGGTGAAGTTGTTTGTTTACTTGCAAATAATCTCATTATCTGGTCAGGATTTATGCCCCACTGGCTTAAAGTATCTTGCCCAAGCTGTGTTCCCATAGCTCCAAGAATAGACTTTTGCAATAATCCTTGCAAAATTGGTAAACTTGCAAAAGATTCATAGTATGGTGTTTTTGGTTTAGTTTCTTTCTTTAATTCTTTAGCAGCTTTACCCTTTCCTATACCTTTTAATAAACCACTCAACAAGCCACCACCAGTCTCTATCAAAGCTGAACCAATTAATGGGTTAATAGGCATTTTAATTCTCCTTTTTTATATATTTCATTTATTTATTAGCTTGTTGTAAAGCTATAAGCCAGACCAGATTCAAACGCTATCGTGATTGGCGTTATTAAAGTATGGCCGTCAATCTTTTTAATCGCATGGTCATAGCATATATCGAATTCATTAACCTCGGCAATAGTTCCCTGACTTATGAAACCCCAGAGTTCTATGGTGTCGTTCTGAGCTAAACTTGTGAAATCATAGCTTTTTGAATCGGTTGAATCAGGTGCTATAGTTAACGTGCTTACCTCTACCCCATTTTTCTTTAGTTGTAAATTAAGATATGGCCCGCCTATCCCTGATTCTCCACCATAAATAACTCTAATAGGGCCAGTTGCCTCGTTTGCTGTATATTGCTTTAATTTTATATAACTCACTGTATTGGTAACTAAAATACCACCACCAGCTATTCTTGTATTATTACTTACTATTGAACCTAACTCACTTACTGGTGAACTTACATACTTAATCTTTTCCCAAATATCATTTTTTCCTACATATAAATCTCCAGAAAACTCTATAATTTGTCCATTAACAACAGTGTCTGGTAAAGCTTCTTTATGTTCAGCAAGAAAATTTTTTATTGCTTGATTAAATGTCCAGCTTCCAGAAATAGTTTCATCAATATTTTTTCTTGGTATGTTTGTATCAATATCTATATCAGGAATTTTACCGCTAACCTTTTTTACTAAATTAACAATATTTATTTTTGCTTCAGATAAAGAAGCATCAGGAATTATTGGGCAAGCATTAAATTCAAAGCTACCAGTGATTTTATTTACTCCAGTATAATTTCTATTTGCTACTAATATTTTGCTTATAGTTTTTATATTGTCTTCACTTATACCTATTTTAGCTGGGTCAAACATATCATATAATCTTGACCAGTTAGTGTTTAATCTTTCAGCAGTTATTTTACCTGCGTCTGCATGAACATCTTGAAATACATGAAATATTGTTGGAATACTCATTTTAATTTCTCCTTAAATATATTTCCAAACTTTATTAATTTTTACATAAGGAATAGCAGATTTCCAAATACCTGCTACTTTAACAAAAACGTTAGCTTCAAGCCATTGCCCAGAAACCTTAACCCAACTTTTAATCTGCTCTATAATTTCTGGTAATTTTACAAATAGACACATCTTGTTTTCGCAGTCTCCCTGCGTGTCGCCCAGATAAATCATATTAAACATCTCTGGAGTCATTATAATACCTCAATATTATCAAGATAGCAAAGCGTTCCTAATCCTTTTGTATAAAAATGAATGTAGTAAACTCCAGCTCCAAGCGATTTGGTTAGCTGAATATCTTGCCAAGAGCCTGTCGTTGTTAGTGGTGTAGCGGATTCAAGCAGATTGCCATTACTATCATAAAGTAACATCATCAAAGTCGGATTGTGAAGTCCTGTAAGATAAGCCTTAGCTTGAACTGTTATATCTTTAGCCGAATTTAAATTTAGCATTGTCGTCCAAACAGCTGTTCCTACTAATCTAATAGCATAAGACCCAGCATATTTCTTTTCATCTACGATACTTCCCGTAGAAGGCAAAATTGATTTTGTCAAAGTAAATCCCTGATGCATTCTGGGAGTGAATTTCAATGTAGCTAAATCCTCTGGGCAAAATCCTGTGTTATATTCAGTCATTTTAGGTTAACCTCACTAAACACCTGCCAGAATAACTCTGTCCACTTCCATCAAGATAAAGCCAGGGAATAGTATCAACATAAACGATATCTCCATTTGCTAATGGACAGCCACTTCTTCCTATATTCATAACCCCGTCTAATTGACCAAAAGTTCTGGTGTCTGTCCAAAACCAAACGGGAGTTTCATAAATCATGAATTTCCCATCACCAGTAGCAATAAAAAACGTGTCAAAATTTTGATTATTGAGTGATTCACCACAATATCCACAAGCAAACGGCAAAACAGTGGAGTTATTTCCATTATTATCAAATAAAGCCCTCCAACTATTACCATCATCAGTTGCATAATCATAATTACGCCGACCTAAATTATTATTCCCTTTAGCAGAAGCTGGTGTGCATATTACAATCGGTTGATTTTTAGATTCATCAAATCGCTTTGGCTGTCCAACATAAGAAGAAAAAGCAACGCCAACTTGTATCAGTATAAATCTTAAATTATTCAGCATAAGTTTATAAGCTTGAGCAGCTTTTC